>ERZ772820.1521-NODE-1521-length-17991-cov-4.153936_pt1 | contig 17991 bp, 19 predicted proteins | sample MGYA00511377_ERZ772820 | MGnify/ENA primary metagenome ERZ772820 (study PRJEB29015, sample SAMEA2737684) | human gut metagenome | biome: human gut; feature: human-associated habitat; material: faeces | place: China | collected 2012 ...
TATCCTAATTTGTTTATTAAACCTATTCTGATATTAAACGTAGAATATGCCTAAAGATTGCTCTATTTTACGTTTTTAACATTCCATCTAAAACTTGCCAACACTCACAAGAAGCAATCATTTCCCCGCTTCCTACTGCCCCTTACGGTAGATGGCAACAAAGCGGTTAGCGATATTGATGAGTTTCTGCCGGGCGTTAGGATCACTTACATCATCAAAACTCCAGTTGGGAAATTCGCCACGCATCTTGGAGAAACGCTTGGAGATGACACTGGCATTGGTCAGGTCGGAAGGCATGCCCAGCTGCTCTGTAAGATACTTGCAGAAAGATGCGCCATTATCAAATTTGCCTTCAAAATCGTTGATATCAGAGAGCGCCACCATAATCAGGGCATAGTCTTTCTTCAAAGGAATAGCCTTCTCGTCTATCATCTTCTGCAAGGCTCGCTTTACTCTTTCTCCCTGGCTCAAATCGCCCCATTCCTTCTCATTATCTTCTTCCGTTTTTTCCTGCCCGCCGTTTTCCTGATGCTCATCGTCTGTCACTTCCAATTCTAATGTCCTCTTCTGTTCAGGCTCGAATCCGTGCAGATATTCTTCATCATGATTCTGGCGCATCAGTTCATTAATCTGAGATGAAACGAAGAAACCATCCTCGCCATAATAACCGATATTGGCTGCCAGCTGTTCAACCACATCCCGGTTCTTCTCCAGCGATTCCAGGCATCGGTTAGAAAACTCATAAGCCACATAACCTCTCCATTGCGCCATAATCATTACCGAAAATTGAGACAATTTCGACTCCAAAGGCATCATCTGAAGTATCACAGCTGCCATATACAGGATGACAAATACGATTCTCTGCCGCTCGTCCTGAGCTGTAGCATACTCATCCTCGTCAACATAGTTTTTTTCATATTGCCCTATTCCTTCCACAAAGGCAAGGCGGCTCTCCGTATCGGTATGCGAAAACATCATTTTGTCTACGATGCAGAATACCTCATAAAAAACATCCTCGCATGAACATCTGGACGTGGGAAACCAAGTCTTGTCATTGAAAATATCATGGGAGATGGCTTGGAAAGCCTGATAAACCAGATACTGCGAGAAAGATTTATCTACCATCTGCCTGGTCTTCATCTTAAATAACTTCATCGCCGTAACCCTTTAAATCATTAAGAATAATATCAAGAGAATTGATCAAGGCAAACTGAGAATTCCCATGACAATCACAACAGACAGCCTCTCCTATAACCAGGGCAGAAATCTCTGCATCAGATATTTTCACCTTGGTCCGTTTCAGCGAACGGGAAGAGGTACACGGACCTGTCCAATAGTATACCTTGATGCCGTAATCTTCTTTACTGCACAGGTTCACCAACATGGCAATGTCTCTGTTTGCCTTGTCCAAGTGCAACTGCTCACCAGGATCAGTTTCATATCTGGCATGATACTTACGAGCATTGATGCACTCCATGAAGGAATGCTGCATCTGGAATTGCTTGACAAAGGAATATGGCGCATCGCTAAGAGTCTGATGCCGAGGAAAAGAAAACACTACAGCCTTTGGCTTATAGCCAGCCTTGATTCTTTCAGCCACGGCATCAAAGAAATCACCAGGTGGCAACTTGGCTGAAATCACCATATTCCAGCCATATTGATTCGCCACTCTATTGATATTATCCCGCAGAAGAGCCACCACCTTGTCCTGTCCTTTTTTGCCCCCGAAGATTGTAGATTCTTCCACAAAAAGGAAACCTTTGTTGGGGCGATTATCAATAATCACCTTGCAGAAAGGCTGATTGTGAATTTCATTCTCAGTAAAGTTACTCCAATAGAATTCCTTCTTGTCTGCACATACGTCCAGCACAGCCACTCCCTCTCGAAATCCCAATATTCGATTGTCATGGATGATGGCATCATCATTCTTCTTTGATTCCACCAAAGTCATTTTCTTGCTTTCCAGCAAACTGTCCATTACATTCTCGAAACCAGTCTGACACTCCTGATATTTTTCAGGCGATGGCATTTCGGGAAATTCCAAGGGTAGAGTACCCTCGATACTTGAAAGATTCCGGCTTTTGCAGAAATCAAACTTGAAGACAACGTAAGAAGTCTTTTCGGTGCTGTTTTTGGTTCGTCCAGTCATTAGCTTCCGGTTTAAATTATACCATGAAAGTTATTTTTCATAGCATCTACAAAAGTAATACTTTTTCCCCGAATAAACAAATAAATTCTAAATTATTTTTTATCAAATTGTCTTTTTTTCATAAAACCATCAAAACAAAATGTGAATGTGAATGTGAATTTGAAATGTAAGTCAATGTATCGGGTTGTTCCATCCATTCCTTTTATTGGATATTGTGAATGAAATTCAGTCCTCGCGCGCGTACCTTATTATATATATAATATTAACCTATTATAATGGCTACTATTACTTAAACACGATTATACGCTTCTCCTTCAGGTAACATTGAAAAACATTTCAAATTCACATTCACATTCACATTTTTGCCTTTCCTCCTATCAACCAGCTAACCCACATAGCAAGTAACTGTGCGCCCGATGCCCCTAAAACTGCGTGGCGATGCGCCGCCAGCCACGTCCTGACGCAACGGGCGATACGTCGGGATGCAGTTGGCGATACGTCGGGACACAGTTGGCGGTACATCGCCACGAAGAGAGGGATGAGAGGGGGATGCACGGGATTCTTGACAAGGATGCACATGATTCGGGACAAGGATGCACGTGATTCGGGACAACTATTGCATTTTGGCGATTTTTTTTGTATCTTTGCACTGTGTTAGAAGAAAGGCTGCACTGCCATTCATCAAGAACGGCAAATGGGAAATTAACCACTAAAAAACGGAGGGGGAAAACGACAGGGGTGCACACCTGCCCTATCTCTTTCTAAATGTTGAACCACTAAAAAAGAAAGGAAAAAAGAAAATGAAAAAGGAAGTTTGGAAAACTATCTTGCAGATGCTCATCGCAGTACTCACCGCCATCGGCACTACCCTTGGCGTAACCAGCTGCATGTAGACCAAGAAAGCCCTCACGCCCTGAAAGGGCAGAAGCCCCTAGCCCAGGGGGAAAGGGCAGAACTCATTGTTTAACCATTTAAAAAACTATTTAGATTATGGGAATTAAAGTAAAAGCTATCGAGCGCAACGTGGCGTTCGAAAAAGGAAAGCAGAAGTGGGCGTTCGTCATGCAGGCTGACCTCTACAGCCAGCTGAACGCAAGTAAGGTAATCGAGGAAGCTGCCATCCGAAGCGGTCTTCCTAAGGCAGTGATCAATGCCGGATGGACTGCCATCGGCGACGTGATAGCTGCCTGGGCCACCGAGGGCCACAGCGTGGCTGTGCCAGGACTGGGTAGCCTCCGATTCGGTCTCAACTCTACTGCCGTGGAGGATGTGAACAAGGTGAGCGCCAACCTCATCACCCGCCGTTACATCATCTTCGTGCCTAACACCGAGATCAAGAAGGAACTGGAGGAGACTTCCGTCAGCATCACCTGCTACGACCGAAACGGTAAGGTGGTGAAGCAGGTTACCTCTACCGACAAGCCTTCGGGCGACGACAACCCTGGCGGTGGCGGTTCTGACGGAACCGGAAGCAATACCGAAGGTGGTGGCGGAAATACCGAGGGCGGTGGCGGAAATACTGAAGGCGGTGGCGGAAATACCGAAGGCGGTGGCACCGATAGCGGAGACGTAGGCCTCTAAACAGCTCCCCTAAAAGAGGAAGAATCTAACAGAGAAAAACTCTAAAAGAGGAAGAATCTAACAGGGGAGAATCCTAAAAAGAAGAAGGGCGGCATGCCCGAGGCATACCTTTTACAGTATACCTTGGTCATGTACACCCTTTTGTATCCTTGCACCTTTCTTTCTGCCTAAATTAAACTAATCTACCATGCAACGGGTTCCTGCGCATCACTGCGCAAGAAAAAAACCTAAAACCTAACACCAAAAAATGGCGTTAAATAAAACCTATGTTTCCTGCGCATCCCTGCGCAGGTTGAATTTATGGGGCACTTAAAAACAAGTGCTTTGACATAACAACATAAATCCCCCAGCGCATCCCTGCGCCGGAAAGACGTCTGACTTAAATTATTTACTGTTGCACAACGCCGTGTGCATAACCCAAAATATGACAGGTCAGTAAGACCAGTCAACCTAATAACTCATTCTATAATAATGTCACGAAATCAGCGGCGATATCCACCAGCTTCTTGCGACGAGCCACACCGATGATGTAGTGCGCCTCCTTGGCTGAGCAATGGAAATGCTTCTTGATGCCAGTCACAAGTTCCTGCTTGGTGATGGAATCCACACCCTTAGGAAATGACTTTCTAACCGCCTTTTCTATATCGCTCATCTTGTACTCCATGTGTCGTTTATGGTAGTAGGAAGATACTGTGACTGCGAAGACAATCACCAGCACGATGATAGTGAACAATACTGTCTGATTCATGATCTTAAATTCTATACGTTTTTACGGTTTATCCAAATTATTGTATTCTCTCTACCGCCTGTAGTCCTCGCTCCCGTCCGGGGGCAATCATCCCAATGCGATAGGCGCCCGCGATAGCTGCTATCTCGAAACGCACCGCAAATATAGCAAAAATATTCCAATGTCGTTCAAAAAATCCCGATTATTTTTAGTTTTTGCATAAAAAAAGTGTTTTTTCCATCGTTTTTCCCGATAAAACATGGTTTTTTCAAAAATTATATGTATTTTTGCAATGTGTTGGAGTGCCGCCCCAAGGTGGCGCTCCAATAATCTGAAAGCCCCTTTATATATATAATAATGTATTGGGACCGGAAGAAAAGAAAAACTATCAATTTAAAAGCAAAACTAACAAATAACACAATAACATAATAACATAGAGAAATGCAAGAAACGGTAAAAAAGATCCTGACCGGCGATTTTAATCGCAAGAAGGCACTGCTCTTCCTACTGACGGCACTCGTCACGGTCATCGTTTGGAACTTGCCCATCGACAGCTTCGGCATCGACGGACTGACAGTAGTTCAACAGCGCATCATCGCCATTTTCGTGATGGCAGTGATGCTGTGGCTCACCGAAGCTATTCCGGCTTGGGCCACGAGTGTGGTAATCATCTTCGTGCTGCTCTTCTTTGCCAGCGACTCGGCATTCAAGATCATGCAGGGTTCTGAGGCCGAGATGGGACAGCTGCTCGACTATCAGGGTGTGATGGCATGCTTTGCCGACCCAACCATCATCCTCTTCCTGGGCGGATTCGTGCTGGCGATAGCAGCCACGAAGAGCGGACTGGATGCCAAGATGGCAAAAGTGCTGATAGCCCCGTTCGGCAAGCGCTCGGAGCACGTGCTGCTGGGCTTCATGCTCATCACCGGCATCTTCTCAATGTTCATCTCCAACACCGCCACCGCAGCCATGATGCTCACCTTCCTCACCCCTGTGTTCAAGGCTTTGCCTCCGGGCGGAAAGGGTCGCGTGGCGCTCACCATGGCCATTCCTATCGGAGCCAACCTGGGCGGTATGGGCACACCTATCGGAACCCCTCCTAACGCCTTCGCCTACAAGGTACTCAACGACCCTCAGGGACTGAACATGGGCATCGGATTCGGCGACTGGATGATGATCATGGCGCCGATGGTCATCCTGATGCTCATCGTGGCATGGTTCATCCTGCTCAAGATGTTCCCATTCTCACAGAAAACCATCGAAATCAAGATAGAGAGCCATGCGAAGAGCAACTGGCGCACAGCCGTAGTGGCTGCCACCTTCATCCTCACCATCATCCTCTGGGTATTCGGTAAGCAGCTGGGCGTCAACGCCAATACCGTGGCTATGCTGCCTATCGCCGTGTTCGCCTTCACGGGCGTCATCACCGCCAACGACCTGAAGGACATCGACTGGTCGGTTATCTGGATGGTGGCAGGAGGTTTCGCCCTGGGTCTTGCCATGAACGGTACCGGACTTGCCGAGGTAGCCGTGAAGAGTATTCCGTTTGGCGAGTTCAACCCGCTGGTCATCATGGTTATCTCCGGTCTGGTATGCTTTGCGCTGAGTAACTTCATCTCCAATACCGCCACCGCTGCCCTCCTGATTCCTATCCTGAGCGTGGTATGTGCGGGCATGGGCGACAAGCTTGCCGAAATCGGCGGTACATCCACCATTCTCATCGGTGTGGCAGTAGCAGCCAGCTGTGCGATGTCTCTGCCTATCTCAACCCCTCCTAACGCCATCGCCTACTCTACCGGACTCATCCAGCAGACGGATATGGTGAAGGCAGGAGCCACCATCGGTGTCATCAGCATCCTGATAGGCTACTCCGTGCTGGTATTCTTCTGCCGCATGGGAATCCTGTAAGGAGAAACTACAATAAATAAGAGACCACTGCAAAATAAATGAGGTTTTATTTTGCAGTGTCTTTTTTTTGGCGTAACTTTGCACCTGCAAAAACAAAATACAGAAAAATATTGAGATGAAGAAGATAGTAATCGGAATAGACGTAGGCATTTCTACGACCAAGATAGTAGGTATCGACGCCAGCGGCATGGTAATCAGCCCTATCCGCATCAAGGCTACCGACCCCATCACATCGCTCTACGGAGCCTTCGGAAAATACCTGCACGACAACAGGATTGCCCTCGACGAGGTGGAACACGTGATGCTGACCGGTGTGGGAGCAGCCTACATCGATGAGCGCATCTACGGTCTGCCCACATCGAAGAGTGAGGAATTCGTTGCCGACGGACTAGGAGCCCGATACGAGAGCAAGCTCGACCGCATGATCGTGGTGAGCATGGGCACGGGAACATCGCTCGTGAAATGCGACGGCAACGACATCAAGCACATCGGAGGTATCGGCATCGGAGGCGGCACCCTGGCGGGACTGAGCCGCATCATGCTGAAGACCGACGACATCAAGCAGATAGTGAACCTGGCCAAGGACGGTGACATCTCGAAGATCAACCTCCTGATAGGCGACATCAGCGCCAAGCCTCTGCCGGGTCTTCCGATGACCGCCACGGCTTCGCTCTTCAGCAATGCCAAGGCGAATGCATCGCGCGAGGACATCGCCATGGGACTCATCGGCATGGTATTGCAGAGCATCGGTTCTGCCACCATCCTCTCGTCCCTGGAATCGGGCATCAAGGACTTCGTGATGATAGGCAATCTCACCCTCCTGCCCCAGTGCCGCGAGGTATTCCCAGCCATGGAGAAGCTCTACGGCGTGAGATTCAGAATACCGAAATACTCGGAGTTCTGTACCGCCATCGGTGCTGCCCTCGACTACAAGAGGGGGCAGAAGGAGTAACAGTCTGCCCCGGCAGAGAAAGCACAAGAAACAAGAAAAAAGCACCCACAGAAAGCACAGCGCCGCAACGGCCTGATATATAACCATTTAAACGTTTTGGAAAACAAAATTTTGTAAATGTTTTCCAAAACGTTTTATTATTTCCCTGATTTTCAGCGACTTAATATTTTTTAACAATAAAAAAGTTATCCAAAAGCTTGCCGTTTCAGGAATTATTTGTATCTTTGCAATGTCGAAAATGGTTACACCGTAATCTATTCGTAACATAAGAACTTAATATTAAGCAATTTAATCATTAATCGTAAAAGTAATAGTATAATGATTCAAACAGTAGTAAAGCGCGACGGACGCATCGTTGGATTCAACGAACAAAAGATAATGGCTGCAATCCGTAAAGCCATGTTGCATACAGATAAGGGTGAAGATAACGCCCTCATCGAGCAGATCACTGACCACATCTCTTATCGTGGCAAGAGCCAGATGAGCGTGGAGGCCATCCAGGACGCCATCGAGCTGGAACTCATGAAGAGTGCCCGCAAGGATGTTGCCCAGAAGTATATCGCATACCGCAACCAGCGCAACATCGCCCGCAAGGCGAAGACACGCGACGTGTTCATGAGCATCGTCAATGCCAAGAACAACGACATCACCCGCGAGAATGCCAACATGAACGCTGACACTCCTGCCGGAATGATGATGAAGTTCGCATCGGAGACCACCAAGCCTTTCGTTGACGACTACCTGCTCTCAGAAGAGTCGCGCGACGCCGTTACGCACAACTATCTCCACATCCACGACAAGGATTACTATCCAACCAAGAGCCTCACCTGCGTGCAGCATCCACTGGACATCATCCTGCACCACGGATTCACGGCAGGCCACGGTTCCAGCCGTCCTGCCAAGCGCATAGAGACAGCTGCCGTACTGGCCTGCATCTCGCTGGAAACATGCCAGAACGAAATGCACGGCGGACAGGCTATCCCAGCCTTCGACTTCTACCTGGCTCCATACGTACGCATGTCGTATCAGGAAGAGGTGAAGAACCTGGAGAAGCTGACAGGCGAAGACCTGAAGGACCTCTACGACGCTCCTATCGACGACTACGAGGAGAAGCCGCTGGACGGACTGCAGGGCAAGGCACGCCTGGAGCAGCACGCCATCAACAAGACCGTGAACCGCGTGCATCAGGCTATGGAGGCTTTCATCCACAACATGAACACCATCCACTCACGTGGCGGTAACCAGGTGGTATTCTCAAGCATCAACTATGGTACGGATACCAGTGCCGAGGGTCGCTGCATCATGCGCGAAATCCTGCTCAGCACCTACGACGGCGTGGGCAACGGCGAGACAGCCATCTTCCCTATCCAGATTTGGAAGAAGAAGAGAGGCGTCAACTATCTGCCTGAGGACAGAAACTACGACCTCTACCAGCTTGCATGCAAGGTGACAGCACGCCGTTTCTTCCCTAACTTCCTGAACCTGGATGCCACATTCAACCAGAACGAGAAGTGGAGAGCTGACGACCCTGAGCGCTACAAGTGGGAGATTGCAACCATGGGATGCCGCACCCGCGTATTCGAAGACCGCTGGGGCGAGAAGACCAGCATCGCACGAGGCAACCTGAGCTTCTCTACCATCAACATCGTGAAGCTCGCCATCGAATGCATGGGCATCGAGAACAAGCAGCAGCGCATCGACATGTTCTTTGCCAAGCTCGACAACCTGCTGGATATCACTGCCAAGCAGCTGGACGAGCGATTCCAGTTCCAGAAGACTGCCATGGCAAAGCAGTTCCCATTGCTGATGAAATATCTCTGGGTGGGCGCTGACAAGCTGGAGCCTACTGACACCATCGAGAGCGTCATCAACCACGGTACACTGGGCATCGGATTCATCGGACTGGCAGAGTGCCTCAAGGCGCTCATCGGCAAGCACCACGGCGAGAGCGAGGAAGCTCAGGAGCTGGGTCTGAAGATCGTGACCTACATGCGCGACCGTGCCAACGAATTCAGCGAGAAATATCACCACAACTACTCCGTGCTGGCTACCCCAGCCGAGGGCTTGAGCGGCAAGTTTACCAAGAAGGACCGCAAGGAGTTTGGCATTATCCCAGGCGTTACAGACCGCGACTACTATACCAACTCCAACCACGTGCCTGTATACTACAAGTGTACAGCGCTGCAGAAGGCAAAGATCGAGGCTCCTTACCACGACCTGACCCGAGGCGGCCACATCTTCTATGTAGAGATTGACGGCGACGCTACCCACAACCCTGCAGTCATCGCCAGCGTGGTAGACATGATGGACAAGTACAACATGGGCTACGGTTCGGTGAACCACAACCGCAACCGCTGTCTGGACTGCGGCTACGAGAATGCTGATGCCCACCTGGAGGTTTGTCCAAAGTGCGGCAGCCACCACATCGACAAGCTGCAGCGCATCACCGGCTACCTGGTAGGTACCACCGACCGCTGGAACAGTGGCAAGTTGGCTGAGCTTCACGACCGTGTTACACATATTGGAGGTTCAAAGTAAGCTATGATCAGCGTATTGAGCGTAGTACATGATACGATGGTAGATGGTCCGGGCTTCCGCACATCCATATATTGTGCCGGCTGCCCGAACCACTGTCCGGAGTGTCATAATCCCCAGTCATGGGACATCAACCATGGCACGATGACGTCTACCGAGGAGCTGATGAAGGAAATCATGGACGATCCCTTCGCCAACGTCACCTTCTCGGGCGGCGACCCGATGTTTCAGGCAGAGGGTTTTGCCGAACTGGCACGAGCCATCCGCCAGCAGAGCAACAAGACCATCTGGTGCTTCACGGGCTTTCTCTTCGAGAACCTGGTGAAGAATCCGGCTCAGCTTGAACTCCTGAAGCTGATAGACGTACTGGTAGACGGTCCTTACCAGAAGGACAAGCGCGATACCGACCTCTTCTTCCGGGGCAGCAGCAACCAGCGCATCATCAATGTAAAGAAATCCCTGCAGGAAGGCAAGGTAGTAGAAATACATCTCACAAAAGAAAATCCGAATCCCGTGCTCTGATTCCCAAAAGCACGAGATTCGGATTCTTTTTTATTCCTTGATTTTCTCCGCCAGCATCTTCCACTCTTCTTCCGAGAGATACGGCTTGAGTTCCCTGACCAGTTGCCGGATATAGTCGCGGTCCCAGTCCTCTTCATGGCAGAAGTGATCCTCATAGAAGAGCAGGTCTACATCTATCAGAATCTCCCCACGCCTGCTGCGGGCAACGGTGCGCCCACATCTCCGCTCCACATCCCGGAACGCCTGCAGCACACGGTCCTCAACCACATGGACATACGTCGCCCCAACCGTATTGAGAAACGGTTTGGAATGAGGCATGCCGATGGGTTTGGTCCACATGTCAGGGCTGAACCTGATGTCTTCAAAGGCATTCTCCAGCTGACTTTTGGCCATAGCCACATGATTCTTCTGATTCTCGTTGGAACCCACTGCAAAGATGATTAGTATTTTCTTCTTGAAATTAAGCATTTTCTCTTCATTTTTGCTGCCGGGAGCTACGAAAGAACAGTTCCCCGAATTGCCGAAGGCAGCCAATTAATATAATTCTTATGCAAAGATAGTGAAAATACTTAAATAAATGATGGTTTTATTCCTTTTTTTATTATTTTTGCACTATGAATCGAATAAAAACATATTTTCTGGCCTTTTTGCTATCAACCTGCGCACTCTCTTCGGGAGCACAGATGAAATGGAATCAGACCTACCAGACATACATCAACCAGTATAAGGACCTGGCCATCGAACAGATGCTACGTTACCGCATACCTGCCAGCATCACCCTAGCACAGGGACTCTTTGAGAGTGCTGCCGGCAGGAGCGACCTCGTGAGGCAGGGCAACAACCACTTCGGCATCAAATGCCACGACTGGACCGGTCCTACACAGTATCATGACGACGATGCCCGGGGCGAATGCTTCAGAGTATACCGTGACGCAAGAGACAGCTATGAAGACCATAGCAAGTTTCTTGCAAGACAGCCACGCTATTCCCGACTGTTCCAGCTCTCGCAGACCGACTACAAGGGTTGGGCGAGAGGACTGAAGGCCTGCGGCTATGCCACCAATCCGCAGTATGCCAACAAGCTGATACAGATTATCGAACTCTACAAGCTCTTCGACTACGACAAGGCAAAACGCTACGACCGCTTCATGGCAAGCCACAGCGGCACCGACCAGCCTATCAACGGTCAGGGGCTGCTCCACCCTATCCACCTGTTCAACGACAACTACTATCTCTATGCCCGCGAGGGAGATACCTTCAAGGCACTGGGCAAGGAAGTGGGCATCAGCTGGAGAAAACTGGCCAGATACAACGAGCGCGACAAGCACGACGTGCTGAAGAAGGGCGACATCATCTATCTGAAGAAGAAACGCAAGAAGGCGCCTAAGCAGTACAAGCGCCGTCCGCACGTGGTTCAGCCGGGAGAAAGCATGTACACCATCTCGCAGAAGTATGGCATGCGCATGAAGTATCTCTACAAGAAGAACCATCTCCCTGCCGACTACAAGCTCAGAATAGGCGACAGGCTGAGAGTGAGATAGTTTTTGGTGAAATGTGAATGTGAATGTGAATTTCAAATGAAAAGACAATGAAGAAAATGATATTATCCCTCGCCACCATGGCGATGCTGCTGGCGCCCAGCACAATACAGGCGCAGAACTTTGACGATTATTTCGTAGACAAGACGCTGCGAGTAGACTATACCTTTGCCGGCAACAAGAAGACACAGATGATTGCCGTAGACCAGCTGAACGTGATGCCACGATGGTACGGCAGGCACCAGCGACTGGCTGAACTGCCTGTAGAGGGCAACGGACAGATTACCGTCCGCGACCATCGCACGGGCAAGGTCATCTACCGCAACTCCTTCTCTACCCTCTTCCAGGAATGGCTCTCCTACCCGGAATCAGAGAAGAATACACAGAGTTTCGAAAACGTATTCCTCGTGCCGATGCCAAAGGATACGGTAGACATCACCGTAGACCTGCGCAACAACCGACGCGAGGTGATGACATCGCTCACCCATCAGGTGGCTCCGAAGGATATCCTCATCCATCAGATGGGCAACCAGCCTACTCCTTACGAAACCCTACAGCAGGCTGCCGATACCACCAAGTGTATCCACATCGCCTACGTGGCTGAGGGCTACACCGAGGCAGAAATGCCTGTCTTCCTGAAGGATGCCAGAGAGGCTACGGAGGCAATCTTCGCCCACGAGCCGTTCAAGAGCATGAGAGACCGCTTCAACATCGTTGCCGTGAAGTCGCCATCCCAGGAGAGCGGACCTAGTATCCCATCCAAGGGCATCTGGCACAAGACGGCACTCAGCTCCCATTTCGACACCTTCTACAGCGACCGATACCTGACCACCCTGCATCTGAAGGACCTGCACAACTGGCTGGCTGGTACACCATACGAGCACATCATCGTCCTCGTGAATTCAGACAAATACGGTGGCGGCGGCATCCTCAACTCCTACAACCTCACCACCTGCCACCAGCAGTGGTTCAAGCCGGTAGTGGTACACGAGTTCGGCCATTCATTTGCCGGTCTTGCCGATGAGTATGCCTACGAGTCAGAGCAGATTCCGATGTATCCACACGATGTGGAGCCATGGGAGAAGAACATCACCACCCTTGCCGACTTCCACGGAAAATGGGAGAACATGATCAAGAAGGGCACCAAGGTTCCTACTCCATTGTCAAAGAACGAGAAGGTGGCAAAGACCAAGGTGGGCGTCTTCGAGGGTGCCGGATACAGTCCTAAGGGCGTATACCGTGGCGTTCAGGACTGCCGCATGCGCATCAACGAGACTCCGGAGTTCTGCGCCGTTTGCCAGGATGCATTGAAGCAGATCATCGATTTCTATACGAAGTAGTATGAGCTGAATCAGCATGAAGCAGGACATCGATTTCTACATGAAATAGATAAGCTGTATCAGCATGAAGTAGGACATCGAATTCTGCTTTGTGTACAGAAAGAGAATCCAACTCTGAGTGGAAAGAGAATCCAACTCTGAGTGGAAAGAGAATCGGAATAAAAACCTATAAAAGAGAAACTTATGAAAGAGAAAGAATTAAAGATCCAATACCAGATAGCTGAGCTCTCGGAGTTGAGCGAAACAGAGCAGGAGTTGGTGAAGAAGGCGATGGATGCTACGAATCACGCCTATGCCAACTACAGCCATTTCTACGTAGGTGCTGCCTGTCTTCTTGCCGATGGCAAGATGGTGATAGGTGCCAATCAGGAGAATGCGGCATTCCCATCGGGACTGTGTGCCGAGCGCAGTGCCATCTTTGGTGCGCAGAGCTATTATCCGGAGTTGGCGATTACCACATTGGCGATAGCCGCCCGCAATGAGAACGGTTTCCTCAAGTCGCCTATTTCGCCATGCGGTGCCTGCCGCCAGGTGATATTGGAGATGGAAGACCGTTATCAGCAGCCCGTCCGCATCCTGCTTTATGGTGAGAATGGCATCTTCTGCTTCCACAGCATCAAGGACCTCCTCCCCTTCTCTTTCGTGGATGCAAATATGAAGGAATAAAGGTTATTGCCATGCGCCCTGAAAGGGCAGCACCTCCTAGCCCAGGGCAACGCCCTGGGTATGTGTTAGTTATAAAAAAACGCCCTGTAAGGGCAAAAGCTTTAAAATACCAGATGATTTATAAAGCTTTTGCCCTTACAGGGCGACTTGTTTACGTCCATGATTACCCAGGGCGTTGCCCTGGGCTAGGAGCTTCTGCCCTTTCCGGGCGTGTGGCGAATCGGGGCGATTTGCTTATATCAATCCTCCTATCGTGTGGCGAATCGGGGCGATTTGTCTTATTTCAATCCTCCTATCATGTGGCGAATCTGGGCGATTCTTGCCTGTTCATTGGGAGTGTTCCTATACTTCAAATATCCTTCCAGGGAAAGCTCGAAACATTCCTTCGCCTTCTTCCTTTCTTCTGCCGATGAACCCGAACTTTCCGAAGAACCCGAAACCTTTTCCGAAGCCCCCGAACTTTCCGAAGAACCCGAAACCTTTTCTGAAGAAGAAGCCCCCGAAGCCTCTGCTGCAAAGAGATGGCAGAAGCCCATGCGATAATAGGCATCTGGCTTCTCATTCTCCCTGCAGAGCGGCAGCATCTTCCCGTAGAGCGGCAAGGCACGGTCATATTGCTGGAGCGCAAAATAACTCTCGGCATCCATCCAGTAATAGAGCGAAAGCTCATGGGGCGCCAAACCCTGCAACTGCGGAAGCACCTCATCAAAAAGCCGGATGGCTTCGGCATACTCCCATTCGTAATATAGACACACCGCCAGATAAGCCCGGTAGCGGGGATTCAGCTTATACCGCCTGTTGAGCGGCTGGAGCAATATCAGACACTCATGAAACTTCTCGGAAGAAAAGTAATCCAATGCCCTAGCCAACTGCTCAGCATCTGCCTTCTTATCACTCTTTCGCTCTTGGGAAGAGGGACTTTCTTCTATCTTTTTCAAGTGCTCCAAGGATGGGCCGGAAGCACAAGAACTCCTAGCCCCCGAAAGGGCTAAAGTTCCCCAACCCGACATTGTCCTACCCAACATTGTCCTACCAGACATTGAACAACCCGACATAGTCCTACCCAGTTTTGAACAATCCGACATTGCCCAACCCGGCATTGAACAACCCAGCAAACTCCCCCAGACAAGCAGGCTGCCAACCAATATCCTTAACTTCATCTACTCCTCCTCCCCATTCTCATACTCCGACTCATAGCAGCCGGCATCAGGCGTCTCCTTTCTCCTCAACCCGTTCCTGTCTACAGGCAATGAGGTGGCTGCATCAGCCTTTCCTATCGCTGCCGACTCCTTGCGGAGACGGAAATCATACTTCAGATTATCGGTATCGAACAGTATGAAATGCTTCTCGCCATACATCGTGGTATCCTTCACATCCTCATAAATGACATTGGTAAACTTCAGACTGTCGTCCCCCTGCATCTTCTCCGTGCGCAACACGCAATGGTCGAAGAGGAAATTGAAAGGAATCTCCGCAGAAGAACCACCGGAAGAGGAACCATCTCCGGAAGCACTTTCGGAAGACGGTGGTGTCCAAACCACCTCATCATCATGATAGCCCGTAATCAGAGAATTGCGCACCGTGAGCTGAGGGAGCGGATACTGGAAACCGAGAGCCGTAGACCTCCTGCCATCAAAAGGATAAAACTGAGCAATGGTACAACCGTTAACCTCTACATCACCGCCATGCACGAAGAGCGGAGAGAGCAAGGCATTGCTCAGCTGGCAATCATGAATCTGCACCTTGGCAGAATCAATCACCACGCCCCAACCCTGGTTGTTATGAACCGAAGAATTCTGCAGGAGCAGCTTCTGACGGCTCACATCACCCGAATCCACCTTCAGCGCAGAGTAGGCACTATGAATATCGGCATAGGAAATCTCGTTGTCATAGGAAGAAGACATCAACTCGATGCCCTGCCACTGACCCGGAGTGCGGTCGTAAGGCAGATAAGGGAACATGCGGTCCAACCGGTCGCCCCTCATCACTACTTCCTTGCCTGCCTCGCCCTTCACCTTGAGCGTGCCGTAGACCTGCATGCCGGCATCTTCATGGAAAAAGAGCTGCGTGCCGGCACCCACGGTAAGCGTAGCCATGCTGTCTACACGGATACCACCATACACCACCACCGGCTTAGCCGACTGGAGGAGCGAATCGCGGCTGATCCTGGCATTGCGCATCATCAGCGCATCCCAGGAATAGGCATAGAGATTCATCTTCTGCTGCACCCCACTCTCCAGGGTGAACACCAGGTTATCCTCCACCTTCCGGGGCGTATCCTGATGCTGCGTGTGCGAGGTAAGTTCGATGAAGACACGGATGCTATCACCCTTCCTCACCTCCACATCCTGAGTCTGATAGCCCGCCGTCTCGCCCAGATACGTTCCATCCACATTGACACGGAAGCCCGACTGATTGCCGTTCTCCAGCCGCACCGAAGAACAGCGCAAGCCCTTGTCTGCACGATTATACACCCAGAAAGAGGCGGTAGGCGTAGGCACATTGGAAAACGTGGTATCGAGCGATACGGAATCTACCGAAAACGAGAGCACATCGCTCCGAGACGTAGAGAAACTCTCGTCTTCTGCGCATCCCGACAGCATCGCAGCCGCCAGCGCTCCACAACCTACTATATAAAAAAATCCCTTTTTTCGTTTCATATCTTCTATAAAACGAAAAAAGGGACGTATTATTGCATTCAGCTTTTTACTATTATTGCCTGCATTCAATTATGCAGCCTTGCAGAAAGCCATCCGCAACATAAACCGTTACATGAACAGGGCAAAGATAGAGGCACCCACAACCGTCATCACACCGCAGACCACGATGCTCAGACTGCTCATGGCACCCTCGATGGTACCCATCTCCATCGCCTTGGCAGTACCCAGTGCATGGGCAGAACAGCCGATGGCGATACCCTTGGCTATCGGTTCCTGGATGCGCAACAGCTTCAGGAACTTCTCGGCAAAGATATTGCCCAGCACACCCGTGACGATGATAACTACCACAGACACAGCCACATGACCGCCCAACTCCTCAGAAACGCCGATACCGATGGCGGTAGTGATGCTCTTAGGCAGGAAGGTGACGTAAGAGGCATGGTCGAAATGGAAAAGCAGGGCAAGCAGCAATACCGAACACAAGCTGGCAAGGACACCCGACACGATGCCTGCCACAACAGCCCGATAGTTCTTCTTGAGCAATTCCACCTGCTGATACAGAGGAACAGCCAGACAGATGGTGGCTGGAGTAAGCAGATAGCTGATCATATTGGCACCGGCAGAATAGGTCTTGTAGTCTACACCCGTAAGGAGCAACACGCAGATTACCAACACGATAGCGATGAGCAGGGGATTCATCAGCGACCACCCCGTCTTCATCTTCAGCAGCATACCGATGCCGTATGATGCCAGACTGATCAAGACTCCGAAGAACACGGAATCCTGGAAAAGCGAAATAGAACTCATCATCATTTCTTTGCCTCCTTTTCTGTCTTGTTTTCTGAAACTTCTACACTTGCAAGGCTTTCAGCAGTCTTCTCCTGCTGCGCCTTCATCCGGTTCTTGCGGATTACCATCTGTGTAATCCATCCCGAAACACCCATCACGATGAAGGTGCTCACCACCGTCACAATGATATACTGCAGCCACGAATTGCCTATCGCCTGCCAGGAATCGATGAGCCCCACGGCAGCAGGGATAAACATCACCGGCATGACGGCAATCAGAAAGCTGCTCGTCTCACGAATATCCTTCACCTTAATCCATTTCAGCTCCAGTGCCGCAAAAAGCAAGATGATGCCATAGATACTGGCAGGAATCGGCAACGGCAACAGGAAATGGAGCAGTTCTCCCGCAAAGGAGAACGCTATGATTATCAAAAATTGAATTAAAAACTTCATCCTGAATTACTTTTTACTTTGAACCTTGAACTTTGAGCTTTAAGCTTTGAACTTTGAACTTTGAGCCTTGAGCTTTGAACCTTGAGCTTTGAGCTTTATGATTACCCATGCCCCCCTGAGCCACCGTTGAATCCGATTCCATCGGATTCCCTCCCCAGGAAAGGCCAGCAGG
>ERZ772820.1524-NODE-1524-length-17973-cov-6.077352_pt1 | contig 17973 bp, 14 predicted proteins | sample MGYA00511377_ERZ772820 | MGnify/ENA primary metagenome ERZ772820 (study PRJEB29015, sample SAMEA2737684) | human gut metagenome | biome: human gut; feature: human-associated habitat; material: faeces | place: China | collected 2012 ...
TCTGCCGCCCATGGCAGAGCATTGGGTGCTCTGCCACGGGTATTATAACACACCCGCTTCCCTTTTGTGAATGCAGGGCTGTACTTTTTGCAAAAAAGCTGTATAATAGAAAAGTATCCGCTTTTGACGGGGGTATTTTTCCCTGCTGCGGTACGCGATGTATTTTTTCAAAAAAGACAGGAGACAACCCATGAAAAACACCAACCTGACCCGCGCTGCTGCCAGCCTGCTGGCATGCGGCATGGTTTTTGGCCTGACTGCCTGCAGTTCCAGCGCATCCTCCAGCGAAGCAACCGCCGAGAGCGCAGCTTCCAGCGAAGCTGCCAGTGAAAGCACTGTTCCTGACGACGCTACCGCAGAAAGCGCCGCCGATAATTATTCTTATCTGGCTGATTTTTCTTTCAGTGATGCCTATGACGAGAACGGCTACCTGAAAGGCGTCACCGCGCTGGATTACGTCACGCTGCCGGATACTGAGAGCTTTACCCTTTCGGACGATGCCACCACCGTGAGCGACAGTGATATTGACAATTACATTTCCAACAACATTCTTTCCAACTATAAGACCACCAACGAAATCACCAACCGCGCCGCCGAAAACGGTGACACTGTGAACATTGACTTTGCCGGTTCCATTGACGGCGTTGCCTTTGACGGCGGCACCGGCAGCGATTATGATCTGACCCTGGGCAGCGGCACCTTTATTGACGGCTTCGAGGATCAGATCGTTGGCCACATGCCCGGCGAAACCTTTGATGTGAATGTCACCTTCCCGGATGACTACCAGGCCACCAACCTGGCCGGCAAGGACGCAGTGTTCGCCACCACGCTGAACTACATCAACGAGGATGTGACCCCCGACCTGACTGATGATTGGGTCAGCAGCAACCTGGCCGAGTCCATGGGCATGAACAATGTGGCCGAGCTGAAAGCCTTTGTCAGCAACAGCCTGCTGTTCAGTCAGGAAAGCAATGAACTGTACGGCCAGTTGTACAATGCTGCCGATGTCAGCACCGACCTGCCTGAAAATGTGCAGCAATACTTTACCGACATCATACTGTATCAGCCGTACATGTACGCAAAAATGTACGGTATTTCGATGGAAGATTCTCTTAGTAAAAATGGCTATAGCAGCGTGGATGAATACCTGGAAAACAGCAAAAGCTCCAAGCAAAGTATGATCAAGGAGCTTTTGCTCTTACAGGCCGTGGCGGAAAAGAACAACATTGTTTGCGATACCGATGTTCTGAATGCCGAGTTCGCCCGTTATTTCGGTTCTTCCAATATGAGCAGCATCGTGAGCGCTTACGGCGAAAACTATGTTAAATCCCTCACCCTGCATGAAGTTGTGATGCAGAACCTGATCGACAACGTTGCCTAAGCTGCCCAAGCTGTTTGGCTACCCCCTGACCATTAAGTTTTAACCGTACCACCCGCGCCCGCTTGACAAAGCCGTGTGCGGGTGGTATATTAGGACCATAATATTTAGACGTTTATCTAAATATATAATTCTTATGGTTTTCTGAAAGGGTATATGGTATGAGCACGATGATTTCTTTGCAGACCATTTTGTGGAGCGCCTTGGCCGCCGCAGCCAGTATCGGGCTGCCGGTTCTGGTTCTTTTGGTATGGAAGTTCAAATTCTGCCGAGGTGCAAAGCTGTTTCCTGCTGTTGTCGGCGCGGTGACCTTCGTTGTTTTCGCCCAGTTACTGGAAGGTGTGCCCAAGGCCATTTTCTTTGGCGGCGGCACCGGCGTTTCGCAGTATGTGCTGACCCATGCGTGGGCTTACACCCTGATCGGCTGCCTGCTGGCGGGCGTGTTTGAGGAAGTCGGGCGCTATCTTGCGTTTCGCTTTCTGCTCAAGCGCTATACCAACCGGCGGGACGCCGTAACCTATGGCATCGGCCACGGCGGGATCGAGGCAATCCTGGTTCTGGGGCTCACCGCCATCAATAATATTGCGATTGCGCAGCTTGTCAACAGCGGCAGCATTGAAACCATCACCAATGGGCTGACCGGCGTGCAGCTGGACCAGGTACAGGCACAGATCGCCGCCGTTGCCAGCTTTGGGGCCGCCAACCTGCTGCTGGGGCTGGCTGAACGCGCGATTGCCATGACGCTGCACATTTCCCTCTCGGTGGTTGTATTCCGGGCTGTCCGGCAGCGCAAGGCCGGGTATCTGGGATTGGCGGTGGCGCTGCATGCGTTGTTCGATGTTCCCGCCGCTTTATTCCAGTGCGGCGTGCTGCACAGTACCTGGCTGGTGGAAGCACTGCTGCTGGTGCTCTGCCTGGGTTGCGCGGCTTACGCCAAAAAGCAGTATTGTGCATTGCAAGAACCGGAACAGCAGACGTTATCAGATAAGGAGGAAAGCTGACCTATGGTAGGCGATGCGTTTAAGGCTTTGGGGGACCCCACCCGGCGGCGCATTCTGGAACTGTTGAGCGAAGGCGAGATGAGTGCCGGTGATATTGCTGCGCACTTTGATATGGCAAAGCCATCCGTAAGCCACCACCTGAACATTTTGAAAAATGCCGGGCTGGTAACGGATGAGCGCCGCGGCCAGAACATTGTGTACTGCCTGAACCTGACCGTGTTCCAGGAAGCTGTTAAGTGGTTTTTCGATTTTGGCTTTGTGAAAGGTGGACCTGATGATGAAACGAAATAAACTGTTTTGGGGGCTGCTGATTTTTTGCGCCATCAACTTTGCGGCGCACCTCTGCTTTTATGGCTCCCTGCCGGATGTTGTGCCCACCCACTGGGGCGCAGACGGCCAGGCCAACGGCTGGGGGCCAAAATCCACTGTGCTGATTATGGCAGCCCTGCCCGCCCTGATGCTGATTTTGATGGCAGCGCTGCCCCGCATTGACCCCAAGCACCAGAATTATGAAAAGTTCAAGGGCGTCTGGAACGCCTCCCTCACTGCCCTTACAATATTTATGTCAGCTATGAGCTGGTTTTCGGAGCTGAGCGTGTTCGGCTTGATTCCGGAGGGCAGCAGCCTGGTCGGTATTCTGGGCTGCGGCGGCTGCGGGGTGCTGTTCATCTTTTTGGGCAACTATATGCCGCGCATCAAGCAGAACTATATGTTCGGCTGCAAAACTCCCTGGGCGCTGAACAACGAACACAACTGGAACCGCACCCAGCGCATGGGCGGCATTGTGTTTGTTGTTATGGGTGCTGCTTTAATTGTAATTTCACTGCTGGCCACCATTTTGGGCGATGCCGCCACCATGATCCTGCTGCTGGCCGTTGTCTTTGGCGGCTGCGCCTGGATCTACCTCTACTCCTACCTCGTCTACATCGGCAAAATGAAGTAAGTAAACCACCCCCACCTGGAGCCGTACTCTTTATCCTGCATCGCGCCTAATATCCAAAAAAGGCGCACAGCGCCCACCACCCTTCTGCTTTATTCTTTATTCATTACAAAACACTCCCCTCTCCATGCAGTTCTCTTATGCACGGGGCGGGGAGTGTTCTATTTTTATTCCTGTGTTTTCTTTTCGGCGCGTTCCGTTTTCATGCGGATGCGCTCGCGCTGGGATTTTTCCAGTTTTTTATAGCGGGCATAGCTTTCGGGGCGCACGGTCTCAATGCAACGGGCAAAGTTCCAATGCAGACCGTCGCGGCGGTTCAGCTTAAAGCGCAGGAACCACGGGCCGTGGTCCGGGCAGGTGGCTTCGGTATAATAACCGGTGTTGCCGCGCTTGAGCCAGATATCGTTCAGCACCAGCGGCTTGCCGCAGAACGGGCAGCCCACCTGATACAGCGCAGGGTCATTTTTGTAGGCATCGTGGTCCAGGCGGTCAAAGTAGGTTTGGATATCGTACGTTTCGGTATCGGTATTGTTCAGCAGGGCGGCTGTCAGCTGGGCGGCGGGGTCCGGATATTCGGCAATGCCCTGGGCCAGCGGCAGGCGGCGGCAGATTTTTGTGGTGTACAGGGCATCGTCCAGCGCATTGTGGAAATCGCCGTCACGCTCAATGCCAAGGCGGTCCACCACGCTTTCCAGCGTCAGGCCCTCGCCTTCCCCGCGGGGGAATTTTTTCAAAAAGATCTGCTGCAGGTCATACCAGCGGCTGGGCCAGCTTTCGTCCATATTATAAAGGAACAGGTTCTGTTTCAGCACCGGCACATCGTCCAGGCCCCACTCGGCAAATTCGGCATCGGGGCCGGCCCATTTCTGGAACCGCCGCAGGCCTTCGGCAATGGGCACCCCGGCTTCCAGATCGCCCTGGCTCAGGCCAGTCACCTCCGCAATGCGCCAATGCAGCTTGCGGAAAATGCGGGGGCGCAGGGTCATCTCAAAGGTATCCAGTACATCGCCATTCTCGTCCACCCGCACTGCACCGATCTGGATGATCTCACCCCGCAGGGTCAGCTCCGCCCCATGATAATTAAAGGTTTTGGGCGCATTGCCCATGTTCCATTCCAAGTCAAAAACGATCAGGTTCACTGCGGGTCCTCCAAAATGAATTTTTCAACGGCCAGCCCTACCCCGTCATGCTCATTATCTGCGGTGACGTATTTGGCTGCCTGTTTTACTTCCGGCACAGCATTGCCCATGGCAACGCCCATGCCCGCATAGCGGATCATGGGCAGGTCGTTCCAGCCATCGCCGCAGGCCATCAGGTTTTCGGGGCCAAGGCCCATATTTTTCAGCAGCAGTGCCAGCGAGGCGGATTTTTCCACCCCCAGGGGCATCGTTTCAATAAAGAACGGCGCCGAGCGGTAGATGGAAAGCTTGCCCGCAAACTTTTGCTGCATCAGCTCCTCCACATGGGGCATATCCACGGGGTCGCCAACCAGCAGCAGCTTGTTGATGGGCCACTGGATCTCGGCGGGCAGGTTTTCCACCTGGCGGGCCGGGATTTTGTTGATGCGGGCTTCCTCGCCAACATAGGGGTTGGCGGCATCCTCGGTCACAATGCCTTTGGCATCATAGGTCAGCGGCATCACGTTCCAGTAGCGGGCAAAGGTGCACACCGGGTCGATCAGCTCCGGCGGGAACTCATGCTGCACCAGCGTTTCGCCGGTTTTGCAGTCAATGATCTTACCGCCGTTATAGCTCAGGATGCAGCCGCCGCGGCGGTCCAGCTCCAGCTCTTTGGCAAGCGGCTCAATGCCCACGGTGGGGCGGCCGCTGGCCAGCACAATGCGCACGCCGCGGTCCGCCGCTGCCTGCAGGGCAGCTTTGGTGCGTGGGGTAATGACTTTGGCATTGTTGGTCAGTGTGCCATCCAGATCCAGTGCCAGAACTTTGTATTGCATAATATCCCCTGTTTCTTTGTTTTTTCGTCTTTTTATTTTACCCTATCAGCCGCCATTGCGCAAGGGGGCGGTAAAGATTCCGGTTATTTCTGCCTGCATTGCTCTTTGGAGCGCAGCAGGGCTGATTTTGCGGTGCAGCACACCCATTTTTGTGGCAAAACCCGGAAAATGACCGGGATTTTAGCAGTTAGCAATAACTAACGTATTGACAACAAATTTTCCACATGGTACACTATTCAGGCAATAAGGGAGTAGTCGGCGCGGCACTGGGCAAGAGCAGCCGTGCAGTTTTGCCAACACAATGAGCTAACAGCAAAGGCTCTGGCACTACTTGAAATGACGAGACTTATCCGCACAGGGTTCACCTGCATGCTGTGTGCAGGTGCTGGGCGGATAGGTCTTTTTTGTTTGCCCGGCTCTGCCCTTGGATTTGGAGGTATTTGGGTATGAGTTTGTTTGACTTGATCATGATCGGCATCAGCCTTTCGATGGATGCGTTTGCGGTTTCCATCTGCAAAGGGCTTTCGGTGCGCAAAGTACAGCTGTCCCACGCGCTGATCTGCGGTGCCTGGTTCGGCGCGTTCCAGGCCATTATGCCGTCCTTTGGCTACTTCCTCGGTTCCCGGTTCGAGCACCTGCTCAACAGCGTTGGCCCTTGGGTTGCCTTTATCCTGCTGGCTGTGATCGGCGTAAACATGGTGCGGGAAAGCTTTGGCGGCGATGAAACTGTGGACAACGATTTTTCCGCCAAAGCCATGCTGCCGCTGGCCGTTGCAACCTCCATTGACGCCTTTGCCGTTGGCGTTGGCTTTGCCGCAATGGAAGCCAACATTGTGGTTGCTGCCCTGCTGATCGGCTGCACCACCTTTACCCTGTCTGCCATCGGCGTTAAGGTTGGTGCCGTGTTTGGCGATAAGTACCGCGCCGTTTCGGAGCGCATTGGCGGCCTTGTGCTGATTTTGATCGGCCTGAAAACCTTGATCCAGAGCTTCCTGTAAAATTTGGCTTTCTCTTATTTCCGTTATTCTGATAAAACAGCTGCCCGCATCCTTTCCGGTTTTTGGCCGGAGTGATACGGGCAGTTTTCTTTGGGATTGATCCTGCACAAAAAAGTCCTGCCCGGCAGCGGGGGGTGCTGCGGGCGGGACTTATTTTTTATCAGGGGGTATTCTGACGTTTTAAAATAAATTACTTTCTGCTGCGCTTTTTGCGGGAGTTTTTGCCCTTTACAGCAGGCTTAGCAGCCTCAACAACGGGCTTTGCAGCTTCCACAACGGTCTTAACGGCTTCGTCAGCGGCCTTGGCGGCAGCCTTGACAGCAGGCTTCTCGGCAACTTCCTTCACGGCCTTGTCGGCAGCTTCCACAGCAGCCTTGACAGCGGGCTTTTCGGCAACTTCTTTTACAGCCTTCACAGCTTCATCGGCAGCGGCCTTAACGGCGGGCTTTTCAGCAACTTCCTTGACAGCGTCGGTGGCCACGGCAGCAACGGCAGTGGCAGCCTCGGCTGCCTTCTTTGCGGTGGTCACAGCAGCCTCGGCAGCCTTTTTGGTGCTGGTCTTGCAGGTGGCCTTCTTGGCGGTCTTAACAACCTCAGCGGCGGTTTCGGCAACCGGCTTATCGGCAGAAGCCTTCACGGCGTCAACAACCTCGGTAGCAACTTCGGCAGCAGCCTTGGCAGCGGCGTCAACGGTCTTGGCAGCGCTTTCAGCGGCAGCCTTCACTTCAGCCTTTGCTTTAGCGGCGGTAGCCTTGGCGCTGGTCTTGGGCTTGCGGGTCACTTCGTTGATGGTCCAGTACTGGTTATCGCCGTTCACATCGGCCCAGATCTGCAGGACTGCACCGTTTTCGGTGTTCATGTTGACCAGGTCCAGGCACTTGCCGGCCAGGTTGGACTTGATCTTTACGCGGCCATCATTGGCGGGCTCCACGATCCACAGCTGGCTGGAAGCGTTAGCGCCTTCCCACTGGTGAACATGGGTGCCATCGGTCACGCCGGAGCAATCCAGGTCCATCATCTTGCCGGTGAAACGGTTCTTGATGCGGTACACGCCCTCGCCGGCGCGCACAAAGCTCCACTGCTGCCATTCGGCGTTGGCATTATCCCACAGCTGGATCTGAGCGCCGTTCTCAGTGTTGTAATCCTTTACTTCAACAACCTTGCCGTTTGCAGCGGCGATGGTATAAAACTTATCCTCAGTAATAACGGTCTGAGCAATTTTCTTGGTAGCCATGTATAAGCTCTCCTCTCAGTTTATCGTGTTGGTTGGTCAGTTTTGTACGCCTGCGGCTGGCAGTGTTCTGCGCAGCCCCCCTCCAAAGCGTCATCTATATAAAAAGGAGTGCTGTGTTGGTTCAGCCTCCTTGTCTTCCCCTCTATTATAGCCAATTATTCCCACATCGTCAAGTTTTGTGCGGCGTGGCGGCATTTTACACAAAAAGGCCGGGAAGGGTGGAATCCTTCCCGGTATTTTTATAGGGATTTCCCGTTTTTATGCCGATTGCGCTTTTGTTGCACACTTATCCGGCAGAAAGGCTATTTCAGGAGTTTTCCGCAAAATTGCCGGTGTACAGGCGGTAGTAACGGCCCTTTTGGGCAATCAGCTCATCGTGGGTGCCGCGCTCAATAATGCGGCCCTGTTCCAGCACCATGATGCAGTCCGAGTTGCGCACGGTGGAAAGGCGGTGGGCGATAACAAAGGTGGTGCGGCCATACATCAGGCCGTCCATGCCCTGCTGCACCAGGCGCTCGGTGCGGGTATCAATGCTGGAGGTTGCTTCGTCCAGGATCAGTACCGGCGGGTCCGCAACAGCGGCACGGGCCATGGCAAGCAGCTGGCGCTGGCCCTGGCTCAGGTTGGTGCCGTCGCCGGTCAGCGTGGTGTTATAGCCATCCGGCAGGTGGCGGATGAATTCATCGGCGTTGGCCAGCTTGGCGGCGGCGCGGCATTCCTCGTCCGTTGCATCCAGGCGGCCATAGCGGATGTTATCCATAACCGTACCGGTAAACAGGTGGGTATCCTGCAGAACAATGCCTAAGGATGCGCGCAGGTCGTCTTTATGAATATGGGTCACATCAATGCCGTCATACTCAATGGTGCCCTTCTGGATATCATAGAAGCGGTTGATGAGGTTGGTGATGGTGGTTTTGCCTGCGCCGGTGGAACCGACGAAGGCGATCTTCTGGCCCGGACGGCCATACAGGTTGATATCATGCAGGACGATCTTGCCCGGATCATAGCCAAAGTCTACATCCTTAAAGACGATATCTCCCTTCAGTTCACGGTAGTCTGCGCTGCCATCGGCGTTCACACGCTTCCAGGCCCACAGGTTGGTGCGCTCCTTGGTTTCGGTCACAGAATCATCCGGCAGGCGTTTGGCGTTGACCAGCATGACCTTGCCCTCGTCCACTTCCGGCTTTTCGTCCAGCAGGTCAAAGATACGCTGGCCGCCGGCCAGAGCCATGATGATGGCGTTGAACTGCATGGAGATCTGGCTGATGGGCATGTTCAGGGTGCGGTTGAAGGTCAAAAAGCTGGCCAGCTTGCCCAGGGTCAGGCCTGTCATGCCAGACAGAGCCAGCGCACCGCCGATCATGGCGCAGAACACATAGGAAAGGTTGCCCAGCTGGGTGTTAGCCGGACCGCCGAGGTTGGAGTAACGGTTGGCCTTATCCGCGCTTTCAAACAGCTGGTCATTGAGCTTATCAAACTGCTCAATGGCTTCTTCCTCGTGGCAGAACACCTTAACGACCTTCTGGCCGTTCATCATCTCTTCAATGTAGCCGTTCACCGCACCAATATCACGCTGCTGGGAAACAAAGTACTTGGAAGAGTTGGTGGTAAGATACTTGGTGACCAGCAGCATAATCCCGACCATGACCAGGGTGAGCACCGTCAGCGGCACGCTGAGTACAACCATGGAAACCAGCACGCTGACAACGGTAATAGCGCTGTTCAGCAGCTGCGGCATGCTCTGGCTGATCATCTGGCGCAGGGTATCAATATCGTTGGTATACAGCGACATGATATCGCCGTGGGCGTTGCGGTCAAAGTATTTGATGGGCAGCGTCTGCATATGGGTAAACATTTCATCGCGCAGGCGCTTCAGGGTGCCCTGGGTAACGTAAGCCATCATACGGGCCTGGGCAAAGGCGGTAACAATGCCGATGCCGTAAAAGCCTGCCGTGCGGGCGATGGCATGGGCCAGGCCGGAAAAATCACTGCTCTGCTCTTTCAGCAGGGGCAGGATGTAGCCATCGATCAAGGTCTGCATGAACAAAGTGCCCTGCACGTTGGCAAACACGCTGACAAAAATGCAGATGACGACCGCAACGACCTGAATGCGGTAGCATTCCATCACATAGCGCAGGATGCGCATGAAGATCTTGCCGGGGTTCTGGACTTTGGGGCGCGGGCCGCGGGGGCCACCGCGGCCAACCTTAACCACTTTTGCTTTCTGCTCAGCCATTGTTATCGCCTCCCTTTTCGTCAAAGTCGCCGGAGCCTTTGGTCTGGCTGTTATAAACTTCCTGATAGATGGGGTTGGTGGCCAGCATTTCGGCCGGGGTACCGTAACCACTGATTCTGCCGTTATCCAGCACGATCACATGGTCGGCGTTTTCCACGCTGGAAATACGCTGGGCAATGATGAACACCGTGGTGCCGGGAATCTTTTCGGCAAAGCTCTTGCGGATCTTGGCGTCGGTGCCGGTATCCACAGCGGAGGTAGAGTCGTCCAGAATCAGGATGCGGGGCTTTTTCAGCAGAGCACGGGCAATGCAAAGGCGCTGCTTCTGGCCGCCGGAAACGTTAGTGCCGCCCTGGTCAATGTGGGTGTTGTATTTATCGGGGAAGCGCTCAATAAATTCATCGGCGCAGGCCTGCTTGCATGCCTCCTCGATCTCGGCATCGGTGGCATCCTTATTGCCCCAGCGCAGGTTTTCGGCAATGGTGCCGCTGAACAGTTCGTTTTTCTGCAGCACCATGGCAACGCTGTTGCGCAGGATCTCCAGGTCGTAATCGCGTACATCCACGCCGCCAATGTACACATGACCGGCGGTGGTATCATACAGGCGGGGCAGCAGCTGCACCAGGCTGGTTTTTGCGCTGCCGGTGCCGCCGATGATGCCGATGGTCTCGCCGGAACGGATGTTCAGGTTGATATCAGACAGCACATCGCGGCCATCGGCCTTATAGCGGAAGCAGACATGATCAAAGCGGACAGCGCCGTTCTTGACTTCCATAACCGGGTTTTCGCCGTTGGACAGGGTGCTTTCTTCTTCCAGCACTTCAGCCACACGCTTGGCGGAAGCGGCGGACATGGAGATCATGATGAACACCATGGACAGCATCATCAGGCTGGTCAGGATGTTGGTGCAGTAGGTCAGCATGCTCATCAGCTCGCCGGTGGTAAAGCTGGTAGCACCGGACAGCACGATCATGCGGGCACCCAGCCAGGAAATCAGCAGGATGCAGGTGTAAACGGTGGCCATCATCAGCGGAGAGTTGAAGGAAAGAACTTTTTCAGCACGCAGCAGCAGATCCTGCACATTGCCGGATGCCTTTTTGAACTTTTCACTCTCGTAATCTTCGCGCACATACGCTTTGACCACGCGGATGGCGGAAACATTTTCCTGCACGCTCTCGTTCAGGTCATCGTACTTTTTGAATGCGGCGGAGAAGTAGTTGCTGGCGCGGGACATGATGAGCACCAGGCAGCCGCCCAGAATGATGACCGCCACCAGATAGATGGAAGCCAGCTTGGCGTTGATGGTGAACGCCATGATCATGGCAATGACCATGCTGGACGGCGCACGGATGGCCATACGCAAAATCATCTGGTAAGCGTTCTGGATGTTGGTCACGTCGGTGGTCATACGGGTGACCAGACCGGCGGTGGAATATTTATCGATATTGGCAAAGCTGAATGTTTGGATATTGCGGTACATGGAGCGGCGCAGATTGCGGGCGTAACCGGTGGAAGCACGCGCACCAAGCACACCGCCCAGCACGCCGAACAGCAGGCCAAAGGCCGCTGCCACGATCATCCAGCCGCCAATCCGGTAAATGTGGGAAAGATTGCCGGCGGTAACGCCATCATCAATGATGGAGGACATCAGCTTGGGGATGATCATTTCCATCACCACTTCGCCGATCATGCACAAAGGGGTCAGGATGGAAACCAGCCGGAACCCCTCTGTTTCTTTGTAAAGTGACTTAAACATATGGTATCTCCTGTTTGGCTGCCCGGGGGCAGCGCCTGAACTTCTTAAGCCAAAGCATTGCGGAACACTTTGGGGTGTGTCTGAAAACAAAGAAAATAACGGATATTTCGCAAACACAAGCAGGATTTAAGGCAAGGAGCCGCAGGAATCCTTTATGGATCCCAAGGCTTTTTAACGCAAAATCCGGTTGCGCTTATAGAAATAGACCAAATTTTTGACTTTTCAGATACGCCTTAATTTTTGCCGCGGATGGCTTTTGCATTTTCAATCAGCTTGTGCAGGGTGCCCTGGATAGCTTCCAGTTCCTGCGCGCTGACCCCGTTTTGCAGGTCATGCTCAAAATCCGAAATGCACTGGTGGATGGCGGCGGCGCATTGGCGGCCTTTCTCGGTCGGAACCAGGCTTTTGAGCCGGGCGTCTTTGGCGACAACTTCCCGCGTGATAAAGCCGGACTGCTCCATCCCCTGCAGCATGGTGGTAATGCTGGAACGGTTGGTGTGGAACCGGGCTTCCAGATCACGCTGGTAGATTTGCTTGCCGCTTTCCGTTTCCTGCATCAAAAACCCCAGCACCATGCCGCGCATACCGGTCAGCTCCGGGCTGACCCTGGTACTGATGTACGCATCCAGCGCGCAGGAAATTTCCCGCGCGGCATAGTTTAAGGTGCGGCCCACATGCACAAAGCCGTGGTCATCCTGTTGGTTGCGGTTCTGCGTTTGGATCACCTCACTTTCCAATTTGTTTGATTGTCAATTGTTTGAATTGAAACAGTTTGATTTGAAACAGTATGATTATAAACAAATCCCGCCGGTTTGTCAACCAGCGGGATATAATTATTTTCAAAGAAAATTGTGAAAAGTTTGTGACGGCTTATTTTTTATGGGAATACCGCAAATCCGCACGCCTGGCGCATGGCTTCATCGCTGGCGAAACCGTAAATCTTTACGGTTTCATCCTCATAGATCAGCGCATCCTCCGGCATGGCATCGGCAAGGGCCTGGGTAGTGGGCTGGCGCTCGCCGTATGCTTCCCATTTGGAGATAACAAAGAAAATTTTACCCTGCGGAGGGGTTTGCAGATGGCTGGTGACCTGCAGCCAAGGGCGCAGCTCCGGCACACTGTTTGGGGTCAGGGTCCACACGTTCAGGGTGCCGTCCGTCAACTCGGTCATCACATTACCGTCCCAAAAAGAAGCGTACCCGTCCCGGTAGCCGTTCTGCACCAGGAACTGTGCCGCCCCTTGGTTGGGGTTGGCTGCCACTGCCGCTGCGCGGTAGTCTGTTCCGGCGCGCAACAGTAATATCGCCGCCAGCAGGGCCGTCAGACCACAGGCGTCCGGGCGGTACCGGGGGGTGCAGTCCGCCAGCATGATTTCCAGCAGCGGTACAAATAAAATTGCCAGCGGCAGCAGGTAGCGGTCCGAATGGCCGCTGTTGGTCAGGCCGTACAGCAGCGCAAAGCAGACGGCCCCGGCCAGGAAAAACGCCCCCACCAGCCGGTGCCCCAGCGGGTAGCGTGCTTTGACGCGCACCAGCCAAACAGAAAACACAAAGCAGAAAAGGATCAGCGCCGCAGCCGCAAGGTTAAACAGCGCGGCCAGAGAAAACACTTTGCCCTCCTGCCAGCCAAAGGAAGCCAGCAGCGCATTGACAAACCATTGCAGGCGGTCCAGGTTCAGCCCGGTAAAGGCCACATACCCCTGGTCCTGGAAGTGATATTTTTCCGCCAACACCTTTGCGTTGACCACATACCCCGCCAGCGCGGCAGCATCCGCCGCAAGGGTGGGCACCAGCAACGCCCCGCCGGGGGTGCGCCAGGCATTGGCCAGCTTTTGGCGCAGGGTATCCGCAGGCGGAGCATCCAGCCAACAGAGCAGCGCTGCAGCCACGGTAAGCGGAATGTTCAAGATGAACAGCTGCCGCGGCCCGCCCAGCGCTGCAGCAAAGCTGAACAGCACCATGCCCGCCGCCGGGGCCAGCCGCCGCCCGCCGCGCAGAATGCGCACCGCGCACCCCAGCACCACAAAGCTGATGGTAATGTGCGGAATATAGTAAAGGCCCTCCAGCACATACTGGCGATACAACGCACCATAGGGCAGCACCAGCAGCCCGGCCCCCAGCAGGCCGCTGTACTTGAGCTTTGCACTGCGCCCGAACCAGAACCACGCCGCAAGATACAAAAGGATCAGCACCACGCTGCCCACCACGCGCACAGTATGCCAGCTGGTAAACAGCCGGAACAGCGGTGCCATGACCAGCTGGGTGTTGAGCACCCGCAGCTCAGTGGAATAGTACCAGCTGGTGCTCATCACGCCGCCCTCCTGCGCCAGCAGGTTGGCAAGCAGTTGTTCGGACGCCATGTCGGCGTCCAGCCGGTTGGGTGCCCAGCAGCACCAGTCCACCACCAGCAGGGCAAAGCAGACCGCCGCCCAGAGCAGCAGTATCATATAGGTGGTTCGTTTTTGTTTTGCGCCGTTTGTTTGCAGCTTTGGCAAGCGGCTCCCCTCCCCTTTTTGGGATAAACTTTATATTATTGTATCGCAAATGGGGCGGGGGTGCAACCACTCGGCGTTATCCTTCGTCCGCTGCGGGGTTCAGCTGGCCGGTGGTGTCCAGCTGGATGGCGGAGCCGCGCCGCACGGTGGTGCCTGCCCGCGGGTACTGGCTGACGACCCGCTCCCCCTGCCCCAGCACATCCGCAGTCAGGGTGTACTCGCTCAGCTTTTGGGCCGCGGCGGGGGCTTTCCAGCCGGTCACATCAGGCACGGTGGTAAAATATTTTGCCTGTTCTGCTTCGGTATAGCTGGGCTGGATGCCTAAGCGCGGCAGGCTTTTTTGCAGCACCTCCGCCGCCACGGGGCCGGAAAGCGCACCGCCGCTGGTGGTCCAGCTGTGGGGTTCATCCTGGCAGATGAGGACTGCGATTTTTGGGTTTTCGATCGGTGCCACTGCCACAAAGCTGGCAATGCGGGCGCGCTCATTCTCGCTGTCCAGCTTTTGGCTGGTGCCGGTTTTGCCGCCCACACGGTAGCCCGCCACGGCACCGTTTTTACCGGTGCCGGTGGTCACAACACCCTCCATCAATTCGCGCATGACGGCGCTGGTTTCAGGCCGGATGACCTGCGCTTTTACGGTGGGCTGCACCTGCTGCACGGTATTGCGCTCGGTATCGTGGATGGACTGCACCACATGGGGCTGCATCAGCTTGCCGCCGTTGACCACCGCGCAGACGGCTGTGATCATTTGCAGGTAGCTCACCTTGCTGCTTTGCCCGAAGGAGCAGGAAGCCAGCTCCACCGGGCCCATGCGGTCGGCGGTATAGTATTCGCTGCGCTTGATCTCGCCGGGCAGGTCGATACCGGTTGCGGCGCGCAGGCCAAAGGCGGCAAAGTAATCGCAAAAGTTCTGTTTGCCCAGCCGCGCCCCCACCTGGATAAAGCAGGGGTTGCAGGATACCGCCAGCCCCTGGGCCAAGGTTTCACTGCCATGGATATGCCCGTTTGCGCAGCGGAAATTTGTGCCCGCCACATTGATCTTGCCCGCGCAGACAAAGCGGCTGTTCCGCGTGACTGCACCGGTATCCAGTGCCGCAGCGCAGGTGATGAGCTTGAACACACTGCCGGGTTCGTACAAATCGGAAATTGCCTTGTTGCGCCACTGGGCCTGCTGGGCGGTCTGCAAGGCTTTGCTGCGTTCTTCCCCGCTCAGGGCGTTCACCTGCTGGCGGATGGTTTCATCCACAATGGTGCGCGGATCGTTGGGATCATAATCCGGCTTGGTGGACATGGCAAGGATCGCGCCGGTATCAACCTCCATCACAATGCCCACCGCACGGGCCGCCACACGGTGCTCCGCCACGGCGGCGCTGAGCGCGCTTTCCAGATAGTGCTGGATGTCCGCCCGGATGGTCAGGGTGATATCATTTCCCGGCACAGCATCCTGCAGGGTACTGTAATGGGTGGGCATATCGTACCCCCAGGCATTTTTTGCAGTCAGGATGGTTCCGTTCCGGCCGGTCAACTGGGCGTCATATTGCAGTTCCAGCCCCCAAAGGCCCTGATTATCCACATCGGTAAAGCCCAGCAGGCAGCCCATAAAGTTGCCCTGCGGGTAAACGCGCTTGGTATCCTGCAAAATCTGGATGCCCTGGGCGTTGTTCTGCGCGCACCAGGCCCGCACGGCGTCCGCCAGATCGGCATCCACCCGGCGGCGGAGCAGGCAGTCATTGCTGGTGCGCTTGCTCAGCTTTTGCAGGGTAGCGTCATAATCAATATCCAAAATTTCGCTCAGCGCTTTGGCGGCGGGCTGCACCAGCTCATCCGCCAGTTCCCGCGGGGAGGCCCGGATGGTCCAGCAGGTTTTGCTGGCGGCCAGGGTAACGCCATCGGCGGAATAAATTTCGCCGCGGGCGGCGGGCAGCGTGGTATCCCGCAGCTGCTGGGCCGCGGCACGGTTGGCGTAACCGCTGGGGTCCAGTATTTGCAGGGTAAACAGCCGGGCCAGCAGCCCGCCAAAGCACAAAACCGCCACCAGCCCGGCCAGCACACGGGTGCGCCGCCGCATGTGGCGGTTCTGCGCAGGGTAAATGCTGCGCGGTGGGCGGTGGGTCTGTTTCATGGCGGTCTGCCTCCCCCTGTATTTTCTTCCACACACAAGCGTATGTGCTGGCGGGGCGGTTTATCCCGGTTTTGTGCGCCAGTATTGCAAGATTGTTTCCTTGCCGCACTGAAATTGCCCGGTGTTTAACGATGGATTTTGCCATTAGTCGATATTTGTTTTTTTCTTTTTCCTTTTCTTTCAGAACAAATTTCGCTCAAGCGCTGTTTTCATCGTTGCTTTTCGTTTCAGATACCCGTGCAAAATCCATTCTTTTTTTGCTTTTTGAAAACGAAATTGCTCATTTGCAAGGACAATATCGTTTCAATTCGCACAGATATTGCTTTTCTGCTTTTCTCGTCTTATAATGATAAACATGTAAATTTTTCGTAAAGCGAATAAGGAGTATAGGGAACGAATGAGCAACACAAAAAGCGCTGAATCCACCCTGTCGGAGTCGATTTTTAACCGCCAGGCATTGGTTCGGCTGATTTTGCCGCTGCTGGCGGAGCAGTTTTTGTCGGTAGCCATGGGCATGGCGGATACCCTTATGGTATCCGGCGTTGGCGAAGCCGCTGTGTCCAGCGTGAGCCTGGTGGACAGCCTGAATATTTTGATCATCCAGATCCTGTCCGCCCTGGCAACTGGCGGCGCGGTCATCAGCAGCCAGTACCTTGGCCGGCGCGATGGTGAAAAAGCCGCCAAAAGCGCCGCACAGCTGTACACCGTTCTTGCGGTCAGCACCATCGCTGTCATGCTGGTCATTCTGGTGCTCAGCCGCCCCATCCTGCGCATTGTTTTCGGCCGCATTGATGACGATGTGATGAGCTTTTCGCAGACCTACTTTTTGATCAGCGCCATCTCCTACCCCTTTATCGGGTTTTACAACGCCGGGGCCGCTTTGTTCCGTGCGCAGGGCAACAGCCGCATTTCCATGCTGGCCAGCCTGGTCATGAACATCATCAATATCTGCTTCAACGCCCTGTTCATTTATGGGCTGGGCATGGGGGTACTGGGTGCCGCGCTGGCCACCCTGCTGGGGCGCGTGTTTGCCGCGGCGTGGGTGTTCTGGCAGCAGCAGCAAATTGAAAACCCGCTCTGCATCCGCCATATTGCGGATATGAAGCCGGACGGCGACCTGATTCGCCGCATCCTTGGCATTGGCATTCCCTCCGGTTTGGAGAACGGCATGTTCCAGATTGGCAAGCTGTGCGTCAGCAGCTTGACTTCCACCCTGGGCACCTCCGCCATTGCGGCCAACGCGGTGGCCAACACCATCAGCGGCATTGCCAACATTCCCGGCAGCACCATGGGCCTTGCCATGATCCCTGTCGTCAGCCGCTGCCTTGGCGCAGGAGACAAAAAACAGGCCAAGCATTACGCCAAGATGTTTATCCTGATGGCAATGCTCGGTTTGTTCTGCACCAACGCCTGCCTGTTTTTTACGATTCCTTACATTGCACGGCTGTTCAGCCTTTCGGATACTGCGCTCAACATGTGCGTTACCGTTATGCACTGGTTTTCTTTGTTCAGCGTTGTCTGCTGGGCCACCAGTTTTACGCTGCCCAACGCCCTGCGCAGCGGCGGCGATGCCCGCTACACCATGACGGTGAGCATTTTCAGCATGTGGCTGTTCCGCGTAATTTTGAGCTACATCTTTGTGCTCAAGCTCAACATGGGGCTGACCGGCGTATGGTTCGGTATGTTCATTGACTGGATCTGCCGCAGCGTATTCTTCATGATCCGCTTTGTCAGCAACAAGTGGATGGACCACAACGTAATCTGATACTATTTCTGCTTTAAGTTTCCTTAGGGCAACACCGCACAATTCTAAGTGCCGATACGGCGAGCGAGGTGCGGCAGATGCCAAGCCAAAAGCGC
>ERZ772820.1530-NODE-1530-length-17911-cov-5.425347_pt1 | contig 17911 bp, 19 predicted proteins | sample MGYA00511377_ERZ772820 | MGnify/ENA primary metagenome ERZ772820 (study PRJEB29015, sample SAMEA2737684) | human gut metagenome | biome: human gut; feature: human-associated habitat; material: faeces | place: China | collected 2012 ...
TATTCTGCTTGTCAATACTTTTTTTGTTTTCTTAACTTAATGACATTGGCGTGCAACCAAGCGAAAGCGTGCCGACTGAAGGATTATGCCGGGCCACGGTCACTCATTGATTTTTTTCATTAGCTCCCATTTGGAACCTACGCCGAATTTGCGGAAAAGGTTCTGCAGGTGCTTTTGTAAAGTGTTTTCGCTGATATTCATGGTGGCGGCAATCTGCTTGTTTTCCATGAAGTGAGTGAGCGCCTGAAAAATGTCGGCTTCACGAGAAGTCAGACCGTAAATTTTTGAAAAGTCGGAAACAGACAGAGACGTTGAATTGTGGGTGTCGGAGCTGTCAATTAAGCGGCTGATGGCAAGATTAAGATGCATGCCAAGGGATTGCAGGAAGAACATATCATCATTGGAAAAAGTGCCGTCCGATTTCGTGCGGAACAGACTTAAGACGCCGTAAAGACGGCCATTATGTACAATGGTAAGCTGCATGCTGTCGTAGATGTCGTATTTGTGGTAACAACCCCGGTACAGCGGGGAGTTGAGGCGGTCGGCATCATCAATTATGTCACTTTCGCGTATGAGCTTAGACTCCCTGGCATGAAGAATCCAGAGAAGGTAGTCATCATCGGATGACTTAAGGTAGGCCTGTTCAGCCTCGGCAAAATAAGCCGGGTAGCATACCGGGTCGGACAGCTCGATATCAGAGGAAGCATCTCCCTTGTGAAAAAAGAGGCTGCCATAGCTGAATGGAAGAAGCATCTGGAGACGCTTGAAAAAAGTCTCATTGATGTCAGAAAGCTTCTCCCATGAATATATATCATATATAATATCATTGATCATAAGAAACTGATTTTTTTCCATATAAATAACCTCCGGAACTAATCTGAGAATAAAAATATGATAGCATAGTGAATACTTGAAAACAAGTATAAAATGAGTAAAAATAATACTTGCCTATGAGCAAATATGGTATTATAATGGCTCTAAGTTCCAGTAAATAAGAAGTGCGATGAGGCACATTTGCAGTAGATTTCTGCAAGTGTGTCTCTTTTTTATTACATAATAAAGGAGACTGGCATATGGATATAAATCTCGGTCTTGTGGCTGTGATCATAACGGTAATAATCATAATAGGAGCTGTTATCACAAAACAGTGTCTTGCATGCATGATAGTGGGCTCGATACTCGCATCGGTATTTGCTTTTGGCAAAGGATTTTTAAGCGGGTGGACGGATGCGCTGCAGAATATGCTTGCGGACAATGTGTGGGTAATGCTTGTGTGCCTGCTTTTCGGAGGATTGATAAGGCTGCTTACGGATTCCAAAGGAAGCTTCGGATTTGCCAAGTATATATCCAGATTGTGCAATACGAAACGTAAGACTCTGATTACGACCTTTATCATGGGTATACTTATTTTTGTGGACGATTACCTGAACGTGCTGTCGATTGGAACATGCATGAAAAGGATAAGCGATAAACAGAAACTTCCGAGGGAAACATTGGCATATATGCTTGATTCAACCGGCGCGCCGGTGTGTGTGCTGCTTCCGTTTTCTACGTGGGCCGTGTTCTATGCGAGCCTGTTTTTTGAACAGGACAGCGTGAAAGCACTTGGTGTGACGAGCGGAATACAGGCGTATGTGAAGGCGATACCGTTTTGCTTTTATCCTATAATTACACTTATAATAGTGTTTTTGTTCGCAATGGGCTGGTTCCCGAAACTTGGCGCAATGAAAAAAGCGTACAAGAGAGTCGAAGAGACGGGCAAGGTTTATTCCGATGCCAGTAAAAAATATAATCATGATGAGCTTGAAAACGAAGAGGACGGAAATATCTGGAATTTCCTTGTGCCGATGGTTGTGCTTGTTGCAGTGACGATAATAAGCAATGATGTGCTTGTGGCTGTTGTGATTGCACTTGCGGTATGCTTTGTGATGTTTGTGCCACGCAGGATACTTTCGGTGGAAGGCTTTTTCGCGAGTATGATAAGAGGGTTTGGAGACATGCTTCCTACACTGTCATTACTTCTGATTACATTTGTATTAAAAGATATTTCAGGACAGATGGGAATGACGGACTTTATGATCAAAGTGGCTGAACCGTTTTTGTTTGCATCGATTTTCCCGGCAGCGGTATTTGTCCTGGGGGCACTGCTCGCATTTACAACAGGTTCCGACTGGGGAATGAGCTCGATCATTACACCGATTGTATTCCCGCTTGGTGCGGCACTTGGGGCCAATCCGGTACTTATAATGGCAGCGGTCATATCGGGAGGAACATTTGGAAGCCATGCCTGCTTCTATGCGGATGCGACATTGCTTGCATCACAGTCGGCGGGCGTTGATAATATGGAACATGCGCTGACACAGATGCCGTATGTTATAATTTCAGCGGTATTGGCAATTGGTGGTTTCGTGATTGCCGGATTCATGGTATAATAAATTGTCAGGACAATTATTATTAGGAAGGAATGCGTTATGAAGAAATTTGTGGTCACCATCACGAGACAGTTCGGAAGCCTTGGACGTCCGATTGCAAGACGGATGGCGGAGATTCTTGGAATAGAATATTATGACAGGGATATAGTGGATCAGACAGCACAGGAACTTGATATGCCGGCATCAGTAATTAAACATGAGGAAGAAAAAGCAGCGAAGCAGACGGTTAATCCGTTTTCGAGAATGATGTTTCCTCTCGGAAAAGGAACAAGCCACACGCAGGATAAGATATTCGAGGCACAGCAGAATATCATAAAGCAGTTTGCGGATAAGCAGAGCTGCATTATAGTAGGAAGGTGTTCTGATTTTATACTGGGTGATGAGCCGGACAGCATACATATATATATTTATGCTTCATATGAGGCAAGGCTCAGGCATTGTATAGAGGAACTTGAACTTGAAGAATCCGAAGCCAGAAGCATGATAAGAGCAGTCGATGAAGCGAGAGATTCTTACCATATGCAATATGCGGGATTCCTGCCGGATGATAAGAGACATAAGGACATTATGATTGACAGCAGCCTGTTCGGGGTGGAAGGAACCGCACAGTATCTGGCAGATGCTGTCAGACGTAAATTTGGCGGAGAGGAATAATGAATAACAGAATTTCAAATAAATTTACATTGCCGGGACTGATAAGATTTTCTCTCCCGGCTATTGCTATGTTGGTGCTGTCATCATTGTATACCATGGTTGACGGTGTTTTTGTGTCAAGATTTGTTGGCAGTGAGGCACTTTCTTCTATTAACATAGTGGTTCCGCTTGATTATTTTATATATGGACTGGGAGTCATGTTCGGAAGCGGAGGAAGTGCGGTCATAGGCAGAAGACTCGGAGAAGGAAGAAATGATGACGCCAAGTCGGCATTGACTTTGATTACTTTGGCTGCAACAGCGGCAGGTATTTTCTTTTCGGTCATATTCGGAATTTTCATGGAACCGATATCAAGGGTCCTTGGAGCGGGAGATAAGCTGATGCCGTATTGCGTATCATACGGAAGAATTATATTTTCATTGGCAGTATTCACAGTGATACAGCTGATGAACAATACACTTATCGTGACAGCAGGGCATCCGAGGCTTGCACTTGTGCTCACGATTATTTCCGGTGTGCTTAATATGGTGTTAGACTACTTTTTTATTGTAGTATGCGATATGGGTATAAACGGTGCGGCTCTCGGAACGATAATAAGCCGTATTGTCGGAGCACTGCTGTCGGTCATATTCCTCATAAGCAATAAAAAAGGACTGACATATAAGAAACCAAAGTGGGAAGGAAGAATGCTGCTTCGTGTTACGGGCAACGGCTCATCCGAAATGATATCAAATCTGTCATCATCCGTAACAACATTTCTGTTTAATCTTACAGTGCTGAGGCTTGTGGGAGATGACGGCGTTGCCGCCATAACAATCATATTATATATGCAGTATTTCTTTACAGCGGTGTACCTCGGATTTTCAACCGGAACCGCGCCTGTAATAAGTTATAATTATGGCAGGGAAGACTGGAACTATATCAGAAAATTATTCAGGTACTGTATGATTGTAATTATTGCCGGAACAGCTGCAATGATGCTGCTGTCCTACTTCGGAGCGGATATTCTTATAGGAATTTTTTCGCCGGAGGGAAGCCGCATATTCCAAATAACATATGATGGGTATATGATTTTTATATGGAACTTTGCATTCGCCGGAATCAATATTTTTGCATCGTCAATGTTCTCGGCATTTGGTAACGGAATGATATCAGCACTTATTTCCATATTGAGAACGCTGGTATTTATAGTTGTATCCATTATGGTATTGCCCGAAATATGGGGAATTTACGGAATGTGGATGGCAATTCCGGTGGCGGAAGCACTAACTTTTGTATTGGTAGTACCAATTCTTATTATATATGGCAGAAAAAAGTATCATTATATATAATAAATTATCAAATATCGCCACAATAAAAGACATATTTGTGCAAAATGCCCTAAAATAACACGTTTTTCATTGAAAAATGTGTTATTTTTTTACTTGCCAGTCGGTGCGAATAGAAGTATCATCATACCGACAAGTATTATAGTGATACTGAGAGAAGTAACTATTACATTTTTGAATGGAGATATGTGGTAGTGAAGGAAAGGAGATGAGTGGAAGATGGAAGACATCGCAAGCGATCTGCTGAAAGAACTGAATTGTGATACTGCATTTACAATTCCGGTATTTGGCGGAATCGAGGTTGCTGAGTCAGTTGTCGTTACCTGGATAATAATGGCAGTCATGGTGATTTTCGCAATAGTCATGACCAGAAAATTAAGGATTCAGAATCCGGGTAAAAGACAGGTCATCATCGAAAGCATTGTTACAGGCCTTCAGAACATGGTAAAGGGATTTATCGGAGAGAAAGGTACAAGATACGTGCCGTATCTTGTTACGGTAATTATTTACATAGGTATATCCAATATCATAGGTCTGTTCGGAATGAAACCTCCAACAAAGGATATGAACGTAACAGCAGCACTGGCTGTTATGAGTATAGTCCTTATCGAGTATTCCGGAATACATGCTAAAGGCGTTAAGCGTTGGGCTAAAGGCTTCGCTCAGCCGGTTGCCATTGTGGCACCATTGAATGTTTTGGAAATTTTAATCAGACCGTTGTCACTTTGTATGCGACTTTTCGGTAATGTTTTGGGAGCGTTCGTTATTATGGAACTTCTTAAAATGTTGATTCCGGTTGTACTGCCGGTACCGTTCAGTTTGTATTTTGATATTTTTGACGGACTGATTCAGGCGTATGTATTTGTATTTCTTACGTCACTGTTTATTAAGGAAGCCGTCGAATAAGAGATGGCGCTATATTTTTGATTGATAGAAGGAGAAAATAACATGAACACAATAATTGCTATCGGAGCAGGTATCGCAGTTTTAACAGGTATCGGTGCAGGTATCGGTATCGGTATCGCTACAGGACACGCATCAGACGCAGTTGCAAGACAGCCGGAGGCTGAAAGTAAGATTTCCAAGCTTTTGATCCTTGGTTGTGCACTTGCAGAGGCAACCGCTATTTACGGTTTCGTTATCGCTATTCTTATAATTATGTTCTTGAAATAATCGGGAAGGCAGGAAAGAAATATGCTTAGATTAGATATTAATCTGGTCTTCACAATAATTAACCTCATAGTTCTTTTTGTATTGATGAGAATTTTCCTGTTCAAGCCGGTCAACAACATCATTGCAAAGCGTGAAGAAGCTATCCGCAAACAGTTTGATGATGCGGATGCTGTCAGGAAAGAGGCAGAGAATCTGAAAACGGAATATGAGGCATCACTTGCCGGAGCCAAGGATGAGTCAGCAAGACTTATCACTGAAGCCAAGGAGAAGGCAAGAGGCGAATATGACCGTATTGTGAAGTCAGCAGACGAGGAAGTTAATAATAAAATACAGAAAGCCCAGGAGACAATCGAGGAAGAGAAACAGAAGACTATGCGCAATATGCAGTCAGAAATTCAGGGACTTGTTGTCGCCGCAGCTACCAAGGTAGTGGGTTCACAGGTTCAGGCCGGTGACAGCAGCAGGCTTTATGATGATTTTATCGCAGAAATGGGTGAAACGAAATGACACAGACAGTAATTGATTATGCAAAGGAAATGAAGAGGCTGTCTGTATCGAATGAAGATGTAAAGCAGACAACCGAATTATTGGCAGAACTGCCTCAGATTTCAATTGATTTTGAAGATCCTACAATTGACCTTGAGAAGAAACACCACATGATAGAAATGCTTTTCCCGACCGGAATAAGAGATTTTCTTGAATTGTTGTGCGACCATCATGCTTTTGAGCTGTTTCCTCAGATTGTGGAAGCATACCATGATGAAGTGCGCAAGGTTGAGAAGGTGCCGAGCCTTAAGGTTGACATATCTTATGTTGTTCCGCCTACGGATGAGCAGCTTTTCAAAATCAAGGAATTTATTAAGGACAAGTGCCACGCTGATGAGCTTGACGTAAGCCTTAAGGAAGATAAGAACCTGCTCGGAGGTTTCGTAATACGTGCCGGTCATGAAGAGTATGACTGGAGCATGCGTGGAAGACTTCAGCAGATTGAGAATAAGATGAAAGAAAACGTCGCTGCCGTATCAAGCATGGATGAGATTATTACCATTCTTAAGACGGAAATCGATGAATCAGCTTTTGATAAGAGCAAAAGAGAAGTCGGTAATGTTACATGGATCGGCGACGGAATTGTTAACATCAAGGGTATCGACCATGCAATGTACGGTGAGATTGTAATTTTTGACACTGGCGTCAAGGGCATGGTACAGGATATCAGAAGAGATGAGATAGGATGTATTCTTTTTGGACGTGAGACCGGACTGAAAGAAGGAAGCCGTGTTATAAGAAGCGGTAAGCGTGCAGGTATCCCTGTCGGTGACGGATTCTTAGGAAGAGTAATCAATGCACTCGGCGAGCCGATAGACGGTAAGGGCGAGATTGCAAGCGAGGATTACAGACCTATTGAGAATGATGCACCGAGCATTGTAGACCGTAAGTCGGTATCGGTACCTATGGAGACCGGTATTCTTGCAATCGATTCAATGTTCCCTATCGGACGCGGACAGCGTGAGCTTATAATCGGTGACCGCCAGACCGGTAAAACAAGTATTGCAACCGATGCAATCCTTAACCAGAAGGGCAAGGATGTTATCTGTATCTATGTTGCAATCGGACAGAAAGCATCTACAATAGCACAGCTTGTAAGAACACTTGAGAAGCATGATGCTTTATCATACAGTATAATTGTGTCGGCAACAGCCAGCGACCCTGCATCATTGCAGTATATAGCACCATATGCCGGAACATCGCTTGCTGAGTACTTTATGTATAAGGGCAAGGATGTACTTATCGTATATGATGACTTATCCAAACATGCGGTTGCATACAGGGCATTGTCACTTCTGCTTGAACGTTCTCCGGGACGTGAGGCTTATCCGGGAGATGTATTCTACCTTCACTCAAGATTGCTTGAGCGTTCGGCAAGACTTACACCGGAAGCCGGCGGCGGTTCAATAACGGCACTCCCGATCATTGAGACGCAGGCCGGAGATTTGTCGGCATACATTCCGACCAATGTCATTTCCATCACGGACGGTCAGATTTTCCTTGAAAGCTCACTCTTCTTCGAGGGCCAGAGACCTGCGGTTAACGTAGGACTTTCGGTATCCCGTGTAGGTGGTGCCGCACAGACCAAGGCAATGAAGAAAGCAGCCGGAAGTATCCGTATCGACCTTGCACAGTACAGGGAGATGGAAGTGTTTACACAGTTCAGCTCGGATCTTGATGAAAACACCAAGAAACAGCTTGAATACGGTAACGGACTTATGGAAATCTTAAAGCAGCCGCTCGGAAGACCTCTTTCGATGGCAGAGCAGGTAATCACTCTCTGCGCAGCCAACAATAAGCTTTTTATGGGAATACCGAAAGCCGGAATTAAGAAATTCCAGATGGAAATGCTTGATTATGTTAAAGAAAATGACAGCGAGTTAATCCGCGAGATAGAGGACGAAAAAGTTCTCACAGATGAGATTGCCGCTCATATCGTAGAGACAGTCGGCAAAATGCGTGATTCATATCTGGATCAGGCGTAAGCCGCATTTTGGGAAGAAAGGTGTGAATTATGGCAAACACTAAAGAAATTCAAACCAGAATGAAGAGTATCCGCGATACGATGAAGATAACCAATGCCATGTATATGATATCATCCTCCAAGCTTAAGAAGGCAAAGAGGGAACTTGAGGCCACGACGAACCATTTCTATGCCATCCAGAATTCGCTCAACCGAATCCTGAGGCATGTTCCGGATGTGGAGAGCATCTACTTCGGAACTGCTACACCGGAGGATAAGAAACGAATCGGCTACATAGTAGTAACGGCTGATAAGGGACTTGCCGGAGCGTATAACCAGAATATCATCAAAATGGTTTCGCACGATCTTGAGGAGAATCCGAATGCCGAGCTTTTTATGGTAGGACAGGTAGGACGTAATTATTTTGAGAAAAAAGGATACAGGATTCATCACCATTTCCAGTACACGGCGCAGAATCCTTCGATTCACAGAGCCAGGGTAATTACCGAGGAAATCCTCAACAGATATAACGAGGGCAGACTCGACGAAGTCTATCTTTATTACACGAAGAGCCTTAAGGGAACGGAGAGTGAAGCCACGATGATAAAGCTTCTTCCTCTGTCAAAAGCGGATTTTGGTAATAATATTACCGAAGGACTTATGATATCAGATACGACAAGTTATGTCCCTTCACCGGAAGCGGTAATTAATTCGATTGTACCGAATTATGTTACAGGTTTTATTTTCGGAGCATTGGTTGAGGCTTATGCATGCGAACAGAACGACCGTATGATGGCCATGGACGCAGCTACGGGCAACGCAACGGATATGCTTAAGGAACTATCGATTGAATATAACAGAGTGCGGCAGGCCTCGATTACGCAGGAGATAACCGAAGTAATTGCGGGCGCGAAGGCGCAGAAAAGGAAGAAATCAAATGGATAATAAAGGAAGAATTGTACAGGTACTCGGACCGGTAGTGGATGTAGAATTTGAAGACGGCAATCTTCCCTACATCAAGGACGCGCTTGAAGTAGACAATAACGGCAAAAAATGTGTTATGGAAGTCGCACAGCATATTGGCAATAATACAGTTCGATGCATTATGCTGTCATCGAGTGACGGACTTCACAGAGATATGGAAGTTATCGCTACGGGAAGCGGAATCAAGGTTCCGGTCGGCGAGAAAACACTCGGAAGATTGTTCAACGTAACCGGACAGACACTTGATTCAGGTGAAAGCCTTGATAATGTGGAGAAATGGAGTATCCACAGAGAACCGCCGGCTTTTGAAGACCAGAGCCCGGCAGTTGAAATCCTTGAAACGGGAATTAAAGTAATTGACCTACTTGCACCATATGCCAAGGGCGGTAAAATCGGTCTTTTCGGCGGTGCCGGAGTAGGTAAGACCGTACTTATACAGGAACTTATAACCAACGTAGCCACGGAGCACGGCGGATATTCGATATTCACCGGTGTCGGCGAGCGTTCAAGAGAGGGTAATGACCTCTGGACAGAGATGAAAGAATCCGGCGTTATCGATAAGACAGCGTTAGTGTTCGGACAGATGAACGAGCCGCCTGGAGCACGTATGCGTGTTGCGGAGACAGGTCTTACAATGGCTGAATATTTCAGGGATGTGAAACATCAGAATGTGCTTCTTTTTATAGATAACATATTCCGTTTCGTACAGGCAGGTTCAGAGGTGTCCGCGCTTCTCGGACGTATGCCTTCGGCCGTAGGTTACCAGCCGACACTTGCAACAGAGGTCGGTGAACTTCAGGAACGTATCGCATCCACCAAGGAAGGATCCGTAACCAGTGTACAGGCCGTATATGTACCGGCCGATGACCTTACTGACCCGGCTCCTGCGACAACATTTGCACACCTTGATGCGACAACGGTTCTTTCAAGAAAAATCGTAGAACAGGGTATCTACCCTGCAGTTGACCCGCTTGAGTCATCATCACGTATTCTTGAGGCTGATATCGTCGGCGAGGAACATTACAATACGGCGCGTGCCGTACAGGAAATCCTCCAGAAATATTCGGAACTGCAGGATATCATCGCAATCCTCGGTATGGAAGAACTTTCCGATGAGGATAAGACGACGGTTTACCGTGCGAGAAAGGTACAGAAATTCCTTTCGCAGCCATTCCATGTAGCTGAGAACTTTACCGGCGTTCCGGGCAAGTATGTTCCGCTTAAGGAGACAATCCGTGGATTCAAGGCTATTATTAACGGCGAGATGGACGAATATCCTGAGGCAGCATTTTTCAATGTCGGAACGGTTGAGGATGTCATTGAAAAAGCAAAACAGATGGAGTAATGCGTATGGATACTTTTGAACTTGACGTCATAGCGGTTGACAAGACATTCTATACCGGCCCGTGCCGCCAGATAATCGTGACGGCAGCGGACGGACTTATAGGCATCATGGCACATCATGAGAGTTCGGTAATAGCCCTCGTTGAAGGTCTTTTGAGAATCCAGACGGAGGACGGTAACTGGATTGATGCGGTTGCCGGAATCGGACATGTGCAGATAGCATACAACCGTGTGCATGTAATTGTGGATTTTGTGGAAAAACCGGACGAAATCGATGTCAAACGTGCACAGGAAGCTCTTGACCGTGCCAAAGAGGCAATGCGTCAGAAGCAGAGCATAGAGGAATATCGTATGACCAAGGCCAATATTGCCCGTGCAATGGCGAGACTTGCAGCGAGAAACCGCTATAAGGAAATCAAATAATAAAGCGATTAAGAAAGACCTTTTTGGGTCTTTCTTTTTGCGTTAAATACGGTATAATTAAGCGTATGGATGAGAAATTTGAATACACGGACACAGATAACGGAATAATGATCACAGGTATTGACAGGAATGCCGGTGTTATAGAGATTCCTGATAATATAGATGAAAAGCCAGTTACGGGAATCGGCCGCTACGCTTTCAGCGAGAGACTTGAGCTTACGGATGTTATCCTGCCGAAGTCAATCGTGGACATAGGAGCGCATTCGTTCTATAACTGCAAGAATCTTGAACATGTGGAGCTGCATGATGGGATACGGGAGCTTGAGGACGGGGCTTTCAAGAACTGTTATAATCTGAGATATATTACAATGTACTGCCATCAGGGACGCGAGGGCTGCATAAGGAACCTGATGAGTGATAATATACAGGAATTACAGCTGGATATTATATATGATAATGGAGAGCGCAGCAGGCTTATTTTTCCGACGTTTGAGGATGATTATGTCGAGAACACACCGGCGAGGATTTTTCAGGCTGTAAGCTATGGAACCGGTGGTGCATACCGCCAGTGCATGCAGGTCGGAACCTTGGATTACAGGGATTTTGACAAGCTGTTTGAACGCTCGGTGCGTGAGGACCGCTTTGAAGCGGCACTCTATAACAGTATCGGAAGGCTTATGTATCCGTACCGCCTGTACGCATCGGCTAAGGAGCGGTATAAGGATTTTCTCCGGGATAATGCTAAGAGTGCGGCACGCATACTGATTGATGATGATAATGCGGATGCACTGAAATACATGTGTGACAATGCCCTTTTTGATGAGGCTTCGGCAGGGGCGGCGTCGGAATATGCCGCGGAGTGCTCTAATCCGCGCGCGGCGGGAATAATTACGGCATATATTAACACTCATTTTACAAGAATGAGAAAACATTTTGAATTGTGAGACGGATATGGATGATAACTATACGCAGAAAATAAATATCGGCGCGAGAATACTTGATTCGGCAAGGGGCAATCTTTACCTTGCAATGCGTTTTATGGACATTGCGCTGTGTGCTTTTGCTTACAAGCCGGATGAAGGCAGGCAGATGGCCGGAACGGACGGGAATGTAATATATTACTGTCCGGATTATGTCATGGACCGTTATGAAGCGGGGCGCGGGTATGCGGACAGGCTTTACCTGCATATGACACTGCACTGCATTTACAGACATATATTCAGAATAAGTAACCGCAAGGTGAGATTGTGGAATCTTGCCTGCGACATTGCCGTGGAGCATGTTATCGACGGGCTGCCGTATGGCTGTGTGCGTATGCGCATACCGGCGGTGAGGGATTTGTGTTACCATAAGATTTCTGAATATACATCAATATTAAATGCCGATTTAATATATAAATACCTTGAAAATAACCCCATGGATGAGGACACACTCAAGGCGTGGGAGAATGAATTTCTGGTGGATGACCACACCTATTGGTACCGTGAGGATAAGAATTCCAGGTCCAATATGAAGAATGAACAGAAGTGGGATGACATCAGCCGGAAGATGCAGACATCGATGGAGACCATCGAAAAAGGAATCGGGCATGACGACAAGAATCTGTACGACAGTATTCAGATAGAGAACCGCAAGCGTTACGACTACAGGGATTTCTTAAGGAAATTTGCCGTGTACCGCGAGGAAATGCACATAGACCCGGACGAGTTTGATTATAATTTCTATACTTACGGTCTGAGTCATTACGGCAACATGCCGCTTATCGAACCGGTGGAGCAGCGCGAGGTTCGCAGAATCCAGGATTTTGTCATTGTAATCGATACTTCTTTTTCCTGCTCCGAGGAACAGGTGAAGGATTTCTTAAATGAGACCTGCACGATACTTTTCGAGTCGGAGAGCTTCTTTAAGAAGGTGAATATAAGAATCATACAGTGTGACATGAAAGTCCGGAAGGATGATCTGATAACGGATGATAAGCAGATGAAGGATTATATCAATCATCTTACGATAACGGGACGCGGCGGCACCGACTTCAGACCGGCATTTGAATATGTGAACGAGCTGATAGAAAAAGGCGCTTTTACAAGCCTTAAAGGGCTTATATATTTTACGGACGGCAGGGGAGAATACCCGAAGAAAAAACCGCCATACGAGACAGCTTTTATTTTCCTGAAGGAAGATTATGTGGATTCGGGCGTGCCGGCATGGGCAATCAAATTAGAGATATAGGAGCAGATTATGAACATTAAGCGAGCAAAGGAAGAGATAAAAAAGAGCGTCAAGGCTTATCTTGAGCGCAACGCACAGGGCGAATATGCGATACCGGCAGTCAGACAGAGGCCGATCCTTATGATGGGTCCTCCGGGTATAGGTAAAACGGCGATAATGGAGCAGGTAGCGAGGGAGTGCCATATTGCATTGGTGTCATATACTATCACTCATCATACGAGACAGAGTGCCGTAGGCCTCCCGTATATAGAGAAGGTATATTATCAGAAAGTTCCTTATTCGGTCACTGAATACACTTTGAGTGAAATTATTGCTTCGGTCTACGATAAAATCAACCAGACCGGCCTTGAGGAAGGCATTCTTTTTATCGATGAGATCAACTGTGTATCGGAGACGCTTGCGCCGACGATGCTTCAGTTTCTGCAGTGCAAGCGCTTCGGAAATCACAGTGTTCCTGAGGGATGGATTATCGTAGCAGCCGGCAACCCGCCGGAATATAACAAATCCGTCCGCGATTTCGATATAGTAACGCTTGATCGTGTTAAGCGCATAGATGTGGAGGCGGATTATGATGTCTGGAAAGAATACGCATACCAGAGCGGAATCCACAGTGCGATCATGTCGTATCTTGAACTCAAACGCGAGAATTTCTATGATGTGAGGACAACGGTTGACGGCAAGATTTTCGTTACGGCCAGGGGCTGGGAGGATCTGTCCGAGATGATAAAAGCATACGAACGTCTCGGTTACAAGGTCGATGTGGAATTTATAATGGAGTATCTGCAGCATCCCGACATCGCCATGGACTTTGCCAATTATTATGACCTGTACAACAGATACCGCAAGGATTATCACATCAGTGATATTCTTCTCGGAAAATACGACGATGAGCTGTGCGATAAAGTGAGAACTGCGCCGTTTGATGAAAAATACAGCATTATCTCGCATCTTATCGGAGGTCTTAACACTGTTTTTACGGAAGCTGATTTCCAGAACCGGTATGTCAGCAAGATATATGATATGATAAAAGAAACCATGCAGATATATGAAAAAAGTTCGGACAATATAAGAAACGATGCGGACAAGGTTACCCGCGCAGCCGCAGAGCGTCTTGAGAGGGAACTTGCTTCCAACCTGGTCGCAGGAAATGAACTGCATGCAATAAGGGGCGCAATAAAATACGTCAATGAGGCAGCACTTAAGTACGGTGTCGGAACCGAGAATAATCCGGCCACTGATGAGGCTTTTGCCGGAATCCGCAAGGACTTTGCAGATGTCAGTGCGCACCGTGAAGAGGTGCTTGATGACGCAGCGGCCAAACTTGACAATGCTTTTGATTTCATAATAAAGACATTTGGTGAGTCACAGGAACTTGTGATGTTTGTGACCGAATTATCGTTAAGCTGTTATGCGGTAGGTTTTATCAATGAAGAAGGCTGCCCGAAATACACTTATTATGCTTCAAGGCTTCTTGCCGATGACAGGCAGCGAGAGATTCTTGATGACATTAAGAAAGTGAGAGAATAGCATGGGTGTTGAATATAATCTGCACGACTGTACGTTATGTCCCCGTGAATGTCATGCGGACCGTGCATCCGGAATGCGCGGTTTATGCGGCTGTGATGACGGAATTTATGTGTCACGCGCCGCACTGCATCAGTGGGAGGAACCGTGTATATCGGGAACCAAAGGCTCCGGGACGATATTTTTCTCCGGCTGTGTGCTTGGCTGCATTTACTGCCAGAACCGTGAGATTGCCCTTAATATGCATGGGCGTAAGATAGGCATTGACCGCCTTGCCGAAATCTGTCTGGAGCTTATGGAACGCGGCGCGCACAACATAAATCTCGTCACGCCGTCCCATTACGTTCCGCATATCGTCGGCGCGCTTACTAAGGCGCGTGATATGGGTCTTACAATTCCGGTTGTATATAACTGCGGCGGCTATGAGAAGGTCGAATCGCTTAAGATGCTCGATGGCCTTGTGGATGTGTATCTTCCCGATATGAAATATATGTCATCCGAACGGGCATTGCGTTACAGCAAAGCAGCGGACTACCCCGAAACAGCCATGAAAGCTCTCGCCGAGATGTTCAGACAGACCGGTACTCCTGTTTTTGACGGGGACATGATGGTACGCGGAATGATAGTAAGACATCTTGTACTTCCTGCAGGCAAGCAGGATTCCAAGAATGTGATACGTTATCTTTATGATACATACGGTGACGATATTTATATGAGCATAATGAGCCAGTACACCCCGATGCCAGATTTTACCGATGGCGGCAGACTCCGCCAGAATTATCCCGAACTTGGCCGCAGGGTGCGCCGCAAAGATTATGATGAGGTTGTCGATTACGCGATAGACCTCGGCGTAACCAATGCTTTTATCCAGGAGGGCGATGTCGCCAAAGACAGTTTTATTCCTAATTTTGATTCTTACGAAGGAGTTTGATTATAATGAAATATACATGTCAATATGATTCACACTGTGGCGGCTGCGATATGCTTGCCTTTGATTATGAGAAGCAGCTTGCGAAGAAAAAACAATACCTGTCCCGTCTCCTTGCACCTTACGGCAAGGTGGATGCCGTGCTTGGTATGTCAAAGCCGCTCCATTACCGTAACAAGGTGCATGCTGTTTTTACATCGGACCGCAAGGGAAATATCTCAAGCGGAATCTATGAGCCCGGAACCCATAATGTGATTCCGGTTAAAAACTGTCTCATAGAGAATGAAACTGCGTAGGCGATCATTGCGACTGTCACTGACTTAATCAAATCTTTCCGTCTCACAGTCTATGATGAAGACCGCAAAACCGGTCTGTTCCGTCATATTCTTGTCCGCACGGCGCATGTCACCGGTCAGGTTATGGTCACACTTGTGCTTTCAAGCACAATGTTTCCGTCCAAAAATAATTTCATCAAGGCTTTAAGGGAGGCGCATCCCGAAATTACCACGATAGTGATGAACATTAACAACCGCAGGACTTCAATGGTACTCGGTGACCGCGAAGATGTAATTTTTGGCAGGGGTTATATTGAGGATGAACTTTGCGGCTGCAGATTTTGCATTTCATCCAAGTCTTTTTATCAGGTCAATTCCGCCCAGACGGAGATTCTTTACAACAAAGCCATGGAATTTGCGAATCTTAAGGATGGGGACACGGTCATAGACGCTTACTGCGGTATCGGAACGATCGGCATCACCGCGGCAATGAATGCCCGCAAAGCAGGCCGCAGCTGCCGAATCACCGGCGTTGAACTCAATGCTTCCGCGGTAAAAGACGCCATCGGCAATGCCGCCTTAAACAAACTCGACAACATCCGTTTCACCTGCGCCGACGCGGGCGATTTTATGACGGAGCTTGCCGCCCGCCGCGAACGCGCCGACGTCGTATTCATGGATCCGCCGCGTACCGGCAGCGACACACGTTTCTTAAGCTGCCTCACCCGCCTTGCACCGAGCCGCATCGTCTATATCTCGTGCGGCCCCGATACTCTTGCCCGCGACCTGAAGTACCTGACGCGCAAGGGATATGTTGTGGAACGCATGACAGGGGTTGATCTATTTCCGATGACAAAACATTGCGAGGTAGTGTGCGGGCTGTCAAGGAAATAAAATCAGAAGTAAAAAAAGAGACCGACATATAATCGGTCTCTTCGTTTTATTTTATTTGATGTTCAAATTATCTCTCGCAAGCGAATTTCTTAACTGAAACTGTTGCTACAACTGCAAGTGCTGCAACTGCTACAAGGATAAGTACTGTAGCTGAGCTGTCGCCAGCGCCTGTATCTGCTGCAGCTTCTCCAACTGAGAACTGAACTTCGATTGTCTGGAACTGTTTATTCCAAGCATCTGCTGCAATAGGCTGTGTTTTGATATCGCTGTTCCACTGGTTGGTAAGGTTAAGTCTTAAGCCGCCATCATATCCTTCAGCTGTAAGATATGTATCTGCAACAGGAACTTCTACACCATCAAGCTTAACTGAGATAAGTTTTGCTACATTTGTAACTTTTTTGTCAGCATCTAAAGTAACCGGTACATTTGTCTGGAATCCAACATAGTTACCAGAGAACTGAACCTTCTTGCCGAAGTCAGCCTTGTATGTCTGAACTGAACCATCAGCCTTGAATGTTGACTGATAACCTGTCAAGTCTTCCCATTCTGCAAAATTTCCTTCGATGTCTTTGTTGAACTGTCCTTCAACACCACATTTGTACTCATCTGCAGCGAATGCTGAAATCACCATTGATGAAAGTACCATTGTTGCTGCTAAAGCTGCAACTAAGAGTTTTTTAAATTTTCTCATTGTTCTTTTACCCTCCTAAGATAATATTAATGAAAATTTTTTTTCGAGTCAGAAATTAAATTTTCCGAACCCACAGGAACAATCTTTGTTTCCTATGGATGTTATTATAATATTTTCTTTTGTGGAATAATATAGTAAAAATTTTATATTGATACCATTATTTTTTTTACATAAATCCAAAAGAAATCATATGATTTTTACTGACCGGTTTTGTCAAAGGAGCCTTAATAAATGGCGCCGAACTGTATTGAAATGACGGATACTGACTGATATAATTATATTGATTTCGCATAATCAGTTATTTTGATACATGGAAATCATATTAATAAATCTTCTGGCAATAAGAGCAATCCATACGTTTCTTATGATAGGGGATATGATTCTATCTATGAAGATGGAGATTATGACTGGGACAGATATCAGAAAGATAAGGACTATGCTGATGGTGTAGATGATGCGATGAATGAGCTTGATGAGGACTGGTGATTGTTTTGCAGATAAATATACCAAAATGCCCAACACA
>ERZ772820.1534-NODE-1534-length-17904-cov-29.261247_pt1 | contig 17904 bp, 18 predicted proteins | sample MGYA00511377_ERZ772820 | MGnify/ENA primary metagenome ERZ772820 (study PRJEB29015, sample SAMEA2737684) | human gut metagenome | biome: human gut; feature: human-associated habitat; material: faeces | place: China | collected 2012 ...
TTATAATAATTATTGTTATATTATAATAATACACTAATAATTTTAATAAAATTAACATATAACTGAGGTGTTTACTTTGAACGAATATAATAAAAATATTGGTAATAGAGTAAAAGAATTAAGAGAACTCTCTGACATTACCATTCAAGACTTTGCAGAGGAATTAGATATTGATGAAACAATGTATAAACAATATGAAAATGGTGAAGTAGACATACCAGCAAGTTTCTTATGCGAAATTGCAAATAAATTTCAAGTTGATTTAGGTTTACTTTTAACTGGTGAAGAAACCAGAATGAATATTTTCGATGTTACCCGTGCAGATAAAGGTATTTCAGTAGAAAGAAGAAAAGAGTACAAATACGAAAATTTATGCACCAAATTCATTGACAAAAAAGCTGAAATTTTTATTGTAACCGTGGATCCTAAAGAAGACGCAGTTCCTTCATTAAACAGTCACCCTGGACAAGAATTTAACTATGTTCTTGAAGGCTCTTTAAAATTTTATATCCACAATAATGAAATTACATTAAACGAAGGAGATTCAATCTTCTTTGATTCCAGCCATAGACATGCTATGGTTGCACTTAACGATGAAAAAGCTAAATTTTTAGCTATAATAATGTAAAACCACAGAGGTTAATAATATGACATCATTAATTGAAGATTATGTAAATAGAGTTGATTTTGACTCATATGAAGATTTTCACAAAAATTTCAAAATAACATATCCTGACAATTTTAATTTCGGGTTTGATGTAATCGACAAATATGCTGAAATAGACCCTGAAAAAATCGCTTTAATCTGGACAAACGATGAAGATGAAAAACACACTTTCACCTTTTCAGATGTTAAAAAATACAGTAATAAAATTGCAAACTTTTTTACTAAAAAAGGCATTAAAAAAGGCGATAAAGTAATGCTTACCTTAAAAAACAGATACGAATTCTGGTTTACCATGGTTGCATTGCATAAAATCGGAGCAGTAGCTATTCCTGCAACCCACATGTTAAAACTTCATGATATTGATTTCAGGATAAAAAATGCCAATGTCAAACTTATCGTAACTGTTGAAGAAGACAGATTAATTCCAGATTATGAAGAAGCTCAAAAGGAACTTGGCACTGATTTGATAAAATGTGTAATTGAAAGGGATCTTGACGGCTGGATTAATTTTAATAAAGCTATCGAAGAGGAAAGCGATGAATTTGAAAGACCGACCGGAGACGATGAAGTGCTTGCAGATGACATTTCATTAATTTATTTCACATCAGGTACAAGCGGACTTCCTAAAATGGTAGCTCACAAACAAACTTACGGATTAGGACACATTCCAACAGCTAAATATTGGCATAAAGTGGAAGAAGACGGTATACACCACACAGCAGCAGATACCGGATGGGGAAAAGCAGTCTGGGGAAACTTCTACGGACAATGGATTGCAGGATCTGCAGTTTTCATATATGATTACGACAGATTCAACGGTATTAAATTACTTGAAAAAGTTATTGAAAATAAAGTAAACACTTTCTGTGCTCCTCCAACAATATACAGATTTTTAATTAAAGAAAACATCAAAGGATATGACTTTTCAAACATACATCATGTAACAACAGCTGGAGAACCATTACCTCCTGAAGTATCAAAAAGGTTTAAAGAAATATCCGGACTGAGAATTAAGGAAGGATTCGGTCAAACCGAAACCGTATTGACTATTGCAACTTTTGACTGGATAGATGCAAAATTAGGTTCTATCGGAAAACCAAGCCCGTTATTTGATGTTAAATTATTAAATGAAAATGATGAAGAAGTTGACATAGGTCAGGAAGGTGAAATCTGTATTGATGTATCTCATGGCATAAGTCCGGGTTTATTTAAAGAATATTACAAAAATCCTGAAAAACAGGCTGCACAATGGCATGACGGCTACTACCATTGCGGAGATACCGCATGGAAGGACGAAGATGGATATATCCATTTCATAGGAAGAAATGATGATATTATTAAAAGTTCAGGATACCGTATTGGACCTTATGAAGTAGAAAGTGCAGTATTATCCCATGAATCAGTAAGTAACTGTGCAATTACTGCATATCCTGATGAAATAAGAGGACAAATCGTAAAAGCTACAATCATATTGCAACCAGGATACGAAGGTTCCGAAGAACTTAAAAAAGAAATTCAAAATCATGTAAAAAGAGTTACAGCTCCTTATAAATATCCAAGATTAATTGAATTTGTGGATGAAATTCCAGAAACAATAAGTGGAAAAATAAGAAGAGTAGAAATCAGAAATAACGATAACAAAAAGGAATAGATGGTAAAATGGCTGATGTATCATATCCAATAATACACAAAGAAGAATGTAAAGGCTGCGGGAGATGTGTTTTAGGATGCTCCCAAAATGTTATTAAAATAGGTAGTGAGCTTAATAAAGCAGGATATCGCTATGCATATTACAGCGGAGAAGGTTGCAGCGGATGCAGGGATTGTTTCCTTACATGCCCAGAACCCTTAGCTCTCGAAGTTTATGTATATACTAAAAAGGAGGAAGACAATGACTAATCAAATGGTAAAAGGAAATACTGCAGTTATCATTGGAGCAATGTATGCTGGATGCGACTGTTTCTTTGGATATCCAATTACACCTGCAAGTGAAATTCTTCACGAAGCATCCAAATACTTCCCAATGGTTAACAGAAACTTCGTTCAAGCAGAAAGTGAAGAAGCTTCAATCAACATGATATATGGAGGAGCTTCAACAGGACACAGAGTTATGACTGCATCTTCCGGACCTGGAATAAGTTTAATGCAGGAAGGCTTTACTTATCTGGCTGGTGCAGAATTGCCTGCAGTAATTGTTGACATTATGAGGGCAGGACCAGGATTAGGTAATATTGGACCTGAACAGGGAGATTATAATCAGGTAGTTAAAGGTGGAGGTCACGGTAATTATAAAAATATAGTTTTAGCTCCAAACAGTGTACAGGAAATGTGCGATTTAACTATGAAAGCATTTGAATTAGCTCATAAATACAGAAATCCTGTTGTTGTGCTTGCTGATGGTACTCTTGGACAAATGGCTGAACCTTTAGAATTCCCAAAAGAAGCTGTTGACCCTACAATAGATGAATCCTGGGCAGTACGTGGAAACAAAGACACAATGGAAAATTTAGTCACTTCCATTTTCCTTGATTTTGACCAGTTAGAAGACTTCAACTTTGAAATTCAGGAAAAATATGCTAAAATAGCTGAAAATGAAGTTGAATACGAAGATTACAAACTTGACGATGCTGAAATTGTTTTAGTATCTTATGGAATTAGTAGTAGAGTAGCCAGAAGTGCAGTTGATGTTTCCCGTGAAAAAGGATTAAAAGTAGGACTTTTAAGACCTATTACATTATCACCATTCCCAGAAGAAAAAATTAAAGAGCTTGGTGATAAGGGAGTAAGTTTCGTTTCTGTAGAAATGAGTAACGGTCAGTTATTGGAAGATATACAGTTAGCTGCTTTAAGAAAAGAAAATACTTACCTTGTCAACAGGATGGGTGGAAACTTAATTGAACTTAAACAGATTCTTAAAAAGATTTACGAAATAGCTGAAATTGATGAAGAATTACCAAAAGGTACTTCCGAAAAAGGAAAAACAGGAAAATATATTATTGATTAGGGATGTGAAAAAATGGATGAAAAAAGTTTAGCACCAAAAAACCTAGAAGATTATGAATTATCAATACGTAAACGTCCTGAGTCAATTTATCCATCTTTTCCAAGAAAAGGTGAAACTAACCAAACCACTACACATTACTGTGCAGGATGTGGACACGGAATTATCCATAAATTAATTGCAGAATGTATGGATGAACTTGGAATACAAGAAAGATGTGTCATGATTTCTCCTGTAGGATGTTCAGTATTTGCTTATTACTACTTCAACTGCGGAAATGTACAAACAGCTCATGGAAGAGCACCTGCAGTAGCTACAGGTATTTCCAGAGCAGAAGATAATGCAATTGTAATGAGTTACCAGGGAGACGGAGATTTAGCATCCATTGGTTTAAATGAAACATTACAAGCAGCAAACAGAGGAGAAAAAATAGCAGTATTCTTTGTAAACAATACAGTTTATGGAATGACTGGTGGACAAATGGCACCAACAACTTTAGTTGGAGAAAAAACTGTTACCTGTCAAACAGGAAGAGATCCTGATTATGCAGGATATCCAACCCACATGTGTGAATTAATTGACAGCTTAAAGGCACCAGTATTTATTGAAAGAGTTTCACTAGCTACTCCTTTAAAAATCAGACTTGCAAAATATGCCATCAAACAGGCATTAACCATTCAAAAAGAAGGAAAAGGATATTCATTTGTAGAAATCTTATCCCCATGTCCTACCAACTTAAAACAAGATGCAAAAGGTGTTCAAGACTTCCTTGAAAATCATATGGAAAAAGAGTTTCCAGTCAAAAACTTCAGAAATGAATTGAAAGACAGGAAACCAATTATAAGACCTGAAAATGATTACACAATCGATTCCCTGGATAAAATATTCAATGTAGACAGAAGCGGAGACTCCGCTTACTGTGAAAGTACTGGTATGGAACCTGTAACCATAAAAGTAACCGGATTTGGAGGACAAGGTGTTTTAAGTGCAGGTCTTACAATAGCTCAGGCTGCCTGCAGTGAAGGCAAACATGTTTCATGGTATCCAAGTTACGGACCAGAACAAAGGGGAGGAAGCTCAAACTGTTCCATTGTAATTTCTGATGAAACCATAGGAACTCCAGTTGTAGAAGATATTGACATTCTCATTGCTCTAAACAAACCGTCTTTAGAGAAATTTGCCAAAGATGTTAAAGAAAACGGAACTATTATCTATGATTCCCGTATAGATGATGTTGAAGTTGATAAAAACGTCAATATAATCAAAGTTCCTTCAATTGAAATAGCTGAAAAATTTGGAAACACAAGAACTGCAAATACTGCTTTAATTGGTGTTTTAATGGAATTGAAGAAAACTTTAGCACCAGAATCCTATGAAAATGCTATTAAACATATGTTTGCATCCAAACCTAAAGTCATTGATGTAAATATTGATGTTTTAAAAGCTGGAGCGCAATGGGTAAAAGACAACTCTTAAATTAAATGTGGTTTCATGACATATAAAGAAATAGCTAAAAAATACTTGGAAAATAATGGAATTACCATAGGAGATACCATTAAAATCAATAAAGAGGATATCTCCTATGAAGGTATCTTATTAGATAGATCTGAAGATAGTGAAGATGGATATTTAGTTTTAAAACTAGACAGTGGATACAATGTCGGTGTAGCTATTGAAAATACACAAGCTGAACTGATTCAAAAAGGTGACAAACCGAAAATTGGTTATGGGGCTGAAGATATAGCTCACGACCCTTCAAAACAAAATATTTCAATAATATCTACAGGAGGAACTGTTTCTTCAATTATTGATTATAGAACTGGAGCAGTTCACCCTAAATTTACAGCAGCTGATTTAATTAAAGCAAACCCTGAATTATTAGATTATGCCAATTATAATGTTAAAGCGCTGTACAATATTTTAAGTGAAAATATGCAACCTAAATATTGGGTTGAAGCTGCCGAATCAATAGCTAATGACATATCTGATGGTTCTGACGGTATTGTAATAGCTCACGGTACTGACACATTACACTACACTGCTGCTGCATTAAGTTTCATGTTAAAAACACCGGTTCCAATTGTAATAACAGGAGCTCAGAGAAGTTCAGACAGGCCATCCAGTGATGCTAATATGAACCTCATTGATTCTGTAGTAGCTGCAAAATCAGATATTGCTGAAGTCAGCGTCTGTATGCATGGAAGTTTAAATGATTCCTACACTTATCTTCATAAAGGTACTAAAGTCCGTAAAATGCACACCAGCCGCAGAGATACATTTAGAAGCATTAACTATGAACCAATAGCTAAAATTGAAAATCATTCTGTTGACATTAACCCTAATTACAGATACACTAAAAGAAATGAAAATGAATTGGAAGTCAACAGTGCTGTTGAAGAAAAAATAGGGCTTATCAAAAGTTTTCCTGGAATCTGTGAAGAGCTTATTGAATATCATATTGATAAAGGATATAAAGGTCTTGTTATTGAAGGAACCGGTCTTGGACATGTCCCAGACAAATTAATAACTCCTTTAGCTAGAGCACATGATGAAAATATTCCTGTTGTCATGACTTCCCAGTGTTTATACGGTAGAGTAAATATGAATGTTTATTCCACCGGAAGAGAAATATTAAATGCAGGAGTTATATCTGGAAGAGACATGACTCCTGAAACCGCTTATGTTAAATTAAGCTGGGTTTTAGGTCAAACTAATGATATTGAAGAAGTTGCAAAACTAATGAATAAAAATATAGCTGGAGAATTTAATGAAAAGTCTTCAATTAAATATTTCTTAAATTAAGGTCGTGTGAAAATGGATTGGGAAAAATTAGGACTTAAAATGGGACTTGAAATTCATCAGCAATTAAATACTAAACATAAACTCTTTTGTCCTTGTAAAACCGAGTTAGTTGATGAAGATTACAATGAAATTGTTGAGAGAAACTTAAGGCCAACACAAAGTGAACTTGGTGAAATTGACAGGGCTGCTCTTCAGGAGTCTTTACGTGGTTTAAACTTCAAATATGAATCTTATGACCACCACACTTGTCTTGTTGAAAGTGATGATGAACCTCCTCACAGCTTAAATAAAGAAGCTCTTGAAATCTGTATTACAATAGCTGCATTGATGAATATGCATATTGTAGATGAATTCCATACAATGAGAAAACAGGTTATTGATGGAAGTAACACCGGAGGATTCCAAAGAACAGGACTTGCTGCAACTGACGGTTATCTTGACACTCCTTACGGCAGGGTAGCTATTGAAAGTTTAGGTCTTGAAGAAGATGCAGCCAGAAGAATTGAAACTACTGAAGATTACACTGAATTTAGATTAGACAGGTTGGGTATTCCTCTTGCAGAAATTACAACAGATCCGTCTATGCACCATCCTGATCAAGTCCGTGAAGTTGCATATATGATCGGTCAGGTTTTAAGAAGTACTAATGTAAAAAGAGGTCTCGGAACCATCAGACAGGATTTAAATATTTCAATTGAAAAAGGAGCCCGTGTTGAAATTAAAGGTGTTCAAAACCTTGATTTAATGAGCGAAATTGTAGAAAATGAAGTTCAAAGACAGCTTGCATTAATTGAAATAAAAGAAGAATTGAACAAAAGAAATGCTGAAGTGCTTGAAGAAATTCATGATTTAGATAGCTTATTTGAAAATACCAAGTCCAAAATATTATCTTCAGCAGAATCCATAAAAGCAGTTGTATTAAAAGGTTTCAACGGACTTATCGGAAAAGAAGTTCAGCCTGGAAGAAGATTTGGTACTGAAATAGCAAGTTATGCTAAAAAACGTGGAGTTTCAGGAATATTCCACAGTGACGAACTACCTGCATACGGTATTACACAGGACGAAGTAAATTCAGTGAAAGACTATTTGAATGTTGGTTCTCAGGATGCATTCATCATTGTTGCACATGATGAAGATGTAGCTATTTCAGCACTGGAAGAAGTTAAAAGAAGAGCTAATCTCGGATTTGAAGGAGTTGTTGAAGAAACACGTAAATCATTAGACGATGGAAATACTGAATATATGAGACCTCTTCCTACAGCTAACAGGATGTATCTGGAAACAGATATTCCATTATTTAAAATAACTGATGAACTGGTCGAACCAATTAAAAACAACTTACCAGAACTTCCTGATGTTAAAAAAGAAAGAATTATTAAAGAATACAATTTAAGTGAAGATTTAGCCAGCCAGCTAGTTAAAAGATTAGAAGCTGATGTCTTTGAAGAGATATTAACTGATGTTGAAGTAGATCCAACACCAGTAGCTTCCCTTCTTGCTTATGATTTAAGAGAAATTAAAAGGGAAGGTCTTGACATTGATATTTTAACTACCCGACACTTAAAAGATATTTTCCAACTTTTAGCAGATTCCAAAATAGCTAAAGATAGTGTTACCAAATTAACAACCTGCGTAATACAATCACCTGATGAGGAAATCGAAATAACAGCTAAAAACAATAATCTGACTTTGCTTAGCCATGAAGAAGTTACTCAAATCATAGAAGACATTGTCAATAAAAATGAAGCTATGGTTAAAGAACGCCAGATGGGAGCTATGGGTCCTTTAATGGGAATGAGTATGAAAGAACTTAAAGGCAAAGCTGACGGAAGTATTGTTAACAGAATAGTTAAAGAGTCCATTCAGAAAATGTTATAAAAGAGTTAATAACTCTTTTACTTATTTTTATTTAAAATTCAATAATACTGTTGATTAACATCCATAAAATAAAAATTATAATTATCTATTTAAATAGCTAATTTAGCTGTTTAACGATGTTTTTACGATATTACTTATTTTCAAAACAGGCAAAAACTTTATATTTAAACCCTTTTAAATATTATAAATGGAGGTGAAAATATAAGGAAACTATCAATTCTTCTTATATTCTTACTTTTAGTAATCGTTATTCCTGCAGTTTCTGCTGAAGAAAATGCTACATCCGATAATATTGATAACTCGATAACTATTGGTCCCGAAGATTCAATACAAACAGCAGTAAATGATGCAAATAGCTCAGCCACCATTTATCTAACACCCGGAACTTATTACCAAAACGGAATAAAAGTTGATAAAAACTTAACATTTCAAGGAAAGGGAAATGCTGAAGACATCATAATAGATGGGCAGCATAAAGACAGCATTATATTAATCAATTCTGTTTCAACAGTAAAATTTATTAATATAACCTTTATAAACGGTGATGGTCATGATTACGGTGGCGCAATCCACAGTGAACACGGTGGTAAGGTATATGCAGATACATGTATCTTTAAAGACAATAAAGCAAATGAAAATGGCGGAGCTATTTCAGTAGCAGGAGAACAATTTTACAAACTTGGAAAAAAAATTACTAACAAAGGATAATTACATCCGGACCTCTTGAAGTAACCAATTCAATTATTGCTAACAATTACGGTGAAAGTGGAGTCATATATGTTGATGAAGAAACACCAAATATACCTTCCAAGGTAATATTCCACAATAATATTATAATGGACAATTATGCGAAGAACAATAAAATCTTTGTAATTGAACAGTCAACAGCAAAAGATTCCAATATTGATGGAAATGATTTTGGAACTACCAATACAACTATAATAGTTGATGACAAAACAGGCACTTCCAAATACCAACTAAATTCATCAGTATAAATCCAATAACTCCTAATCCAAAACCAACTAATCCAATAACTCCAAACACTCCTGCAAATCCTGAAACTAATACAACAAAACCTGCTACAAATAGCAGCAACAATCATACAGACAACATTATTAACAATATAGTTTCAGCCATAAGCAATGAAGTTAATAAAATTGTTTCCAATGAAAATAAAATTGTCAGCAACTCTACTGAAAGTAATGTGAATGTAGGAACAGACTCTTCACAGGAAGCAAAAACCGGTGACTCTGAAAAAAAGTGTTCATGAACTTCTTGACAAAGATGTTTCAAAACAAACACAAATTAATCCAATACCTTTTATAATCGTGTTAATTATTGTTTTTGCTGTTTTAATCTTTGGTTATTACAGATATAAGAAAAACGAATAATTAATCTCTTTTTTCTTTTTTTAAACTTATCAAAATAAAATAATACTTTCATTAATTTTAAATAATCCCAAACAATATAATTAAATTAACTAAATATTGAGGTTATTAACATGAAAACTTATGATATAATCATAGTTGGAGCAGGTCCTGGAGGATTAACTGCTGGAATCTATGCAGGAAGACAAGGAACAAAAACATTAATTTTGGATAAAGGACTGGCTGGTGGAATTGGTCGTGAAGTTCCACTAATGGAAAATTATCCTGGATTTGACACAATTTCAGGTTTTGAATTAGTTGAAAAAATGAAATTGCAGTGTATGAAATATATTGAATTGCATGAAAATGAAATTGTAAAAAACATAGAAAAAAACAATGATAACTTCCTTGTTACAACACATAAAGATGAATACTGCGGAAAAACAATAATTTTAGCTACTGGAAGTTCACATAAGCATCTGGAAATTCCCGGAGAAGAAGAATATTTAGGCAAGGGAGTTAGCTATTGCGCTACCTGTGACGGATTATTCTTTAAGGACAAAGATGCCATAATGATTGGTGGTGGAAATAGTGCACTGCAAGAAGCTATTTTCCTGGACAATGTCGGCTGTAATGTTACCATTATCCATAGAAGAGATGAACTAAGAGCTCAGCAATATCTGCAAAAGGAAATTAAGGAAAGAAATATTGATGTTATTTACGATACAACAGTTGAAGAAATAAAAGGAAATGCTCTTGTAAATTCTGTAATTCTAAAAAATGTTAAAACTAATGAATACAGTGAATTTAAAACACAGGGAGTTTTTGTTGGCATAGGATATAAACCACATAATGAATTAGCCAAAAAATTAAATGTTGAATTAAGTGAATCCGGAGAAATAATTACAGATAAACATCAAAGAACAAATATTGAAAATGTTTATTCTGCAGGAGATATATGTGGCGGGTTAAGGCAATGGATTGTAGCATGTGGAGAAGGTGCAATAGCTGCAACTTCCGCATATGAAGACATACACAATCACAAATAAATTAAAAACGCTCAGATAAATACACATATATGAAAAATGCTATAACCAATACTATAAACAATGGCAATAACCACATGAATATTTTTAATAGCACTACTGCAATTAAAATTGCAATAATAATATAAATTAAATCTCTAAGTTCCATGACAATGTGATTTATTTAATATTATATATAAAGTTTAAGCAAATGGTGGAAAAATGGAAAGAAAATGGCAATTAATCATATTCTTCATAGCAATGATCATATTATCTGCAGGGGGATATGGATATATCATTAGTGAATCTACAGCACCTCCAGAAATGGAAACCTATGACTTTGGAGAGTTTACCATGGAAATACCTGAAGACAGCAATGTTAAATTAGCAGGTTCTGATTTATCATTAAGTGTATATGTTGGAGACAATTTTCAAGTTATAAAAATTAACAAAACATTTTATGAAAATCAGAATGAATTAAATCATATATTGGAACAGACAAGCATTGAAAATTTAACCAACTCTTCAAGAATTGTGGAAACTTCCAACAACATCACATACTACCAAATAACAGATGAAAATAATATCATAGGATTTGAAAATGAAACATACATTGCAATAAATAATAATAACCCAAGCAACATCATTATAATCGGCAGCTATGATTTGGATTTGCTAAAACAGATAACACCTACAATAAAAAACAAATAATAGGGCAAAAATGCCCTTATCTTTTTTTACATTATTAAATTAAAATACTTTTATGTAGCGTTATTTTTGTAATTAACACAGATTTACTTGTGGCTACATCAATAATTTTTTCAAATAAAATAAAGACCATGTGCTGATTTTAGAGCATTTACAATGACTGTTTCGTCAGATACAAAATTTGAACAACAAAATTCAAATTCAAAATTTTCAAAAACATTGAAATTAATTTATGAAAACCTATTTTTCTTTTTTTAAAAAATTATTCCTAAAATTTAGTACAAACATATAATAAATAAAAAAAACTAAAATAATAACATTAGATTAGGGAGTAAAAAATGACAATATTAGTTATTAATAATAAAGGCCAATATAATCATAGAATTCAACGTAGCTTACAATATCTTAAAATTCCAACCGAATTAGTTCCAAATACATTAAGTATCGAAGAAATTGAAGCTAAAAATCCAATTGGATTGATTTTAGGTGGCGGACCTTCAATTGAAGGTGCTGGAAATAGTGAAGAATATATTAAACATTTTGATATACCTATTTTAGGAATCTGTTTAGGACACCAGCTAATAGCCAAGGCTTACGGTGGACAAATAGACACATCCAATACTGAAAGCTATGCTAAAGTTGAAATCAATATTGTTAATGATGAAAACTTATTTTCAGGATTAGCTCCTAAAATGGAAGTCTGGTCTTCCCACAAAGATGAAGTGAAAAGTATCCCTGATGATTTTGAAATTTTGGCTAATTCAAACTTATGCGATGTTGAATCCTTTAAACATACCGAAAAAGATGTTTATGGAATACAATTCCACCCTGAAGTACATCATACTCCTAAAGGATCAACTATATTCGAAAATTTCTATGAAATTTGTAAAAAAAGGTGTAATAATGATTGATAATCCAGAAGACTTAAAAGAAAAAGCACTTGCAAATAAACCAGGTTTAAGAAGACAGTATGTCAATATTCCTGTAGGAGATGAAGAATACGGGTTCAGAATCTCCGGAATTGGTGCTAAAGCTATAAAATTAGAAAAATATGTCAAATATGATGAAATATTTGAAGCACTTGAAGCTGGAAATGAAAACTGTTTGGAAGCAATGGTTAAACAAATCATTGAAGATTATGAAGAAGAAAACGAAGAAGAAGCAGAATAATCATTTGTGGTTGAGACAATGTTAGGTCCAGAAGAATTTATTAAAGATGCTATCCAAAAGATAAAAGAGCAAATAGGTGATGAAAAAGCTATTATTGCTTTATCCGGAGGAGTCGACAGTTCAGTATGTTCTGTTCTTGTCCAAGAAGCTATTGGAGATAATTTAATAGCAATATTTGTAGATCATGGTCTTTTAAGAGAAGGGGAAGTGGAAGAAGTAACTAATACTTTTAAAGATAGATTAAACTTTAATTATGTTGATGCTTCTGAAGAATTCTTAAACGCTCTTGAAGGAGTAGAAGATCCTGAAGAAAAAAGAAAAATCATCGGAAAAGTATTTATTGATGTTTTTGAAAGAGAAGCTGAAAAAACAGATGCAAAATACTTAGTACAAGGTACCATAGCTCCTGATTGGATTGAAAGTAAAGGTAAAATCAAATCCCACCACAATTTAGCACTCCCTAGCGGTATGGTTCTTGAGTTAGTTGAACCAATCCGTGATTTGTACAAAGATGAAGTAAGGGAAATTGGTTTATTATTAGACTTACCTGAAAAAGTAGTTCACAGACAACCGTTCCCAGGTCCAGGTCTTGCTGTTAGAGTTATTGGCTCACTTACACCAGAAAAACTTGATATTTGCAGAAAAGCAAATAAAATAGTAACTGACGAAATAGAAAAAGCAGGTATTGACAAAGATGTATGGCAATATTTCGCAGTATTAACTGACAGTAAAGTTACCGGAGTTAAAGGAGACCAAAGAGACTTCGGTTATTTGGTTGTTTTAAGAATCGTTGATTCCGTTGATGCTATGACTGCATATGTTCCTGAATTACCATGGAAGGTTATTCAAACAATGTCACAAAGAATAACTTCTGAAATTTCTGAAGTAACACATGTTGCATTATCCATAAGTGATAAACCACCTAGCACAATCGAATTCGCTTAAAAACAAATAATCAGTACTTAAATGAAAAAAATTTAGGTACTTTCAAATCTTTTTTTTAATTAAATACTTATTTTCACTAGATTTAAAATGGCAAATATGAAAACAACCAAAAATGCATACCTTGAAAAATTAACCAAACAAATACAGATGAAATCTGTTAAAGTTGGAAAAAATTTAGAGGGAAGCACACCACCGTCTGTTTTTATTGGAAGATGGTCATATCCCAAAGTCTATGCAGGACCTATGATGGCAAATCAATTAGGAGATACTGCAATTATGGATTCTCCGGAATCCTGGATTGGAGAGCATAAAAATCAGGAAGATATAATTAAATACAGAATGAGTCTTGTAAGAGGAAAACAACTAATTAAAATTGATGATTTAGATAATCCTTTTGTTGAAAAACTACAGGACATCTCCCTGGCTTCCAAAGCAATTGACAGTGAAGCCACTTTTGGCAAACGTCCCACAGGAGCACTGCTGACTGAAGACAGTATGCCTCATGGTCCAAGTGCAGTTATTGAAAAATTTGATATAGATGCAGTCCGCTGGGACAAACAATTGGAAAAAACCTATTATGACACTGATTTGAAAGCCAGTGAAGCTGTTCTAAACTTGCACAATAAAGATGTTCCATTTACAGCTATGCAAAAAGCATTTTCAGTAGGTGCCTTTGGAACAAAAAACAAAAGAAAACTGGTTCCGACAAGATGGTCAATTACAGCATGTGATACCACATTGGCAGACCAATTCTTAAAAGAAGTCAGAAAATTTGAAAAGATTGATACATACAGGGTTTATGAATTCGGAAGCCTGAACAATTATTATGTAATCATATTGACTCCGACAGAATGGCAGTATGAATGGTATGAAGCATTTATTAAAATAATAGGTAAAGAAGAAATTATTTTCTCAGACTATGAAACAAATGGCGGAAAAAAGGAATACTCAAGAGTTGGCGGATGTTATTACACAGCTAAAATGGCAGTTCTTGACAGTTTATTTAAAGAGAAAAAACAGGCAGGATTACTTGTTTTAAGAGAAGCTTACGAAGGTTATGTGCCATTAGGAGTATTTAATGTTAGAGAAAATATGAAAGAAGCTATGAAAAAATCATATAAAGAATTTGAAACCTTAAAAGATGCTATGTTATACTGCGGAAGCAAACTAAAAATACCGGTTAAAAAATATGTAAAGCAGGGAACCCTGTTAAATGAAATGCTTCACACAAAACAGACTACACTGGATCAATACTTCAAATAGTGATAATATGGAATTTAAATTTAAAGAACCTCATAAAGAAACTAGGGAATCTATGGCTAAAGTAGCCAGTGGCGAAAATCCTTATTTAAATGACAGGAACAACAGTTTTGAAAAAAACTGCCAAAAAAAAGTAAAAGAAATTACAGGACATGAATACTGCGAAATAACCAGCAGCGGAAACAACAGTATTTTTATAGCACTGTCAGCTATTGAAGGTTCAGTCATTATACCAGACCAGGGAGGATGGAATGGTTTTAAGCAAATTGCCAACTATTTAAATAAGGAAATAATAACCCTCAAAACAGATTTAGGACTGATAAACACTGATTATTTAAATGAAATGGATATTCCTAAAAACTCCGCCCTAATATTTACAAGTTTTGCAGGATATAGTGCAAACCAGGATACAAAAAGCATTTCAAAATACTGTAAAAACAATGGAATCACAACAATTGAAGATGCTTCTGCAGGAATTGGAGATGAAAAACAGGAGTTGGGAAATGGAAAATTATCCGACATCATAATTGCTTCAACAGGATCTCCAAAAATCATAAATGTTGGAAGCGGCGGCTTTATCAGCTCAAATAAACCTGAAATTTTTGAAAATACCAAACTGCCTCAAAAACTAAGTAAAACTAATGAAATAATATGCAGTGGTATAGATAAAGAACTTGATTTTGTAAAAAGTAATTTGGAACAAACAATAAATGCAACAAACATATTAAAAAAACATATAAATAATACATTTCATGCAAGTAAAAGAGGCGTTAATGTAATTATCCAACATGACAAACCGAAAGATATAATCTGGAAAGTGAAAAAGGAATTGCCGATAAATCATCATGCTTTCATTACAAAATGTCCGAACTATAATCGTCTGAAAGAAAAAGGACTTGTAATTGAAGTTAAAAATTTGGATTACAGCAGTTTAAAAAAAGAAAATCTTGATAAAATAATTGAAGTTGTTAATAATCAACTATGAGTTTGGTTATCTTATCAATTATTATATCATCAATATGCATGTTTGCCAGCTCATTTTTATCAATATCATAAATCTTCATTAATTTTAATTCATCAGCTATTAAAACATTATTATCTCTATCAAACATTAAAGATAATTCATCAACACTTTCATCAGAACAGTTTATTAAGATAGCACACAAATTCATTTTTCCTTCTTTAAGGCCAAGAATTTCAAAAGCTTTGGAAATCTGTCTTTGAGCGGAACATCTTAAACAAATCTCAACACTTAAATCATTGGCAAGGTTTTCATGTCTTCTGAAAGCTAAAAAAGCCTGATTAACACCATGTTCCACATGCCTTAAACCTGCTATTGCATCAGCATTCAAAAGCTGGATAATTTCATCATCACTATTTTTAAGACTGTTAATTTTATCCAGTGTTTTGCTGACAGAATCAATATTTCCTTTAAATCCTAAAACTTTAATTTCCATAAAAACACCCTAATTAGAAAGTAAGCGGTTAACACCAGAAATATATGCCTTTACACTGGCATTAATAATATCCGGCTCAGTTCCTCTTGCAGATATGATTTTATCACCTTTCTGAAGTTTAATAATTACATCAATAAGTGCATCAGTACCTCCGGTAATTGCATCTACATGGTATTCAATAAAATCAATATCATCAAAGATATCCAAAGAGTTAACAGCATTGATTGCAGCATCCACAGGACCAATACCTACACCAGCATTTAAAACTTCCTCACCGTCAACTGTCAGTTTTACAGATGCAGTAGGCATAACCTTATTACCTGATACAATAGTAACCTCATTTAACTTAATCCTGTCTTTATGATTAATTTCTAAAACATTATCAGCTATTGCCTGCAAATCAACATCAGTAACTGTTTTACCTTTATCAGCAAGAACTTTAATATTGTCGCAAATCTTTTTAAGCTGATTTTTACTGACATTAACTCCCAGCTCTTTTAGTCTAACATCCAAACCATGAGTACCCATATGCTTACCAATGACGAACCTGCGTTTACGGCCAACAAGTTCAGGAGTTATAGATTCATAAGTAGCGGCATTTTTAATAATTCCATCAGAATGAATTCCTGATTCATGAGCAAAAGCATTCTCACCTACAATTGCTTTGTTAGGCTGAATATAAACACCAGTCAATCTTGCCACTAATTTTGAAATGGTGTAAATCTCATGAATTTTAATATCTGTTGAAAACTGAGGGAATAATTTGTATATGCCAACAACACATTCTTCAAAAGAAGTATTGCCTGCTCTCTCACCGATACCATTTATGGTAGAATGGAATTCAGATGCTCCCCCTTTCAAAGCGGCAAATGTATTGGCAACAGCCAAACCAAAATCATTATGACAATGACAGCTAATTGGAACATCAATATCTTCTTTTAATTGCTTAAACATTTCAAAAGAAGATTCAGGTGTTAAAATACCAACAGTATCACATAAGCAAACCCTATCAGCACCATGTTCAATAGCATTAACATAAACTGTCTTTAAAAAATCAATGCTTGTTCTGGATGCATCTTCAGCAGACAGCTCAACAGTTAACCCATGATCATTACAATAATCAACTGCAGAGTTGGACATTGCCAGTAACTCCTCTTTAGTAATTTTTAATTTATCAAAAATATGCAAATCAGAAGTAGGAACAACTAAATTAACTGCATCAACATCACATTCTAAACAATAATCAATATCCATTTCAAGAGGTCTGGAAAAACTAAGAATCTCTGCATTAAAATTCTGTTGAGTTATATCTTTAATAGACTGTCTTTCCCCTTCTGAAGTAATTGCTGAACCTGCCTCAATAAAATTAACACCAATTTCATCAAGTTTAGTTGCAATTCTTAATTTCTCCAATGAAGTTAAAGATACACCAGGAGTCTGTTCTCCATCTCTTAAAGTAGTGTCCAATATTTTAATATTCATAAAATCACCGCAGACAAAATAATCATGAAATAAAAAAAACAGATAAAATAAAAATATTAAAAAATAAGTAAGTAATGTAATAGAAAAAGGCTTGCAGCGAAATGAAATTCCCATAGAAAACCATAGTACACAAACAAAACAC
>ERZ772820.1535-NODE-1535-length-17903-cov-7.035466_pt1 | contig 17903 bp, 15 predicted proteins | sample MGYA00511377_ERZ772820 | MGnify/ENA primary metagenome ERZ772820 (study PRJEB29015, sample SAMEA2737684) | human gut metagenome | biome: human gut; feature: human-associated habitat; material: faeces | place: China | collected 2012 ...
AAAGTACCTGTTATGCTGTGTATTCAGTTGTAAAGGTGCTGGTACAGAATAAATCTGTAAGTCTAGTATACGCCACAGATTAGCAGTCGGTCAACAGTAAGTGCTAATTGTTTACACGACATTCACAATTCAAGGCGACAATCCACCTATGATGGATTTCATTAGAGAGTTTGCTCACCGTCTAATGTATTGTACATAGTCATCAGCAGGGTTCGCTGATGCATCTTTCGGTTATGGATGTCAATCAAGCATTAAGATATCCTTGCCGCAAAAGTCACCGCAAATTTTGCCCCGCCGCCAGGGGTGTCGGTCACGGTCAAGTCTGCATGATGCAGCCGGGCCAGTTCCTTGGCTACGCTTAGACCAAGGCCAAAATTGTGCTTGTCGGTGCGGCTGGGATCAGCGCTGTAAAAACGGTCAAAGACCCGAGCTTTTTCGGCATCCGGTATGCCGGGGCCGTGGTCTTGCACGGCCAGGGTGATTTTTTCCCCACAGTATGTCAAGCACAGTTCCACGGGGGTGCCCGCGGGGGTGTGGTCAAACGCATTGTTGAGCAGGATTGCCAGCAGCTGCTTTACACGGTCCGGGTCCGCCTCTATGGAAGGAACGCTGTCCTCCGGCAGGGTCAGACTTAACGGGTGTTGGCGCTGCTGCGCCAACGGGAAAAACGCATCGTATACTTCTAGGCAGAGGTTATCCGGTGCGATGGGGTGCAGATGGGCCGGCAAGGCATCCAAGTCGCCGTTGGCCAGCACCAGCAGATCCTCCACCAGCCGCGCCATACGGTCCGTCTCCTGCTCGGCATTCCGCAAAAGGGTGGCGCGTTCAGTCACAGGAGTGCGGCACGCAGCGTCCAGGCTTGCTTTTACTACGGCCAGCGGGCTGCGCAGTTCGTGCCCGGCTGCGGCGATGAACTCCTTCTGCCGCCGCATGGCCAATGCCGTCGGAGCCAGCGCTTTGCCGGTCAGCCGCCAGCTGATGATCGCCAGCAGCAGTGTGCCAGTGAACCAGATCGCACCATACTGCACAACTGTCTGGACCGCATGACGGTGTACAAAGCCCATATCCTGTAAAGCGGCCACAAGCAGATAACTGCCTGCTGTGCCGCGCGGCAGCAAGGCTGCGTGGCAGCGGTATTCGTTCAGCGTGAACACCGCGCTTTGCCGCTGCACGGCACCGCTGCTGTCATGCAGACTTGTGTCCAGCAGGGGGGAAAAACCTTCTTCTAACAGAGGTTCAACCGCATTGCGGGCATCGGCGCTGCCCGTGGTGCCCGCAAAATGCAGCGCGGCACCGTTATCCCACAAAAACAAAAGGCAGCCGCTGTTGTGCTCCTGGTCAGCTAGCCAAGCGTCACTTACGCTGTCGGCGCTGTCCAGCCGGTCAACGATGGCAGAAAAGTTCTGCGTGAGCAGCGTCTCCGCGGCGGTCCTGTACTGGGCGGTGGCATAATTCCATGTCACGACCAGCGCACCTGCCAGCACCAACGAGGTCAGCGCCGTCATCAGCAGGGTCAAACGGCGGCGCAGTGCAGTCAGCATGGCGGTACCTCCGCCTTATAGCCGCTACCGCGCACGGTGGTGATCGTTACCGCACTGCCTACGGCTTTCAGCCGCCGCCGCACAAAATGGATGTAACAGTCCAGATTAGCGTCCTCAACTTCGGCCAGTGGTCCCCAAACCCGCGCCAAAAGCACCGCACGGGTCTGCAGCTGCCCCGGTGTGCGCAGCAGTACCTCTAAAAGATCGGCCTCCCTCTTGGTCAGGGCCGCAGCGGCCTTTGGCCCGCTCAGGGTCAGTTGGGCGGCATCCAGCGTCACGTCACCGCAGCGTATGGCAGATTCGGCAGTGGTGCCGGGGCGGCGGGTTAGTGCCCGCAGCCGGGCCAGAAGCTCCCGCGTGTCAAAGGGCTTGCCCAGGTAATCGTCTGCACCGGCATCCAGGCCGTCCACCCGGTCATTGATGCCGGACAGGGCCGTCAGCATTAACACCGGGGTGGTACATCCCTTGGCGCGGGCGGCCCGCAGCAGGCTAAGACCGTCCAGCCCGGGCAGCATCCGGTCCAGTACACAGACATCGTATGCGCCGCCGCACAAAAGGGTTTTGCCGTCTGCGCCGTCGTGGCAGGTATCTACAGTATAGCCCGCAGCTTGCAGGGCAGGCAGCAGCGCCGTGCAAAGGGCGCGGTCATCTTCGATCAATAAAATCCGCATGGCATAATTCTCCTTTTCCCTTTCTAGTATACACCCCAAACCTTGAAACAGTCTTGAAAAGCCGCAGCTTTTTTCAAGGACAATTCAAGATTCGGGCGGTATACTGGTGCTACACCCGATGAAGGAGGGCACATACTTATGAAACGAATCATCAGTGCCGGATTATGCACGGCATTTATTTTGAGTCTGGCAGGCTGCGCCAGGCAGGACACCACTCCCAGCCTGACCGCTGCAGACACCACCGATACCCAGATGGGCCGCTGGGTCGAGAGCCGCGTTGACCTTGGCGGTGAGCCGCTCATCTCTTACCCGACGCAGCTGGCGGACGGAACGATTGTTCTGTACACCGGCAAGGTGGGGGAGGACAGCATCGAAGACTACACCCGCCGCACCAGCACTGACGGAACCAACTGGACATCGGAACCTGCAGCGTTTGACGTGGGCGATGCGATGGTCACGTGGATCCTCGTTGCGCCGGACGGTGAGCAGGCGCTTATCACCTATGACGGGGAGAATGCCGGGCTGGTTCTGCAGGCACCTGACGGAACCAAAACCGTTGTAGAGGATGACACGGTAAAGCAGGGCATCAACCCCAACACAGCTGTATTTCAGGGGGATAAGCTGGATTTTGTCTCCAACGGCGACACCGTGGATTTTGTGCAGGTCAGCCTGACTGACGGCAGTGTTACGACCGCCGCACTGCCGCAGGATCTGGCGTACAGCCTCAACTCCCTCACGACAGTCGGCAACCAGCTTGTTTACCTGAGCTTTGACAATAATACCGGCGATATTATCCTGAACGCCCTGGACCCCGCCACCGGCGCAAGCACCGAGCTGCTGAACCCGGTCCCCAATGCGACCAGTTCTCAAGCGCTGACCGGCGACGCAGACGGCGCGGCTTATTACGCCTGCACGGACGGCATCTACCGCCTGGCCCCCGGCGGCACCCTGCCGGAGCAGGTCGTCCCTGCCGAGGGCACAGCGATGAGCATTTCCAGCAACTATCCGCTCTCTCTGCTGCGCACGGCGGCGGAGGACTTTATGGTCCTGCTCTTTGGCGACAGCGGCGGAAACGGCGATCTCTATTTCTATCACTATGACGAAACGCTGCCCACCCATGCCGACACAACGCTGACCGTCTGGTCATTGGCGGATTCCGCCACGGCGCGGCTGGCCGTGAACGCCTACAAAAAAGCCAATCCCGAGGTGGACGTTACCTTTGAAACCGCCGTGCAGACCGACACCGATGATGTCAGCGCCGCCATCAACGATGCGCTGACCCAGCTGAACACCGAACTGCTGGCCGGGGAAGGGCCTGATGTGCTGCTTCTGGATCGTGTCGACTACACGACCTATATCAATAAGGGAATGCTGGCTGACATGAGTGACACCGTGCCGCTGGATGCGCTGCAGAGCAATATCATCGATCCGTTTATGACCGATGGCAGGGCCTATGTGCTGCCTGCGCGGTTCATCGTCCCGGCACTCTGTGGTGACGCGGGCACGCTGGACGGCCTGACCGACCTGAACGACCTGCAGGACGCCGTGCTGGCCGCTGCACCCCGCCCCGACACCGAGCAGTTCAGCGATGAATATTACACGGCTCTGCCCGATGACCAGAAGTATGCTCTGGCGCTGGCCAGCGGCGTTGACTTCGCGAAGCTGCTCCTGCCTTCCAGTGCCAATGCCCTGCTGCACGACGGCGCACTGGATGCAGACGCCCTGACCAAGATATTTACCTTTGTGAAAACAACTGCCGACTACTATGGCATGGCTGACTATATCAACACCGAGATGGACGGTGTATCTTCCCAGAGCTACGACAACTCGGACGTTGTCACCATCGATGCACAGCAGGACGAGTACAGCACCTGCAGCCGCGCCAAATTCGGCTGGATGGATGTTGCCACCCCCTACGCCGTCATTGCAATGGCGCGCACCAACGATATTTTTGATGCGGATGCCGAGGCCGTTCCCGTGGATATGATCCCGATGCCCGGCCTGACGCAGGGTGCCTATAACCCGCAGGTACTGGTGGGCGTGAATGCCAACAGCAAAAATCCGGATGCCGCAAAGGGGCTGGCCGCTGCGTTCTTCGGCACCGATGTGCAAAGCCAGTATTGCTCCGATGGTACAACGGTGCGGGCGGACTGCCTGCGGGAAAAACTCGATGCCGTCAAAGCGACGGTAAGCGGCGCAAAAACGGGTAAAGTGACCGGCGCGTATGTCGGCGACCTGGATGCCTTCTACGCCAACTGCACCACACCTGTATTGTTCCCGGTGATGCTGCAGCAGAACTTTATAAACCATGCCCAGGCCATCATTGACGGCAGCGAGGACGTGGCCGCCGCTGTGGCGGGTGTGCAGAGTGATCTGGCGCTGTATCTGGCAGAACAAAAGTAACATCGGTGCGCGGAGCGGCCATGCTGCCCCGCGCATCGCTTTGCAGGAAAAAATTGTATGCAGAAAAGACAAAACAAACACCCGGACCCTACGCCCTGGCTGTTTCTGGCCCCCAGCCTGTGCGGTGTCACCCTGTTTGTGCTGGCCCCCTTTGTGGAGACGGTGCGCCGCAGCGTGACCGACACGATGGGGCGACACTTTGTGGGCCTTGCCAACTATACGGCGGTACTGGGCAACGATGCGTTCCGACTGGCGGTGGAAAATACGGTGCGGTTTATCGGAGTATGCGTTCCGCTGCTGCTGGCGCTCAGTCTGGCACTGGCTTTGGCGCTACGGGCGAAAGGCTTAAAAAATACCTCCTGGGCCGAGGTCTGCCGCACAACCTTTTTGCTGCCCATGGCTTTGCCGGTGGCAAGCCTTGCACTGCTCTGGAAAGTATTGTTTGCCCAAAACGGCCTTGTGAACGGAACTTTTGGCACCCATTGTGACTTTATGGGCACGGATGCTGCGTTCTGGGTGCTGATCGGTACTTATCTGTGGAAAAACATCGGCTATGACAGCATCCTTTGGTCCAGCGGGCTGGACAGCATCTCCACAGACTTGTACGAGGCCGCTGCCGTGGATGGTGCCAGTGGGTGGCGGCAGTTTACAGCCATTACCCTGCCCAACCTGCTGCCCACACTGGCCGTCACGCTGGTGCTGAGTCTGCTGAACACCTTTAAAGTTTTCCGCGAAGCCTATCTGGTGGCCGGGGCCTACCCGGAAAAAAGCATCTATTTATTGCAGCATTTGTTCAACAACTGGTTCCTGGCACTGGATCTGCCAAGGCTGAGCGCCGCAGCAATCCTGATGGCAGGGGCGCTGGGGGCGGTGATCGCGGTATGCATAAAACGGCTCTAAAAAAAATTCTGCTTTTCCCATTCGTCCTGCTCGTATGGTTCCCGCTATGGTTCCTTTTGATGGGCACGCTGACCGGCTCGGAGGAGCTGGCAGCGACCATCGGCCCGGCGCTTTCCGGCAGCGGGCAGGCTGCGTGGACCCTGCTGCCCAGCTACCCTACGCTGGAACCTGCTGTCAAGCTGCTGCTGGACACACCGGAATACTTTACCACCTATTGGAACACCTGCCTGCAGACATTTCCGCAGTTGGCTGGTCAATTGGTCGTGGGTGCTCCCGCCGCATGGGCACTCTCCCGCTTGAAATTTCGCGGGCGCGGGGCCGTGCGGGGGCTGTACCTTATTTTAATGTTGCTGCCGTTCCAGGTCACTATGGTGCCTGCCTATCTGACGATAAACCACCTGGGACTGATGGATACTGTCTGGGCGGTCATTCTGCCGGGGGCATTCAGCACATTTCCCGTATTTGTGATGCAGCGCGGGTTTGACGCTGTTCCTCTGCCGCTGCTGGAAGCTGCCGCTATAGATGGCGCGACCCCGTGGCAGCAGTTTGCGCGAATCGGCCTGCCAGTGGGGCTGCCCGGTATCCTGGCTGCGCTGACCATGAGCTTTCTGGATGCCTGGAATGCGCTGGAACAGCCTATGACCTTTTTAAAAACACAGTCGCTTTGGTCGCTGTCACTCTATCTGACCGATACTACCCGCGACCTGGCACTGACCATGGCGGCCAGCCTGTTTGCATTGCTGCCCGCCGTACTGATTTTTGCTTTCGGCCAAAAGTATCTGGAACAGGGGATTCTGGCCGGAGCCGTGAAAGGATGAGGACCTATCGAACTGCTTACCGGGATGGACCCACGCCAGCGCCAGCGGCTTGGGTGGATTGTCCGCTTTTTTGCACTGCTGCTGGTGCTGACACTGCTGGCCCGCGGTACAGCAGGGGCAGCCATGGCCAGCGTGACGGTGCAGAGGCCGTCCTCCGGCAATGTGACAAAAAGCGTGCGCACTACGGCCACGGTCAGCTTTGCGGGCGGCACCCCTTTTACAGTGCCCGCGGGTCTGCTGGTCATGGCAGTACCCGTGCAGGCGGGGCAGACCGTCAAGGCCGGGGACACGCTGGCCGTGTTTGATGCCGCTGAAGTGGACCGCGCCGTAAACGCCAAGCGGGCCGCGTTGCAGCAGGCCCGGACCCAGGCCGCACAACAGACGGCGGGAGACACCGCCGACCCCTACGCCGCCCAGCTCGCCCAGCAGCAATTAGAACGTGCCTACGAGGAAACACACAGAATCTACGCCGATGGTGAAGAGAGCGTTTCCCGTGCCCAGACCAAGCGGGACGAAGCTGCTGCCGCTCTGGAAAAAGCCCGCAATGCCGGCTATGCGGACGACGCTGAAAAACAGGCCGCCGTAGAAAACGCCGCCGCTGCCCTGGAAGCTGCGGAGGATGCCCTGTACAGCGCCCAAAAAGCCGCCGAAGATGCCAACAATGCGGCACTTTCCGCCGCCCAAAGTGCCGAGGATAACCGCAACACCGCACTGCACACGCTGGAGAAAGAGCAGGAAACCACGGAAAAACAGAACGCACTGGACCGCGCCGCTGCTGCTGTAACGGCCTCTGATGCCGAAACCCTGCAGGCCGAACTGGATGCCTTGCTTGCCGTGCAGCAGGCGGGCGGCACACTGACTGCCCCCAGTGATGGCACCCTTGTGTCGCTGGATCTCGTGGTTGGGCAGCCCTCCCCTGCCGTGGGCGGCCAGCTGGCTGCAGATGCCGATTTTACCGCCGAAATTCCTTTGGAAGAATCTCAAGCCAACCTTGTTTCAGTTGGCACTGTACTGCACCTGAGCCAGAGCCGCGCAAGCTGTGATGCCGCCGTGCAGAGCCTTTCGGCCCCGGATGAAAACGGCACCGTTACAGCAAAATGCACCTTGTCCAAAGGGGCATGGTGTGCCGGTGCTGCCAACGCATCGGCCACGGTGCAGGGTGAAAAGCGGCCCTGTGTGCTGCCGGCCAGCGCGGTACATAAAGATAATACCGGCTGCTATGTGCTGGCTATCGAACAAAAAGCCACAATCTTGGGTCAGCAGAATATCGTAGTATCGCTGCCTGTCACGGTGGTGGAAACGGGCGATACCACCGCCGCCGTCAGTGGTGCGCTGGACGCCGATACACAGGTCATTGTCAGCAGTACGCGGGCCGTGCAGGCCGGGGACCGGGTGAAGATCCATGATGCATCGTAAAAGAGGTTGGGCGGTTGCGGCAGTATTGCTGGTAGTTTTGCAGCTGCTTTTGCAGACCCGCGCAGCGCATATTGTACAGCAGAACCCAACCGTGACGGTGACCCTGTCTTCCCCGCTTACAGCCGGGCAGCTTGCCGCTGCACGGGAATGGGAAAAAAGTAATGCCAACACTCAAGCCGTTACTGCCAGCTTTTGGAGCGAGAAAGCAGCAGCGGTCTCGGCAGATTCTGACCGCACAGCGGAAGATGTGACCTGTATCGGCTTTGACGGTACAGCGCAGGACTGTCTGCCTGTGGAATATCTTCAGGGCACAGCACCCGGTGTCGTAGGACAGCAGTGCGCGATTTCTTCGACGCTGGCGTGGACACTGTTTGGCAGCTATGATATTATGGGCTTGACTGTTGCACTGGACCGTACCGAGTATTTCATTTCCGGCGTGTTTAAAAGTAAAAGCAAAACGCTTCTTTATCCGGCGCAAAGCGGCTTTACCCACGCGGCGCTGCGGGGTCTTTCGCCCGACACCCCCAAAACGGACGCCGAACAGTGGGCCGCAGCAACCGGTGCCGGAAAGATCACCGCCATCACTTACGGCCCCCAAAAGGCATGGCTGGCTCAAGCAGCGTGTGCCCTGCCTGCCCTGATTGTCGGACTGGCTTTGGTCGTGCTGTTGCTGCGCTTTATTTGTGCCCTGCCCGGTGTCTTGCACGGGGCAGCCCTGTTTGCTTTAGCACTGGCATTTGCGTGGGCGGTACCCCATTTTCTGCAAACCCTGCCCGGCTGGCTTATCCCCGGCCGCTGGAGTGATTTCAGCTTTTGGCCCACTTTATGGACGAAAATTATGGATACTTGCAATGGAAATATGAAGTAATTTAAAATTTGCAAGCAGAATAAGCCACAGATTGATGATGAAGAAACTTGCTTTCGATATATATTTCGCTGAGGATGTCTATAGAAATCGTTGGGAAAGTTGGACAAACTCTTTGGGATATTTTTGCATGAACATGACAATTAAATGCACAAGCATTTTTGGAATTGAACATAATGAACGGGTTTATATAGGAAAACAGCAAGATGCTAAAGCAAGGGTCATATACCGGGAATAGTGGTACTCTATTGCGTTTTATTTTACATTCTTTGATCACCATTTGACTACTACTGTGCAGACGCACCGTAAAACACCGAAAAGCCCGTTGTGACAACCACCAACAGGCGTTTTCTTGCTTTGGACGCAACTGTGCAGAACCAACAAAATTCACGCTTCAACGTTGGTCTGTACGGGCTTGTCGTAGTTCTCCGACCCGGAAGGCCAGAGGTTCGAATCCTCCCGGTCGCACCAAGAGCAGCACCTTATGGGGTGCTGCTCTTTTTGTTTTGGTAAGCTTTAGCGAAGCGACAACCCCCAGCTTTGCTGGGGAGAGTAAAAAAGCTTTAGCTTCAAGTATCGAGCGAAGCGAGAAGAAAACAAAAAATCTTGCTATGGTAAGGAGTTAATCTTGGAAAAACAACGCCCGTTTACGGGCTGCGGGGCAAGAGATGCAAGTGGCAGGTTTTTCGGCGCCTCTTGAGAGGTTTGCCGGTACGATGCCCTTCTAGGGCTTACACAAGCCCCCGGCTTAGCCGGGGGTCATGACTGCATGGATTTTATGGGGCAGCAAAAGAGGGGGATTCGAACAACCCGTGCCCCGCGCTTTGCGTCCCGCGGGGCAGAAACGCCACGGTGGGGCGTTGCTAGGGCGCGGCTTGGCGAATTCCATCGGCCGCACCAAAAAGCGCATTGCCATGTACTTTTGCAATGCGCTTTTTGTTTTAATGTTATTTAGGTTTAGAATAATTTTAGTAGCATATCATCTGCCGCATCGGTTACTGTCCTTTTGCCAGCCGCTCATTTCTCAGTTGATTTACAGTGGTGCGAGTGGTGATACAGAACTTTTTGAAAAAGCCAGTAATATCAACGGTTTTCAAGGCGGACGAGTAGCAAATAACTTGTATATATCCCTCTTTTCGGGCGACTGTTTTTCAGACAGCCGCCCTTTTTCTATACCCCAATTCAAGTGCCGTGATTTGGGTGAAAAATCTGCGTTTTCTTTCGCTGTGGCTTGCGTTCTGAACATGGCGTGGGTGTTTTCCCTTCGGCAATCATGCCATGCAGGAGGAACAGGGCTGCTTTACGAGCCGAGGCTATCTCACTCTCTCCGGCGACGAGTGGGAACATGAGCGCCCCAGGGAGAGGCAGACGGAAAAAAGCCCTCCATCAAAGAACGGCTGGAACAGAGCCGGAAGGAATGTGCCAACCAGAGCAAGGCGCAGCCCCATCGGGAAAAGCCTGCGCCGGAGCGATAAGGAGGTGTCGCTATGCCCCATTATGACTATAACAAAGATTATCCCTTTGCCGCCTTCATCACCAACCTGGGCAAGTACAACGAGGGCGCCCTTGTGGGTGAATGGGTAAAGTTCCCCACCACGGCGGAGGAACTGAAAAAGGTCTTTGAGCGCATCGGGATCGGTGCGAAAGACGACTTTGGGCAGACCTATGAGGAATGGTTCATCACGGACTACGACTGCTATGTGGACGGCCTCTATGATCTGCTGGGCGAGTATATGCAAACCTGGACGAGCTGAACTACCTGGCTTCCAAACTGGATGATATGAGCCAGGATGAATACGAGCGGTTCCAGGCGGCCATGGAGATTGGCGACCACACGGGCAGCATCCAGGAGCTTATCAATCTGACGGAGAACCTGGGCTGTTACGACATCTACCCTGACATCCACGACCACGACGATCTGGGCCGATATTACATCGAGGAACTGGACGCCATGCAGGTGCCGGAGCATCTGCGCAACTACATCGACTATGAGGCCTATGGGCGGGACATTGCCCTGGAGGAAAGCGGCCAGTTCACCGACCTGGGCTATGTGCGGGATACCGGGGACAGCTTCCATGAGTATTACGATGGTGAGCGCGGCGGCATCCCGGAGGAATACCGGGTGATGACCTTCCAGGATGACATCCCCGAAGAAGAAATCTCGGAATGGGCCATGGACCTTGCCTAAGATATGGACGAGTTTTTCCGGCAGCACGACCCGCAGTATGCCGCCGAGCACCCGGAGGAACACGCGGCGAAGGAAGAAATCTACGAAAAACTGATGGCCGGGCGTATCTCTGCCCTGGACGAGAAGCTGGCCGCTCTGGGGCAGACCCAGGAGGACTATCTGCCTTCGGAGATTGAGAAGTTCAAGGACGCCACCGGATATGAGGAATTTCTGGATGTGGACCCGCAGGCGATTCGGGAGGCCATTGAAAACCCGGAACAGTCCCATGTGGACGAGATGCTGTCCTTTGCGGAACAGGCAAACCGGGAGTATGAAGCGGAGTTGTACGGGCAGCAAGCGGCGCCCACCCCGGATGACCGAGAGACCGGCGAGACGGTGCGGACCCCCAGGGGCACCTTCCATGTGACGGATATGAGCCAGGAACAGATGGAGGCGGCCGGATACGGTTTTCATCATGAGTCCGAGGATGGGAAGTATCTCATCATGGCCAACGGCAGCCGCGCCTTTGCCATCCCCAGCGGAGCCGCCCCCGAACATACCCCGCCGGAGAAGCTGACTGTTCTGGTGGTGGAGCCCATGAAGGAGCCCTATGTGAAGGAGATCGCCCCCGGCCTTCATGCGCTGCAAGCGGAGGTGGGCGGCGATATTGCCGCCTCCTATCCCTTTGACGATCTGGTGGGGCTGGTGCTGAACGATGAAGGCAAGCTCATCGGCCTGGACCTGAACCGTTCCCTCCGGGACGAGCATGGGGAGATTTATGACATTGTGGCGGGCACCTTCCTGGTGGTGGGCCTGGGGCCGGAGAGTTTCGCGTCCCTGCCCCCGGACATGATCCAGAAGTACACCGAGCAATTCAAGCGGCCGGAGCTGTTCGCCAGCATCAACGGGCAGATCGTGTCCGTTCCCGTGGAGCCGGAAAACCCGCTGAACACGGCGGAAATGACCCTGGAGGACGACTATGGGATGATCAACGGGATTATCAACAACGGCCGCCGTGGGGAGGAATTGGAGAAAGCCCAGGCCGAGGCGTGCAGGACCACGCCGAAGAAAAAGCCTTCCATCCGGGAGCGGCTGGAGGACGCAAAGCGGGAGTGTGGGTCGCGGAAAGCACCGGACAAGCCCGCTCCACAGAAGAAGCCCCCGGAGCTGGGCGACTTATGAGCCGGAGCAAGAAATGGCGTCTGGATTGGTCGTTCTTCCTGGGCGAGAACGGCAGACGCCAGTATAACAAGCTATGCAAGGGCTGTGTCCATCCCTGCAAGCAGAGTTTCCGGACAGTAGTAGTGTCCTGCCCGTACTATCTTTCCCGCCGTTCCAAAAAACGCAGGAATTAGGGTTCAAAATAGGCGAAGAAACCGCCTGTGGCGGCTTTTCTGTGTAGGGGCAGTATGATTTTCTATGTGGGGCGGCAAGAGGTTTCTGCATAGGAAAAACGCCGGATTTTCACCTTTTGACAAATAAAACGAGAGCGCCGCCATTGGATCAAAGCGATCCAGTGGCGGCGTCCTTTTTATATTGATTGTAGCGGAATACTATAAATATTAGTATTCAAAACTTTGTTAGTCCTGTGATCATTGTAATGTTCCGACGTAGGATAAACGATGCGTAGCGTTTTATGAGACATAGCATATAGGCAAACACCCAGAGCAACAGGCTTTGTGCTTAAAGGCGCTACACACAATGAGGACTTCCCATCGAATACACTATCTAGAAAATTGAAAGTTTCAAAAGGATTATTCGCAGGAACATATAGTAACTTACTTCTGTGCGTAGAAAGCAAGTCATAATTATTTATTACGCATATATCCTTATACTTTGGAAAAAAGGACGGAAGATTGTTTACCAATAAAAGCTCTTCATACTGTATATCTTCTGTTACTTTAGATGCAAGGACTCCCTCGAATCCCAAGAAGATAATCATACGAGAATGTGCTAAACCATCAGAAATGCCACCAAAGCCTAACAAATCGGTGGTTTTAAGATTCCCATAGTAGGAGCAGTAAGATGTAAAAGGTTCTTCAGGAAAATCATACTCAAAAGGGGTTGAATATGCAATATCAAGTTTTTCCTTCGGATTTGCCGTCTTAAGATACTTTAGCAACACAAACATTTCTGGAGTGTGAATGCAGGAAATATCTACAATTAGCTTTTCACTACTTAGTTTATCTGAAATATCTATTAGCTGCTCCAAAAAATATGTTTGTAATTCATTTACTATAACCGGTATTATTTGTGCAGAAGGAAACATTTTTTCTAGGTCTGCGCTTGGCTTATCATTCTGATATTTCAGCAATACAATAGTGTGAATATCCGCCCCCTTTTTATTTAGTATCTTAGCCATTTCTAATGTTCGATCATCTGACCCATCTGCTAAAATAAAGGTATCATAAATCTGTGCGTCTATGTCTTCAGCTGATGAAATCGTATAATAAGTGCTCATTTACCTTCCCCCCAGTCAAAAAAAGATAATTGATCTGCCGGAGGAATATTTTTAATATCCTTTGTGGGGCTAATTCTTTTCCTTTTTGTAGATGTACTAAGTTTGCTCTTTTGGAATTGCCCCTTAAGCATTTCCCCAATTTCTTCCGCTGAAAAATGTACATTTACTCCTCCTCTAGTACGGTAAGAAATGTTAAAAATTGGGGTAAATATTTTATTTATTGTATATATATCTCCCTCTTTTGAAATACCAGCTGATAGACGTTGAGTGTCTTTTTTCTTTTTTATTAGTGACCAACTTATAGCAATTTCTAGAGCTTTTCTATCCTCTGGAGATAAATCATCCGGATTATAAATAAATTGATTAGTTTCCGGATATCTTACCAGCTTATCTCTATGGAATTCAGAAAACACATTGCCCAAACATAATAGAAACTCTCTAATCGAATTGCCGTTTTGAATTATTGAACAAACAGAATTAAATTCACTTCGGGAATAGCTTCTTATCGCTCGGGATTGTGATTCTGGTGAAATTTTCATTGTGGATAGAAATCGCTTTTTTTCATAGAATAAAGCGTCGCTAATTATTGCTTTACACAAATTTATGAATGTGCGTGCATTGCCCTCTGAAAGATGACAAAGAGTATTAAAACCATAATATAGCTTATCTTTTTTGTAAGCTGTACATATCAAGATTGTGATAGCATATCTATATTTATTGCTATAGTCATTTTTATATTTTTCAAGCAATTGGTGCTCACCTTTATTGAAAAAAGCCTGCATCGCATTCACGGTAAATTTTGCAACATCAAGCGGATTTTCATCTTGTTCGCACCTGGAAACCCACAAAGCATTTAATGTTTCTGCAATTCTGTTTTGCGGGTAAGAAATAATAGAAATAATTTGATCAAGTAATCCGTCATCTGCTTTTATTCTTGGATTAGAATTTAAAACATATCGCAAATGTAGGTTTTGGACGTTTGCATTTTTTTGACATTCAGCATCCAAATCTTCTTTATCCCCCAAAATATCTATTATGCTGGTGGGAAACAAAGAAGAATCCATTGCTTCCAAGCGCTTTTTCGCTATACCAAGCAAGTACGATCGCAAGCTTCGCATGTCCTGTTCCTGGTCTAATACAATCAAGTGGTAATCATGTTGCTCACGTAAATACTCAACATCGTTAATGGTTTCTTTTGTTACAATGTTTTCACTTCTCCGTCCAATACGCATGGAAATGTCGGGACGGCAAAATTTAATCATAGTATTAAACTGTTTTTGCAATTCTTGCGGGAGATTTTCAAATTCGTCAATTAATAGCAAATAATTTAATTTTGATAATTCTGGAGCTGTTTGAGCAATCGCATGTATCAATTTACTGCTAATATCGTAAATACTCCAAACATGCTTTGGTTCAAACTTCGCTTGCGTAAAAAGCGATTCATTTTTAAACGTATTTATGTAGCGAATTTCAGCGTCAATATATTCCGAAAACGAGTGCATATCTGTAAAATTACAGTCCGCCCTTAATTCACACAAATTGGAAGTTTTAAGTATTTCATCTGGAAAATTATCGCTATAATCTTTACCTAATTTGAAAATTAGTTCAATCAAACTTTTAACAAAAAAAAGTTCCAGATAATGTTCGAAACAAGAGGTCCATTTTGATTCTACCGCGATACTAAATACGCTTTTAAACTCTTTCAGAAAAGAATCATCACACCGAAAATAAAACCCTACTCCTTCATCTTTAAGTAATTGTTGTCTAATAGTTATACGATTTTGGAGCGCACGCTCACATTGTACAGGGAATGAAAAGTATTTTAAAATTGTAGTTTTACCTGATCCACGCGAACCTTGCAAAATTATAGGCATCTTTTGAGTAAAAAAACGTTTTTCATCAAAATCCTTCAATGCTCCGGTGGAAAAAGGTGTAAACCAATACTGCATGATTAATTCGGGGTCTAGAACATTAGCGTTATAATCATCGAAAGGATTTTTAAATAAAGAATCCGTATTCTCGTTTAGCTTGTTTGGCATTTTGATATTTCTCCTTTCGGCAAAAGATAGGATTCCATCCATTAGAAGAAGACCAGAAAATCGGCAGGCTATTATTTGGAATATTATAAGAGAATCCAAAGCAGTACTGTCCATCCATATGGCCCAAAGCCTTTTTAGGCTCAATTATCTTTCCATAACCTTCAACCATTATTTTTGCAGTTTCTTTTAGTGCAGGGTATTTGAAGAAGCATAATGATTCTTCAGAAAAAGCTCGATTCCGCTCATCTAGCACAGCACAAGGAATGACCTTGATATTGAGCTCTTGGAGTTTAGAAAGTGCTTTATTACTCGATAGAAGCGCCAAGTAGTAAATTTTTTTCTCTGCAAAATCCTCCCGATTTTTGTAAAAGAATCGTTGTGCAGTTCCTCCGCTCATCATAACATCATCTATGCAAACAATAATGTCAGATTCCGTTGCAGCGATAGATGTCGGGAATATGAAGCAGTCTGTGCTAAGTCGGGCCTCCTGACGAAAATGGTATAGAATGAGGCCTCCGCTTTCACTTGGACGCCCAATGGAAGTGAATTTCAATGTATTTATACGAGCCTCAACTTCTTCAGAAGATTTCAATCCGTAATCTGTCATTAGAGTATGAATAAATTTTTTGAACAAGACAGAACACAAATGGTTTATTTCCGCATCGTTGTAATATGTAAAGTTACATAGCATCCATAAGGCTAGACGCCTTTCATCTTCTGTATCAAAAAAGGTTCCAGTAAAGTTGCCCAACCACAAATTAATATCTTCAATATCCAAATCTACTTTCCAAGATTTTTCAAAAACTTTCTTCAACACAGACATCATTGTTTCAAACGATGGGAAATCTCCAGGGAAATCGATGTGTTCCATATTATTTTCTCCCAAATCTATATTTTGATCCTTCGTAATAGTCCCGATCTAGCTCGATTGAAATCCACTCTCTCCCCAACTTTTCTGCGGTTGCTCCTGTTGTATTGCTTCCCGCAAAACAATCAAGGACAATGTCTCCCGGTCGAGTCAGAAAATTAATAAAAAATTCTGGTATAGCGGGTGCCATTCTTGCTGGATGAATCGGCAATTTATGCTCTTTACATTTGGTAATATAAATATCATTTGAGGTTGTGTTTGCTGCAATAATAACGTTAGATGGGATCGCACCCCCATTATCAATTGAAAATGCAGTTTGGCTAATAGTGTGTTCTGATGGACGTGTTCCTGAATTGTATTTTCCGCTGGACAATAGTTTTTTCATCTGTCGACTATATGGCTCAGCAACATTTCTATTGTTAGCATAGGGATGTGGCGTTTTGGACATCCACCAGATTTGCGTGAACGAGTCCTTTACGCGGACTCGCTGTTTATTCACCCACTCAATTGGCCCTGGTAATCGAGCAGGATTATAATATATAAATTCTTGACATAAATACAAACCACATTGATTTTTAAACGCAAGTAATGTTTCTAAAGGGAGCGTCGAATAAGTTGGTTCACCGGGATTCCACGCATTTCCAATTTCAATAACAATTGAGCCATCTTGTGAAAGTAGTGGTGCTAATTGATTCCCAATGTTGCAAAGCCAATCCAAATATTCTTTCCCTACTTTATTTCCGTATTTTTTTGCACGTTTTAATGGAAAGGGAGGGGATGTAAGTATTAGTTGGATTTTGCCTTCAAAATTAGGCGCAAGGTACTTTTGAATCACTTTTTCGCAATCTTCATTTATACAAATACCGCGTTCTGTTCGGTACTTTCTCCACTTTTGTGTAGGGGTAATCATTGCCCGTCCTCCGAAATATGTGTTTTAATGTATTTCCCAGTTTTAACCCTTGCATCATTGGGTTTCTGTGCGCCAGCCGGAATTGCCCAAGACTTTCCAAAGTGTGTTACTCCTTCGATTCGGTTTTGGGCACAGAGAACCTGAATGCGCCTCTTTGAAATTCCCCATTTAGTTGAGGCATCAGCAATTGACATATATTCCACAGATGATTCCTCCGCACAAAATTTGTTGTGTTTCCACTTTAGACATGAAACGACAACTTTTTCTAATTATATGCCGCAAAGCGAATAATGTCAATGCATAAACGAGCAGCAGAATGTAGTGAAGGCGATTACAGACTATGGTTTAGAACTATTGAGTTTCTAAAACAATTCGGGTTCAGATTTTTCTTTTTGTTTTTGCACATTTTTGATTTTTTAGAATAATTTTAGCAACATATCATCAGTGGCGTCTGTGTACTGCCCCTGCTTAATTTTCTTGTTTCGCAGCTGATTTACAGCGTTTCTTGCAAGGCGGACTTCCTCACCGGTGAAAACTGCTTTTTTACCCACTGGGAGAGAATCCACTTTGAGTATCAAATATCCAGTTTCACGCCAATCTGTGCTCATGGCTCTCTGCCGATAATAGTAATCGCCCAGCGCTTTCAGCAAAATAATTTTATTGGCACGGGTCAGCTTGATTTTTCTCATAATCCAATCACCTTTCCTAGCTTTTCCTGCGCCTCGCGTTTGTTCTTGTCAAATGCGTGGGCATAAATATCCAGCGTTGTACTCGCCTGTGCATGACCCAATAGACTAGCCACCGTGCGCACATCCACGCCCTGCGCAATCAGCAGGCTGGCGTT
>ERZ772820.1538-NODE-1538-length-17870-cov-4.900140_pt1 | contig 17870 bp, 12 predicted proteins | sample MGYA00511377_ERZ772820 | MGnify/ENA primary metagenome ERZ772820 (study PRJEB29015, sample SAMEA2737684) | human gut metagenome | biome: human gut; feature: human-associated habitat; material: faeces | place: China | collected 2012 ...
GCTGCCGCAAGGTTCTCTCCCTCCGGCCCTACGGGCCACCTCCCTCGCAGAGGGAGGCAAGTATGTCACGGAGGTGACCTATGCCCGGCAAAACGACACGCAGCAGCAATCTGGAGCTGCTGCGCATTCTGTGCATGCTGCTTATCATCGGCGACCATCTGACCGGGCAGAGCGGCATTGCGGACTACACCACCCTGCCGTCGTCCTTCGCGTTCTGCCTGATCGGCTGCGGGTCGCGCATTGCGTGCAGCGTCTTTGTGCTGATCGGCGGCTGGTTCCTGTGTGAGCAGCCGTATAAGACCCGCCGCCCGCTCTCGCTGTGGCTGTCGCTGTGGCTCTATACCGTGCCTGTGACGCTGCTGTGCAAGCTCGCCGGGCTGGATGTCTCGTGGGGCGCACTGCGCTGGGCAGCGTTCCCGGCGTCCACGCGGCAGCTGTGGTTCATCTCGGACTATCTGCTGCTCTTGCTCTGTGTGCCGCTGCTCAACCGCCTGCTGCGCGGGCTGTCCCGCCCGGCGCACCGCGGTCTGCTGGCTGTGCTGGCTGTGCCGCTTATCGTCTACCCGACGCTGTTCGGCGAGAACGGCGCGGTCAGCGACACCGCATGGATGTTTTTGTATGAGTACCTGCTCATCGCCTACCTGCGCCGCTGGCCGGACAACCGGCTGGCGCACCTTTTGCAGCACCGCGCGGCGGCGCTCGGACTCGGGCTGGGGCTGCCGCTTCTCAACACGATTCTGCGCGCTGTGCTCGAGACCCGCGGCCTGACCGACGGCAAGGCGTTCCAGTACATGGCCTACTATCGCACGGCGCTGGGCGCACTGCCCAACCTGCTGGCCGCGCTGGCGCTGTTCTACCTGTTCAAGGGGCTGGACCTCGGCTGCGTGCGGTGGGTCAATGCCCTGGCCGGCACAACGCTGGGTGTCTACATCCTGCATCAGGTGCCCGCGTTCCGCGGTTTTTTATGGAACGGCCTGCTGCAGGCAGAGGCGCACCACGGGTCGGTGGGGTATACGCTGCTTGCGATTTTGGCCGTGTTCCTCGGCTGTGCGGCGGTGGATGCCCTGCGCACGGCGCTTGTGATGCGCCCTCTGGAAAATACCAGCCTGTTTAAAGCGCTGTGCGAAAAAGGCGACGCGCTCGCCGCAAAAATCACAGCGGATGATTAAAAAGACCTCCCTCTGCTTATACTTTCAGTAACAAGCAAAGGGAGGTCTTTTCTATGGAAGTGCACCGCGGAGAGGTTTTTTACGCCGATCTAAGCCCCGTCGTGGGGTCCGAGCAGGGGGGCATACGTCCGGTACTTATCATTCAGAATGAGATCGGCAACCGGCACAGCCCCACGGTCATTGCGGCAGCCATCACAAGCCGCCAGGACAAGAACCGCCTGCCGACGCACATCAGCGTGCGGGCGGACCGCTGCGGGCTGGCCAAGGACAGCATTATTTTGACCGAGCAGATCCGCACGCTGGATAAGCGCCGTCTGCGGGAGCGCGCCGGTGTCATCCCGCCCGACGATATGCGCCGCGTCGATGAGGCACTGGGGGTCTCTATGGGGCTGGAAAGTCAGGATGTGCATACGAATACGGGGTATTTTTGAGCAGCTGCTTTGTAGGGGCCGGGCATGCCCGGCCCGCAGCCTTGCTAATGCCCCCCTTTAATGGTCGCTTTGTAGGGAGGGGTCTTGACCCCTCCGCGGGGCGTCGGGGACGCCGAGCCTTACCGCTGCCGTCCTTTTACGGCAAAAAATTCGCCACAACCGGTGCCAAAATCGCGGTCATAATGCCCGCTACGGCAATCGCAAGGCCGCTCATGGCGCCCTCGATCTCACCCATCTGCAGGGCCTTGCTCGTGCCGATCGCGTGCGCCGATGTGCCGAGCGCCAAACCCTTCGCCAGCGGATCGGTGATGTGGCAGATCTTGCAGACCGTCTCGCCCAGCAGGCTGCCGACGATACCGGTCAGGATGATGACCGCACCGGCCAGCGCCGCCGTGCCGCCCAGCGTCTCGGCCACATCCATGCCGATGGCCGTCGTTACGGATTTCGGCAAAAAGCTCACGGCGTGGGTGCGCTCCAGCTTGAGCACCCAGGCCATCGCCAGCACGCTGCCCAGGCTCGTCAGCACGCCCGCGGCAATTGACGCAAAAATCGCGGCCAGGTTCTTTTCCAGCAGCTCCCACTTTTCATACAGCGGGATCGCTAGGCTGACTGTGGCGGGCATCAGAAGCCAGTTCACGGGCTGGGCGCTGGACTTGTAATCGGCGTAGGGCACGCCGAAGCAGCTCAAAAACACGATGACGAAGATACTGCCCATCAAAAGGGGATTGAACAGCGCCTTGCCGGTCTTGCGGTTGATCCAGACGCCCGCGGCGTAGGCCGCCAGCGTGGCCAGCACGCCCCAGCTGCCGCATTGCTGCAAAAATTCAGCCATTTTTATCCTCCTTTCCGCCCGCGCATTTCTGCGCGACCATGCCCGTGACCGCCATGACCAGTGCTGTGATCGGCACAATCGCCAGCACGGCGGGCAGTAAAAGATTCATCAGCTGGCTGCCCAGCTCCATGACGCCCGCCGCCGCGGGCACGAACAGCAGCGGGAAGATGCCGGTCAGAAACAGCCCGGTCTCCCGCACCTGATCGAGCTTGAGCGCGCCGAATTTGAGCGCCGCGGCCAGCAGCAGCAGGCCGTACACGCTGGCCGGGATCGGCAGCGGCAGCACCGCCGCCAGCACCTCGCCCGCCAGGCAGAACGCCGTGATGCGGGCAAACTGGAAAATATACTTCACACAATAACCCTCTTTTTTACAAAATTCGTGTACCATCATACCACGCCGCCCGGCTTTCGGCAAGTTGTACATTGTATGAAAACCATCCACATTTTCCTATCGGCATTGTGGGAATCGGCACTTGTATTTTGGGGGTGAGTGTGGTATACTAACCGAAAATAAATGATTTTCACTTGAAAAGAGGTTTTGACTATGTCTTTACTGAAAAAGCTGGCCGGTCTGGCCGTGGGTGCCGCTGCTCTGGGCGCAAAATTTCAAAGCCCTGCTGCAACATGGCCGCCGCGTATGCGGTGGCCTGTTTTGGCAAATACTTTGATGACCGCGGCGTTGTTCTGCAAACCGAAAATGAGGGCGTGGCCCATTTTGCCCAAAAGCTCTACCGCCGCTCCGGCGTGCAGGGGACGGTCATCAGCAAGGAGCGCCCCACCGGCCCCGTGTATGAGTTCAGCGTGAAGGACCCTGACGAGGTCGCCAAAATGCTGGCGCTCTTTGGCCACACCGGCAAGGAGCCGACCCTGCGCATCCGCCCGGAAAACTTCAAATGCCAAAACTGTATGCAGGCGTTCATCGCCACGGCGTTTCTGTGCTGCGGCACGATGACAGACCCCGAAAAGAGCTATAATCTGGAGTTCCTCTCCACGCGGCATTACCTTTCCCAACAGCTGGAGGCCATGCTGGCGGAGCATAACTTCCACCCGCACCGCGCACTGCGTAAGGGCGCGAACACGATCTACATCAAGGCGGCGGATCATATCGAGGACCTGCTGACCTTTATGGGCGCGGGCGGCGCGGCCATGCGTATCATGGACCAGCGCATGTACAATGAAATGCGCAACAAGACGAACCGCCTTTCCAACTGCGAGACGGCCAACATCAGCAAAAGCGTGAATGCCGCCGTGCAGGTGCAGCTGGCGATTGAAAAGCTGCAGGCGGCGGGGGCGCTGAACACCCTGCCCGAGACCCTGCGCCATACCGCTAGGCTGCGGATGCAGTACCCAGACCTGCCGCTGGCCAAGCTGGCGCAGAAGTTTGACCCGCCGGTCAGCAAGGCCGGGCTTTCCCACCGCATGAAGAAGATCCAGGAGGCCGCCGCCCGTCTGGATGCTGCCCCGGAGCCTACCGAAAAGGAAGCAACGAATGCCTGAAACGACCCAAAGACAATTTACCCACCTGCATGTGCATACCGAGTACAGCCTGCTGGATGGTGCCTGCCGCATTGACCGGATGTTTGACCGACTGAAGGCGATGGGGCAGACGGCGTGTGCCATCACGGATCACGGCGTCATGTACGGCTGTGTGGCGTTTTTTGACGCCGCCAAGGCCGCAGGCATCAAGCCGATCATCGGCTGTGAGGTCTATGTGGCGACCCGCACCCGGTTTGACAAGGTCAACCGCATCGACGGCAACAACCACCTGATTTTGCTGTGCAAAAATGAGACAGGCTACAAGAACCTTATCAAGATGGTCTCCGCCGGCTTTACCGAGGGCTTTTACTCAAAGCCCCGCATTGACAAGCAGCTGCTGGAAAAATACCACGACGGCCTGATCTGCCTGTCTGCTTGTCTCGCGGGCGAGATCCCCAAGGCACTGCTGGCGGGGGACTACGACCGCGCCAGGCAGACGGCCCTGTGGTACCGTGACCTGTTTGGTGCGGAAAACTACTATATCGAATTGCAGGACCACGGCCTTGAGGAGGACCAGGCCGTGCTGCCGCAGCTCATCCGCTTAGCGCGCGAGACCGGCATCCCGATGGTCGCAACGAACGACGCCCACTACATCACGAAAGAGGACGCCAAGATGCAGAGCATTCTGCTGTGCATCCAGACCGGCAAGACCATCAACGATGTGGACCGCATGGAGTTCCAGACCGACGAGTTCTACCTGAAATCCACCGACGAGATGTACGACCTGTTCTCGATGGTGCCGGAGGCCTGCGAGAACACGAACAAAATTGCCGAGCAGTGCAATTTCGAGTTCACCTTTGGCGAGACAAAGCTGCCGTACTTCAAGGCCCCGGACGGCTTGGAGAACCAGGAATACTTTGAAAAGCTCTGCTGGGACGGCCTCGAGCGCCGCTATCCCGGCAGGGTCACGGACGCTTTGAAGGAGCGCCTGACCTATGAGATCAATGTCGTCAAGACGATGGGCTACACGAACTACTACCTTATCGTCTACGACTTTATCAACTACGCCAAAAGCCACGACATCCCCGTCGGACCGGGCCGTGGCTCCGGCGCGGGCAGTCTGGCGGCCTACTGCGTCGGCATCACCGACATAGACCCCATCCGGTACAATCTGATTTTTGAACGCTTCCTGAACCCCGAGCGCGTCTCAATGCCCGACTTTGACGTTGACTTCTGCTACGAGCGCCGTCAGGAGGTCATTGACTACGTCAACGAGAAGTATGGCCGCGACCATGTGGCCCAGATCGTGACGTTCGGTACGATGGCCGCCCGCGCCGCCGTGCGCGATGTGGGCCGCGTTATGGGCATGAGCTATCAGGACGTGGACCGTGTGGCAAAGCTCATCCCCACAGACCTGAAAATGACGCTGAAAAAGGCGCTGGAGGTCAGCCCCGACTTAAAGACGCTGTACGACGCCGACAATCAGGTACATGAGCTGATCGACACCTCGCTGAAGGTCGAGGGCATGCCGCGCCACGCCTCCACCCACGCGGCGGGCGTCGTCATCACCCGTGACCCCGCTACCGAGTATGTGCCGCTGTCCACCAACGACGGCCTGCCCGTGACCCAGTTCAACATGGTGGAGATCGAGCGTCTCGGTCTTTTGAAAATGGATTTTCTGGGTCTGCGCACGCTGACGGTCATCCATGATACCGAGCTGGCCGTGCGCCGCAAGGACCCGGATTTCCGCATTGCGAACCTCGACTATGACGATCCCGACACCTACGCGATGCTGGCAAAGGGCGAGACCGAGGGTATCTTCCAGCTTGAATCCACGGGTATGACGCAGGTGCTTGTCGGCATGCGCCCGAAAAATCTCGAGGACATTATCGCGCTGATCTCGCTCTACCGCCCCGGCCCGATGGACTCCATTCCGACCTATCTGCGCAACCGCAAGGACCCGTCCCATGTGACCTATAAGACGCCGCAGATGGCGCACATCGTCGATGTCACGAACGGCGTTGTCATCTATCAGGAGCAGGTCATGCAGATCTGCCGCGAGCTGGCCGGCTTCAGCTTCGGCCAGGCTGATAACGTCCGCCGCGCCATGAGTAAAAAGAAGCTCAAGGTCATGGAGGCAGAGCGTGAGCACTTCGTCCACGGCTGCAAGGAGCCGGGCAAGGAGTGCGCGGGCTGTGTTGCCAACGGCGTGCCGGAAAATATTGCCAACGAAATTTACGACGATATGATCAGCTTTGCGTCGTATGCGTTCAACAAATCCCACGCCGCCTGCTACGCCTACGTGGCGTTCCAGACTGCGTATTTGAAATGCCACTACCCGCATGAGTTCATGGCGGCGCTGCTGACGAGCGTGCTCGACAACACATCCAAGGTCATTGAGTACACGACGGAGTGCCAGCGCTTGGGGATAAAGGTCCAGCAGCCTGACATCAACGTGTCGCGCGGCGGCTTCACAGCGGACGGCGAGCGGATCCGCTTTGGACTGAACGCGGTCAAGAGCGTGGGCCGCGACCTGATCGAAGCCGTCATTAAGGAGCGTGCCGAGCGCCCCTATAGCAGCCTCTATGACTTCTGCAAGCGGCTGCACGGCACGGGTCTCAACCGCCGTGCGCTGGAGAACCTCGTCAAAGCCGGTGCATTCGATACTCTGGAGCCGACCCGCCACGGTATGCTCGAGAGTGTCGAGGGTATTCTGAAAAGCGTCGAGACCGACGCCCGCCAGAATCTGGACGGCCAGATGGACCTGTTCGGCCTGATGGGCGGAGGAGAGGACGAGAAACCCGCAAACGACTATAAGGTCCCGAACCTGCCGGAATATTCCGCCTCTGATCTGCTGAAAATGGAGAAGGAGGTCTCCGGCCTCTACCTGTCCGGCCATCCGCTGGACGCCTACCGTGCCCAGATCGCGCAGGTTTCCACCTGCACGATTGCTCAGCTGCTGGGCGAGGACGCAAAGCAGTTTGACAACCAGACGGTGACGCTTGTCTGCACAATCGTCAAAAACAAGATCATGACCACCAAGTCCAACACGCTGATGGCCTTTACTACCGTCGAGGACCTGACCGGTAGCATGGAGCTGCTGGTGTTCCCGCGCATCCTGGCCGAGTGCCGCGCGGCCTTGCAGGAAAACGCCGTTGTGGTCGCCAATGGCCGCGTCTCCGTCAAGGAGGACGAGGCCGCCCGCCTGATCGTCGAGGGCGTGCAGCCCATCGAGACCTACGACCCCGGTAAAAACTTTGGCATGAACCGCGTGGAGCGCGTCAAGCGTGAGACAAGCGGGGGAGGGGCCGCCGGGTATTTCCTGACCGTGCCCTCCCGCGACAGTGCGCAGATGCACAAGGTAGAAAACCTGCTCTGCAACATTTTCGACGGGGGCACGGTGCGGGTGTATTTCCGTTTCCAAGATACCGGCAGGGCCATGCTGGCGCGGCACATGGCGGTAAAGGATGACCCGCTTCTGCGCACCGAATTGGAGCGCATTTTGGGCAAGGATTGTGTAAAAGTTCAGGATGTTGAACACTCTGCAAAATAAATCCATACGTTTTGCGCGATTTATCCATAATTTCAGGGCGCAAAGTGTGGTATAATGTGTATGGTCGCGAGATTGTTAAAAATTTATTGTAACGTGATGACCACGCCTGAATAAATCGTAATGGTTCAGGCGGGTCCATAGTTCCCGAAATAGGAGGGGCTCGCTTTATGGCTAAGGAAATCAAAACGATCGGTGTGCTCACCAGCGGCGGTGACGCACCTGGCATGAACGCTGCTGTGCGTGCCATTGTTCGTGCAGGCATCAGCAAGGGCTACCGCATGATGGGCATCCAGCGTGGTTACAACGGCCTGATCAACGGCGAAGTTTATGAAATGAACGTCCGTAGCGTATCGGAGATCATCCACCGCGGCGGTACGATTCTGTATACCGCGCGCTGCTTGGAGTTCAAGACGAAGGAAGGCCAGGCCAAGGGTCTTGCCCGCTGCAAGGAGCTGGGCATCGACGCACTGGTCGTCATCGGCGGTGACGGCTCCTTCATGGGCGCCCGTGCGCTGGCTAACCAGGGCATCCCCTGCATCGGCCTGCCCGGCACCATCGATAACGACATCGCCTGCAGCGAATACACCATCGGCTACGATACGGCTATGAATACCGCTGTCGAGGCCATCGATAAGCTGCGCGACACCACCCAGAGTCATGACCGTTGCTCTGTCGTTGAGGTCATGGGCCATCATGCCGGTTATATTGCCCTGAACGTCGGTATCGCTACCGGCGCTGTGGCTGTCCTGCTGCCGGAGATCCCGTTCGATTTTGAGCGCGATATTCTCGAGCGTATGCGCCAGACTCAGGTCACGGGCAAGAAGCACTTCATTATCATCGTGTCCGAGGGCGTTGTCGGTGCGCAGGAGCTGGCCAACCAGATCCAGGCGGCCACCGGCGTTGACTCCCGTGCAACCGTTCTGGGCCACATCCAGCGCGGCGGCTCCCCGACGGTCCGTGACCGCGTGAACGCCTCGCTGATGGGCTACCACGCCATTGACCTGCTGGACAAGGGCATCTACAACCGTGTTGTTGCCGTCTCCGGCGACAAGATCGTTGACTACGATGTCAACGTTGCACTGTCCATGCACAAGACGATTGACCGCGATATGATTGAGATCGCCAAAGCAATCTCCATCTAAAAGTACAGCTTGCAGGGCCGCATTCCGCAGGGAATGCGGCCTTTTGGCATTGTGAAACTTTTTATTTTATAAGATTTTTGCAAAAACCTGTTGACATTTGAAAAAAGGTTTGCTATAATAGCAAACGTCGTCAGGAGCGAACGCACCGAGGCGACGCCAGCTATGGGGGATTAGCTCAGCTGGGAGAGCGCTTGCATGGCATGCAAGAGGTCACCGGTTCGATCCCGGTATTCTCCACCACAAAGACCTGTCAGAGAATTCTGGCAGGTCTTTTTTTACATATTCGATTATTAGCGCACCCTGCATGCAAAGAACCCATCCGCTTTGTCACACGCCGCGTAAAACACCTCGCCATGCTGGCCGATGCCCTGCGCGTGGAGCCGGGCGTCCAGCCAGCGCTCGTCGCGGCCTGCAGCCTTTAAATTGTCCTGCATGAGATGGCCGTCTATAATCAGGTCATACCATGTGCTGGCGGCGTCCGGGTGCAGCTGCATATCGTCGGGCGTCAGGGGACGGCTGCAGCTTTTGGGCAGAAAGCTGATCTGGCCGTTTGTCTCTAAAATTGCCGTTTCTATTTCGTTCGGGTCAAAGTACCCGGCCACGCGGGCCTGACCCAGGAACTCGTTCACGTCGATGGCAGCGCGCTGCAGGCTGCTTTTCAGGATAACACCGCCGTCCATCAAAATCAGGCTGCGTCCGCTCCAAAGGCTGCGCATAGCGTTGCTCTTGCAGGCAGTGTAGTGCACGAACCACGTCACCAGCCCATAGACCACAAGCGCAGAGAAGGGCCGCCACCACTGCTCAAGATTCGTCGCCAGCTCTGCGCCGATGGAACCCACCGTGACGGCGTTCAGGTAGTCGAACGGGCTCATCTGCGCAATCTGCCGCTTGCCGCCCGCGCGGGTGAAAATAAACATCGCGGCCAGCGACAGCAGGCTCGTCAGCACGACCTGCCCGACCTCCGGAAAAACGTCAGCCATAAAAAACACTCCTCTCTGCGTTAGCTTTTGCGCAGTTATGACCTTTTATGCAGAAAAATCAGTTGACAAGCGGCACAAAACGGCATATAATAAGCCTGTAAAAAGGAAAATAGCGATGAAAGGGCCAATGCCGTCCGTTCCGTCCCTCAGAGAGAAAGCCGTTTGGTGCAAGGCTTTCACGCGGAAGCACGGCAGAGCCACCCCGGAGCTTTCGGTGCAGAGCCGAGCGTACCTGCGGCGTTAACGCAGACACAAAGCGGCAGTGCTGTTGTATTATATTCTTGCGGCGCTGCAAACCGGGTGGTACCACGGAAGCATAACAGCCTTCGTCCCTGTATTGGGGCGTGGGCTGTAATTTTTTGTGGCGGACCCTGCATCGCAATTTTATGGATTGGAGAACAACACCTATGCAATGGACCGGATTGAACGAGCTTCGCGAAAAGTACCTGCATTATTTTGAGACGAAGGGTCACCTGCGCCTGGGCAGCTTCCCGCTGGTTCCGAAGGATGACCCCAGCCTGCTGCTGATCAACAGCGGCATGGCCCCCATGAAGAAATGGTTTCTCGGCCAGGAGGAGCCGCCGCGGCATCGCGTGACCACCTGCCAGAAGTGCATCCGCACCCCGGATATTGAGCGCGTCGGCATCACGGCCCGCCATGGCTGCTTCTTTGAGATGCTGGGCAACTTCAGCTTCCAGGATTACTTCAAGAAGGAAGTCATTCCCTGGGCGTGGGAGTTCCTGACCAAGGAACTCGAGATTCCCGCTGACCGCCTGTACATCTCGGTTTATCAGGAGGATGACGAGGCCTACGACATCTGGACGAAGGAAGTCGGCATCCCCGAGGACCACATGGTCCGCCTGGGCAAGGAGGACAACTTCTGGGAGCACGGCTCTGGCCCCTGCGGCCCTTGCTCTGAGATCTACTATGACCGCGGCCTGAAGTACGGCTGTGGCAAGCCGACCTGCGGCGTCGGCTGCGACTGTGACCGCTTCATGGAGATCTGGAACCTCGTGTTCAGTCAGTATGATGCCGACGGCAAGGGCAACTATGAGCTGCTGGCCAAGCCGAACATTGATACCGGCATGGGCCTGGAGCGTCTGGCCGTCGTCATGCAGGATGTCAACAACCTGTTCGAGGTCGATACCGTTGCCGCCGTTTTGCACCACGTCGAGCGCATCTCGGGCAAGAAGTACGGCGAGAACGAGAAGGATGACATCTCCATCCGCGTGATTACCGACCACATCCGTGCCACCGTCTTTATGGCCTCCGACGGCATCCTGCCGTCCAACGAGGGCCGCGGCTACGTCATGCGCCGTCTGCTGCGCCGCGCCGCCCGCCATGGCCGTATGCTGGGCATCAACCGCCCGTTCCTGACCGAGCTGGTCGAAACGGTCATCGAGTCCAGCAAGGCCGGTTACCCCGAGCTGCGCGAGCATGAGTCTTATATCAAGAAGGTCATCGGCACCGAGGAGCTGCGCTTCGGCCGCACCATCGACGCCGGTCTGAACATCCTGACCGGCATGATGGGCCGGCTGAAGGAGGCCCATGAGAAGGTCCTGTCCGGTGTCGAGGCGTTTAAGCTGAACGATACCTTCGGCTTCCCGCTCGACCTGACACGTGAGATTGCCGCCGAGGCAGGCTTTGCCGTCGATGAGGCCGCATTCCACATCGAGATGACCAAGCAGCGTGAGCGCGCCCGCGCCGAGCGCCTGGCCAAGGATATTTCCGGTTGGAGCGCTGACCTGTTCGGTGAGCTGACCGCCGAGCCCACCCAGTTTGACGGTTACGAGACCCTGTCCGAGAAGGCTAAGGTTCTGGCTCTGTCCGACGGGGAGGAACTCGTCGATGCCATCGCCACCGACGAGGCGGGCGAGGCCAAGGACGGCGTGCTGGTCGTGCTGGACCGTACCCCGTTCTATGCAGAGATGGGCGGCCAGGTCGCTGACCACGGTTATCTTGTCAGCGGCGACGCCAAGCTGAAGGTCACCCAGGTCAAAAAGACCCCGAAGGGCTATTTCGTCCATACCTGTGAGCTGCTGGACGGCACCATCCACGTTGACGACGAGGTCACTGCTTCCGTCGATGAGAAGCGCCGTGCCGCCATCTGCCGCAACCACACCGCCACCCACCTGCTGCAGAAGGCCCTGCGCGAGGTCCTGGGCGAGCATGTCCATCAGGCCGGCAGCTATCAGGACGACCAGATCACCCACTTCGACTTTACGCATTTCAGCGCCGTCAGCCCCGCTGAGCTGGCCGAGGTCGAGCGCCGCGTCAACGAGAAGATTTACGAGGCTCTGCCCGTCACCGTCAAGAACCTGCCCATCGAGGAAGCCAAGAAGATGGGCGCTATGGCTCTGTTCGGTGAGAAGTACGGCAGTGTCGTCCGCGTTGTCGACGCCGGCGGCTGGAGCACCGAGTTCTGCGGCGGCACCCATGTCACGAACACCGCACAGATCGGCTGCTTCAAGATTTTGAGCGAGTCCAGCGTGGCTGCCGGTATCCGCCGCATTGAGGCTACCACCGCCTTCGGCGTGCTGGATCTGCTGGATGACCGCACCGAGATTTTGGCCAAGACCGCTGTTGCCCTGAAGGCCAACAACCTGAAGGATACTCCGGCCCGCGCCGAGGCACTGGCTGCTGAGCTGAAGGAGACCGCCAAGCAGCTTGAAATCCTGAAGGCCCAGATGGCTGCCGCCAAGATCGACGGCCTGTTTGAGAACGCCGCCGACATCGACGGCGTGCGCATCGTCTCCGCCTACCTGACCGGCACCGGTGCCGATACCCTGCGCGACATGGTCGATAAGGTGCGCGACAAGGCCCCCAACGCCGTGACCGTGCTTATCGGCAGCGACGGTAATAAGACGATGATGGCTGTCGGTGTTTCCAAGAACGCCCTGGCCCGCGGCCTGAAGGCAGGTGCCCTCGTCAAGAAGATTGCCGCTATCGCAGGCGGCAACGGCGGCGGCAAGCCCGACTTCGCTATGGCCGGTATCCGCGACACGTCCAAGATCGACGACGCACTGAACGCTGTGCCCGAAATCGTCAAGGCGGAAATGAATCAGTAATTCTTTGCCATAAAATCCACTGCAAAGGAGGGATTCCGGATGGAGGATTGTCTGTTCTGCAAGATCGCCGCAGGTGAAATCCCCTCGAACAAGCTGTTTGAGGACGACAAGCTGCTGGCGTTCTACGACATCGACCCGCAGGCCCCCGTGCATTTTCTCGTCATCCCGAAGCAGCACATTGCGTCTGCCGCAGCCCTGACCGAGGATGACGCCGCGCTGCTGGGCCACATCTACGCGGTCATTGCGCAGCTGTGCAAAAAGCTGGGCGTCGACGAGAGCGGCTACCGCGTTGTGACCAATGTCGGCGCGGACGGCGGCCAGAGCGTTAAGCACCTGCACTTTCATGTGCTGGCCAAGCGCAGCCTTGCGTGGCCTCCGGGCTGATGCCGGGCGTTGCACAAAACACTTGTGAATCAATAAAGAGAGGTAAACTAACATGGCAGATACCTATACACTGCACATTGCGGGTCTGACCCGTGAACTGCCCATCTGCAAGGTCAATGACCACATGGATATTGCCGCTTTCATCATGTTCAGTGATGTGGAGCTGACCGAGGCATGCGCCGCAGCTCTGCTGAAAAAAGCCCCTGAGTTTGACGTGATCCTGACCGCCGAGGCCAAGGGCATCCCTCTGGCCTACGAAATGGCGCGCCAGAGCGGCAAATACTGGATCCCCGCCCGCAAAGGTCCGAAGCTGTATATGCGTGAGCCTGTCATCATCGAGGATCAGTCCATCACGACTGCCGGTAAGCAGACGCTGGTCATCGACAAGAAGGACATCGAGTATATGGACGGCAAGCGCATCCTGATCGTGGATGACGTTATCTCCACCGGCGGCTCCCTGCATGCACTGGAAACGCTGGCCGCCAAGAGCACCGGCACGGTAGTCGGCTGCTGCGCAGCACTCGCTGAGGGCGACGCTGCCAAGCGCACCGACATCTTCTTCCTGGAGCCGCTGCCGCTCTTCCTGCACTAAGCAATGAAACGAAAGCTCGGTTGGTTTGGTCTCGGTTTTGCCGGGGCTGAGCTTGCTGCGGCCATTCTGCCGCCGCTGGTCTGTGTGCCCGCGGCGGCATTTTTGGTATGCCTGGCGCTATTATGGATAAAACGCCGCAGAGACAGCGCCATCCCGGTACTGGGGGCGCTGTGCGGTCTAGCGTGGTTTCTGGCGTTTACCCTTGTATGGGTGCGGCCCGTCAAGGCACTGGCCGGGCAGACCGTGACCTGCACGGCGGTGGTGGAGACGGACGCCGATGCTTCCTACAGCGAAAGCCGCCTGCGCGGTACGCTGCGGCTGACTGAAATTGACGGCAGGGCGGCCAACGTAAAGGTGCAGTGCGCGTCCTTTCCCGGCGAGAGTGCGGGGGAGCGGTTCACTGCAAAATTTGCGCTGACCGAGCTGCCCGACAACAAATACCGCCTGAGCCGCCAAAGCAAGGGTGTCTATTTGCAGGCGGAGTATCTGGGCAGCTACCACCCACTGGACGCCAGCCGCGCGCCGCGGTTTGCGCTGTATCGGCTGCGGCAGCGCTGGTCGGCCACACTGCGCCGCTGGCTGCCGCGGCAGCTGGACGGCATCGAGTCCGCCATGCTGCTGGCGGACAAAAGCCGCCTGGATGACAGCGTGCAGCAGACCTTCCGCACGGCGGGGGTATCGCATCTGCTGGCGGTGTCTGGGCTGCATCTGGCGCTGCTCTGCGGGCTGCTGGGTTTTGGCCGCAAATGGAAATTTTATAAGCCTCTGATTTTGCTGCGCGCTGCGGCGGCGCTGTTTTACCTGCTGCTGACCGGAATGCCGGTTTCTGTATCGCGCGCTGGGATCGTACTGTTGGTGGCGCTGGTGGGGGACTTCTTCCTGCTGCCGCCCGACCTGCTGACCTCAACGAGCTTTGCGGCCATCCTGCTGGGGCTGCAAAACGCCTATGCGCCGTGCGACCTTGGCTTTCAGCTGTCGTTCTGTGCCGTGCTGGGCGTGCAGGCTGCGGCAGCACTGGCCCGCACCGAGCAGCGCGCAGCGCAGGACAAGCCCGCCGCCGTCAAGGCGCTATGCCAAGTGGCAGAGCCTGTGCAAACGGCAGTGCTTGCCAGCCTTGGCACGCTGCCGGTGCTGGTGGCCCACGGCATGGCGACCAGCCTGGTCGGGGTGCTCTGCAACCTGCTGGTCGTCTGGATGGTCCAGCCCGCCCTGCAGCTGGGCATCCTGCTGCTGGTTTGCAGCGCCGTGCCGTTTTTGGCGGCAATCACGAACCTGACGGCCCTCGTGCTGAGTCTCTGGCTCAAGGGGCTGCTCTGGCTGGTACGGTGCTGCGCCGCACTGCCGTTTGCGTCGATTTGTCTGCCGCAGCGGTACACGCTGTTTGTGCTGGCTGTGCTGGGCGCGCTGGCGGTCTGCTTCTGGCATGCCAGGCGGCTGCGGCTCTATCTGCCCGCGGCGGCGCTCTGCACAGCGCTGGCCGTGGGGCTGGGTGTCTGGATGCAGCGAGATGTTGTGCAGATCAATCTGGTCGGTGCATCCAACAATCCCTGCGTCGTCTGCGTGCAGAACGGGCAGGCTGTGGTGTTCTTCCGCGGAGGGGAGAGCAACTGGAGCGCCGTGCAGAACTATCTGGCCGGGCGCAGCAGACAGGAGCCCGCGCTGGTCGTTGACTTGCGCGCCAAGCCGACGCAGATGGAATTTTCCGCGGCAGAAATCGTGACGGTGCAGGAGCTTGCCGACTTTACGACCCGTCCGGTGCTTGACGGATTGACGCTGGACCTGTATCATAATAAAAGCGCAAACCTCGCTGTGCTGGGCGTGGGGGAGCGGCACATTGCCGTGGGGGCAGGCAGGCTCGAGCTGGCAGAGCCGGTGCGGGTGGATGTCCTCTGTGCACCGGGCACGCTGTCCGATTCCGTGCGGCCCGACGCAATTTTGTACACCTCTGCCGCACCGCGCTGGCTGGACAACGCTGCAGGCTGCACCCTGCGCTATGGCGAGGACACGCCCGGACTGACCCTGCGCCCGGGCCGCAGCATGATTTGGGAGGAGGCACAGACGATTGCTGTACAGTGAAAAGGAGCTGGAAAAACGCCTGAAGGCAGGCTGCGCGCTCTACTATTTCTACGCATCGGACGAGGCGCTCGTCCACACGGCGGCGCAGAAGACGCTGAAATATCTGAACCGCGACGACCCCGAGACGACGGTGCTGGACGGGCCGACCCCCTCGGTGGAGGAAATTGTGCTAGCTGCCGGTACGATTTCATTCTTCGGCGGCAAACGCCTGGTACTCATGCCGCTGATCCGTCCGTCAACCTATTCCGACAAGGATTTGCAGGAGCTTTGCGACACACTGGCCGACACCGAGAACGCCATCTTTGTGCTGACGAGCATCATCGAGGAGAGCTACGGCAAACTGCGCCCCGGCAAGCGGGAGCAAAAGCTCATTGCCAGCTGCGAGAAGCTCGGCTACTGTGTACAGCTCAACCGCCCCACGGGCGCGGCTTTACAGGCTATGGCCCGCGATTGGGCGAAGGAGGCCGGTGCGGACTTTGCCCCCGGTGCCGAGGCTGCGCTGCTGGCCCGCTGCGGCGAGGATCAGTTCCTGCTTAAAAATGAGGTGGAAAAGCTGGCCGCGCTGGCCAACTACAGCACAATTACAAAAGAAATGGTCAGCCGGCTCGGCACGGTCACGTTCGACGCGGACACGTTCGATATGGTCAAGCTGCTGACGAGCGGCCAGGCCGATAAGGCCCAGCAAAAGCTGAAAACGTTGCTGGCGCTGCAAAACGAGCCGATCATGATTACCGGCGCACTCATCAGCAACTATCTGGATCTGTACCGCGTGCTGCTGGGCCGCCGCAGCCGCCGGGGCCTCGGTGATGTGGCCAAGGACTTTGGCTACAAGGGCAATTGGAATTACCGCCTCAATTCTACCGAAAAAACCGCGTTGCGCTTCAAGCGTGCCCAGCTGGAGGACTGCCTGCACATCCTGCAAAGACTGGACACCGACCTGAAAAGCAGCAAGCTGGACGCCGACCTTTTAATGCAGAAGGCGCTGTGTGAGCTGGCGCTGGCCGGGAGGGCATAAATGCTGAAATTGGAACAAGCCCTGCTGGTGGAGGGCAAATACGATGCCGCACGCCTTAGCAATATCGTGGACGGCACGATCCTGACGACGGACGGCTTCCGGGTGTTCAAGGACGGCGCGCTGCAAAGGCTGCTCAAGCGCATTGCTGCAGCGCAGGGGCTTATCATTTTGACAGACTCCGACGCCGCCGGGTTCAAGATTCGCCACTTTGTCACGGGTCTTGTCGGCGCGGAGCATGTCCTGCAGGCCTACGTCCCGGCGATTGCGGGCAAGGAGTCGCGCAAGGCCGAGCCCGGCAAGGAGGGACTGCTCGGCGTCGAGGGCGTATCCGACGATTTGATTGTACAGGGCCTTGAAACCGCCCTGGCAAGTAAAACTGCTTGCCAGCAGAAAACGACCCAGTCGCGCTCCATCACGTACACCGATTTGTACGACTGGGGCATCTCCGGCACGGCCAACAGCGCCGAGAACCGCCGGGTGTTTTTGCGCCGCCTCGGTCTGCCGCCGCGGTTGAGCAAAAAGGAGTTGCTGCAGGTGCTCAACACACTCTACACCTACGACGCACTGAACGCCGAAATCAAAAAGCTATAAAAATTGCCCGGAACCGTGCAAGTGGTTCCGGGCATTTTTATACGCGAGTAACGCGATCAGACTTCCAGTTTTTCTAATTCTGCCATCCACAGCGTATTGCAGGCGTCGCTGGGCATGCGCCAGTCGCCGCGGGGGGACAGCGTGACCGAGCCGACCTTCGGGCCGTCGGGCAGACAGCTGCGCTTGAACTGCTGGGCAAAGAAGCGGCGGTAGAAATTTTTCAGCCACGCCAGCAGGACCTCCGGCTCATACCGGCCGTCAAAGGCTGTGCGGGCCAGATGGTAGATTTTTGTCGGACTGAACCCAAAGCGCAGCACATAGTAGAGATAGAAGTCGTGCAGCTCATACGGGCCGACGAGTTTTTCGGTCTGCTGGGCAATCGTGCCGTCTGCGGCGGTGGGCAGCAGCTCAGGGCTGACGGGGGTGTCCAGAATATCCACCAGCACGTCCCGCAGCGTGTCATTGCCGCAGGTGTCGGCCACGTACTGCACAATATGGCGCACCAGTGTTTTCGGCACGCCGGTGTTTTCGCCGTACATGCTCATGTGGTCACCGTTGTAG
>ERZ772820.1540-NODE-1540-length-17848-cov-8.216939_pt1 | contig 17848 bp, 19 predicted proteins | sample MGYA00511377_ERZ772820 | MGnify/ENA primary metagenome ERZ772820 (study PRJEB29015, sample SAMEA2737684) | human gut metagenome | biome: human gut; feature: human-associated habitat; material: faeces | place: China | collected 2012 ...
CTGTGACCCTTGGAGCACTGCCACCATACCTTTTGATGACTTCCGAAGGAAACGTCGGACGGGGTCAGACCGCCGTTCCTCGCGGCATCCCACTCACGCAACAGCGTGTCGCGGCCATGCTCTATGCAATACTGGCGCAAAGACATTTTCATACATGCCCCCCCGCTGCATTCTTTTCGTTGGATATTCACATTATACCCATTATATCGGGAATATTCAAGCCCAGACCGGGCAAATATAATAAAAATCACAAGTGAGGTGGTTTTTATGATCTCTTACGAACCGCTTTGGAGCACCATGCGGCGAAAGGGCGTTACGACCTATACGCTCATCAAGGATTACTCCTTCAGCCGCGGCACATTGGACTCGCTCAAGCACAACCGAAACATCTCGACGGCTACGCTGAATGACTTGTGTAATATCCTTTCCTGCCGGGTCGAGGATGTTTTGGTGCATACGCCGGATGAAGCATAAAAAAGACGCTTTCAAAGCATGGTCTTCCCATGCCGAAAGCGTCTTTTATTTCAGATAAAAAGGGCTGCGGGCAGCACAAATGAGCAGAGTTTTACTTGCTCTGCTCTGCTCTGCTCTGCTCTGCTCTGCTCTGCTGTCAGTATATGGCATCAAATTCAAAGCTTGTCAACCCCTGATTTTCAAAAGGCTTCGGGCTTTTTTTGATGAAAAAAGCCGCAGTATGTACAGCAATCACCCCGGCGAAAAGCAACGGCAAAATCTTGCCGTTAGCAACCGGCTGACCCGGTTGGCCTCCGTAGCTTTGCGTCGCCGGTTTGCGCCGGGTTTGCTGTATTCGTTTCGATGGCTTGATTATAGCATATTGCCCGCAAAAAGCAAGATGTTTGCTGCAAGTTATATCATTTTGTCGTATAACTGAGCGCAAGGCCGGGGGCATCGCCTCCGGCCTTGCGTTGGTTATTGGTTATGCGGTTTTTTTCTCTTGCAGGATATCGTTGATGCTGATGCCCCAAAGCTTTGAGAGCGCGTACAGGTTATCTGTGCTCGGCAGGGTCGAGCCCCTCTGCCAGTGGTAGATGCCCTGCGGGCAACTCAGTCCAAGGTACTCCTGCAGAACATTTACGCTGTACCCCTTTTCCAGCCGCAGGCGGCGGATGTTCCGCCCCGTGGCGACGATGTCGATAACGGGATAGCGCGGCAGTTTCTTTTTCTCCATACCGCCGCCTCACGCGCTCTGCCTGAGCCGCAGCAGATTGGTACGGGCGACGAGTTTGGACTTGCGCGGGTACGGGATGCACTGCATCGCGGTGTTCACCGCTTCGCGGCTCCCCACGAGGATAACTTCCTTCCTGGCTCGCGAAATCGCGGTGTACAGCAGGTTGCGGTACAGCATTTTTGCTGTCGCCATGCTTGCCGGCATGAGGATGGTATCGTACTGGCTGCCTTGGCTCTTGTGTACCGTCAGTGCGTAAGCGAGCGCAAGCTGCGGCGGAGGCGGGTCGTCATTACGGATGCCATATTCTCCCGGCACACGGTCGATTTGCCAGGTTTTCAACTTGCCCCTGACCGCCAGTATGGCAATACGACGAGGTTTCTCCCCGCGAATATGCAGCACACCGACGTCGCCGTTGCAGACATCGTAATAGGGGTTGTTCTGCGTAACAATGACGCGGTCGCCATCCCGGAATTTTCCCCACGTCGGCTTTTTCGCCGTCAGCGGGTTGACTTCATTCTGCAGGCGCGTGTTGAGCGCCTGCACCGAAAAGCCGGTTTTGGCCTTCACCGGCGAGATGACTTGAATGCTCTCGCCCGCCCGATAGCGACGCGCAGCCTCCTTACACAGAAGGTCCGGAATCGCGCGGTCATCCGCGGGGAGCAGGCGGAAGCTGTCATCCCACTGCAGCTCATGCTCCGTGTTCAGCTTCGGGAAGTTCACAACATTCTGACGCAGAGCCACAGCATCCGCGCTTTGACGGTACTGCTGCGCTAAGCGGATAGAGGGAACACCAAGCTCCAGAAGGTCGGGAAGAACATTCCCGGCACCTACGGCCTGCAGCTGGTTCGGGTCGCCAAGCAGGACGACGCGGCAATTTCTGCGGACACGGTTGAGGATACCCGCGAGCATCTCCAGAGATACCATCGACGCCTCGTCGATGACGACCAGCCCAGTATTGCTCCAGGAAACAGGGTCCAGAAAGTTTGTATCCGGCTGCTTGCCGAGCGCGCTGTGAACCGTACGCGCATCAATGCCGGTGCGCTCGGTGAGGTTGCGCGCAGCCTTGCCGGTGGGGGCGGCGAGCACGGTGCCGCCGAAAAGGTCAGCATTATCCTTAAAGCAACGTGCAACGGCTTCGATGAGCGTGGTCTTGCCGCTGCCGGCACCGCCGAGGATAACGGAAAGACGGCTGTGCAGAGCCAGCTCGACTGCTTCGCGCTGCTGCTCGCTGAGGAGGATGTCGCCGACGCGGAGCTCCTTCGGAATCGCAAGAACCGGAAGAGTCGGGTCCTTAAGGATGTCGGCGAGCCGCTTCGCCGCAGTCACTTCGTAGGCCCATGTCCGTTGGGCATACAGATGATACCCCTCCCGATGGAGGAACTCGGCCTGCAGCAGGAGCGTTTTATCGGTATGATACTGCGGTCCGGTGAGGTTCGGCCTCACCGCCTTGCTGGCGCGGAACAGATGCTCGTCCGTGCAGTAGGCGTCGCCGTTTTTACCGATGTCATCCATGGCAGCAAGGATGTACTGTGCCTGCTTCTTGATTTTGTCCTTTTCCGTGTCTGTAAAGACCTTCGCCATACTGTCTCACCCCCCTACGCCGCAAGGTTGACTTGAAGCTCGATGCCGAGCTGCTCGGCCAGCGCGTGCTGGATGGCGAGGCGGTCGTACCAGTCGGAGACCTCGCCCAAACGACGAATGAGACACGACCTGTCCAACGCCATGACTTGCTCGCACTTCGCAATGCTGGTGGCCGAAAGGCCATAGCCGTGCAGGCAGACATGCGTCGGCAGGGTAGATGCCTTACGGTTGGTCGTCAAAGGGACCACCGTTACGATGGGACTGAAGTTGTTGGCGATGTCATTGGACACGATGACGACGGGGCGGGTGCCATGCTGGACATGGCCGGGTACGACCGGCAGGTCGGCGAGCCAGAGCTCCATCTGGCGTGCAGAATTGGGGTTAGTAATAAGAGAGTTTTTCATGTTTGCTTCCTTCTTTCTATAATATGTGGAAACAAAAAGCGACGTACAGGTCATCAATGCCTATACGCCGCCGAAAAACTCTTGCACCCGGAGCAAAAAAAGGATATACTACTCCCTGCGGTGCGGGTTATCCCGTGGTATAGGTGGTATGCTCACCTGTGTCGGCGGTAGGGAGTTGGCGCTCCCTGCCGCTGCCGTCTTATTTTGTTTTCATGCTTTTATTATACCATTTGGGGGGATTTCCCTGCAACCGAATGCGGGACTTTTTTCGAGAAAAATCAAAAAAATTTGGAAAAAGGAAGAGAAGGTGAAGCGCCAGTGGGGATTCTCACGCCGAAATATATTGTTCTGAAGTTGGAATAATACCGGGAAATGAGAGATTTTTGCACAAATTAATTGATTTATGTGTTGACAAGCTGGATTGGCTTGGAGTAAACTATAGCTGTATTAAAGTCATCATTACCACTGCCCCGGGCAGAACGTCAACATCCCACCGCGTTTCCCGCGGTACGTCCATCACCATTATATAAGTCTTAGGTGCCACTATCTTCTCCACAAGGGGGAGGATAGTGGCTTTGTGCAATCCTGTGAACTGCGAGGCGCGAAGGAGGGTTTATTTGCTCCCTTCGCGCTTTCGTATCTTCAGGGGTCGCAGTGGATAAAAAAGGAGGAGTTGATACTGCTGTTGATGTGTTGCCTGTGGCCTGCTTTAGGCTGCAGACGGCACAGGTCTTATGGGCCGAACGGCAGACGGCATACACAGCATGATACACGCCCGCGCCACAGGCGCGGACGCGGTGTCTGCCGTGTATGCCGATTATGGAGAGACTTTAACTGCTTTGGCGCGGAACTGCGAACCCCCATCCGCGCAAAGACAGGCCGCAAGCCCGTCTGCAAGGTGTCGACCGGCAGACGGCACGCATGGCAAGTTGTCAGGCATCCGCGACACAGCGCGGGGACAATGGCATCATGCCGTGCGTGGCTACAACGACCCGCCCGTGCGTGCCCACGGGTGATTGGGCACGCACCTTACGATGGCGGTGTAAGCCGCCCTCGTAAGGGCAATGCGGGGCAAAGCCCCGGGACAACCATGTATCCGTCCGTGGTTGCCCTGTCGAGAACTGACGACGGAGCCAGGAAACAAGCTGCGGGGGCGTTGGCCTCCCTGAGGGGATATAGCCCCCTCTGTAGAGTGGTTGCATCTGAACACCGACCCTGGCCGCCTGCGGGCGGCAGCCAGGTCCATCCCCAAAAGTTTTGAGCCCGCACGAAGGAGAATAAACCGAGCGCGCATTATGCGCGCGAGGTTATTCTCCTTCGCACTTTTCAACTAACACGGATTAACACAAGGAGGTATATTGTGGAAAAACTCAGTAAAGTTGGCAAAGCGGCGAAGCGTATTGCGCGGTCGCTTGCACATAATCTTTATGCTCAGGTTCAATTTGGCGAATCGAAGCATGAAGCCAAGGCGGCAACACGTGCGGAATATCAGGATGAACACGGCAATTTAGCTGGGTGGAATCCGGCTAAGGTCGATGGTATTTTCAGCGTTGGCACGCTGAAAAACTATCTGAGTGAGATGCCCGCGTTTGCGGCATACTGCGCCGAACTTGGGGCAGGACGCATCAGCGAGGTCACGACGAAGATGGCCGAAGGTTATCTGCGCCAGTGCGCAGAGAAGGGACAGAGTGCCTGGACGGTTAAAAAGAAGTGCAGTGCCATCAATAAGGCCATGAAGTTCAACGTGCGTCCATCGGAGATTGGGGTGCAGATGCGCCGCAAAGAGGATATCAGACGTTGCCGCGAACCAATGAAGGGGAATCGACGGTTTGCCGGGTATGAAGACCCCATGGCCTTTGCGCGGGCGACCGGTGTGCGCCGCATGAGCGTCACATTGATTTGCCCGAGCGACTGCGTACGCAGCGCGGATGGAAAAGTCATCGGCGTGCATGTGAAGGAGAAGGGCGGTAAGCATCGTGTAGCACCGGTCTTGTCGGCGATGCGTGACGAGGTCACTCGCATCGTCGACAAGATGGTGCAGGAGCGTGGGGAGGATACGCCCATGTTCCCGCGCTATGACCGGCACATCTCCAATCACCGCTTCCGCGCTGAGTATGCGGCGCTTCTTCTGCATCAATTGGAAGCCGAGCGTGCCGCAGGAGAAGCACCGTTTGGCGGCGCGTTCCCTCTGAGCGACTACTCAGTACTGCGTGGCAAGGACGCGAACCGCCTTCCGGTGACGCAGGGGCATGATACGGACCTGTTGGCGGCGGTGTCCGGTGCCATGGGGCATAACCGCGTGTCTGTGGTGCTGGGTCACTACCTCTATACATATTGATGGCCTTGCTGCGCGCGGAGCGCAACGCCCGGGTGGGCCGCTGTGTGGGCCACCCGGGCGCGCCAAAAAAACAGCCGATGTCATATCGTCAGTATTACGATGAATGACCGGGATTCGAGCGCCGCGGCTGTACGACTGACGCTCGTTTATATACATTCCATAGAACTGACGACAACTACCGTTGGTTCTATGGCGGCGCCGGAGACGCCGTTAAATATGCCGTTATTGGACCCCGCAAATGGCGCGTGATGGAACCATGAGCACGACCATGATGGGTTATATAATACAATGAACAACTATAAATATCGGACCCTCGCGGAGATGCCCGCCGTTATGTCGGTATCCGAAGTGCAGGAAATCCTGCGCGTTGGGCGCAATACCGCTTATCAGCTCTTCCGCAGCGGCAAGCTCCGCTGCTTCAAGGTCGGCGGACAGTTCCGCTGCACCAAGGAAGCTCTGATGGAGTATATGATGGAGCCGGACGGCCTTTTCCCTCGCGGAATGTGAGAATCGCTACACTCCGCAGAGCCGCTCACAGGGTGTATCATAATCATGGTACACCCTGCGCAGCGGCGGAAAGGAGGGCAATATGCCGCGTAGTGCAGCGAAGCGCGGTGCCAATGGCACCGGCAGCATCCGAGAGCGTACTCGGAAAGGGACAAACGGAAAACAAATAAAATACTGGGAAGGCCGCGTAACGGTCGGCTATGACCCGGGGACCGGCAAACAGAGACAAAGAACAGTAACGGGAAAGACGCAGAAGGAAGTACGCGAAAAGATGCAGGAGATGGAAGTTGACCTCAATAAGGGAATCTATCAAGAACCCTGCAAGCTTACGGTCGGGCAGTGGCTGGATATCTGGGCCGAGACCTACACCATCAACTGCAAGGGGCGTTCGAAGAACATCTATAAGAGCGATATTCGTCTGCACATCAAGCCGGCTATGGGAGCAATTCCTTTGGAGGTGCTGAATGCTCACACGATTCAGACCTTCTATAACGATTTGGCGCAGGGGAAAATTGAGGACAAGCCTCTTTCGCCGAAGACCGTACGAGGTATTCACGGGGTATTGCACAAGGCATTGAAGCAAGCGGTATTGAACGGATATATCCGAAGCAATCCGACGGATTCCTGTACGCTTCCGCGCCGAGTCAAACGGGATATAAACCCGTTTACGGAAGAGGAAGTAGCAGCGTTTCTCAAGGAAATCGCAGGGCATCGCTTTGAGGACATTTTCATCACGGCTCTGTTCAGCGGTACGCGTGAAGGAGAAGTCTTGGGACTCACTTGGAAATGCGTTGACTTTCAGCGAAATAAGATTCTAGTAGACCGGCAGCTGCAGCTTCATCAGGAAGACGGAATCGACGCGTATGTGCTGGAGGAAACGAAGAACGGCAAGAAGCGCAGAATTACGGTCGCTTCTAAGGTTATGAATGCACTCCATCATCGCAAGGTCATGCAGATGCAGGACCAACTGATTGCCGGGACGGCTTGGGACAATAAGCTTGGTTTGGTGTTCACAAATGAGCTTGGTCAACCATTGAAGAAGTCCACCGTCTACCGGGATTTCAAAAAGGTTGCTGCGGCTATCGGGCGACCGGACGCAAGATTTCACGACCTGAGACACACCTTCGCAACGTTATCTCTACACTCCGGAGATGACATCAAGACGGTTCAGGAAAACCTTGGACACGCAACTGCGGCATTTACACTGGACGTCTACGCTCATGCGACGGAGATGATGAAGCAGGAAAGCGCCGACCGCATGGATGCCTTGATTCGCCGCATTTCCGGCTAAAAAGCCAATAAGGGTAAAAATAAGGGTTTTTTCAAAAAATGAGGGCAAAAAAATCCCTGTAACCATTGAGATTACAGGGATTCCCTCTGGAGGTGACACCCAGATTTGAACTGGGGAATGAGGGTTTTGCAGACCCTTGCCTTACCACTTGGCTATGTCACCGTATGGAAAAAGGAGCAAATGCTTTGCAAAAACCCTTATATATCAGCACTTTGCGGATTTTCTTGTACCATAGAGTATAACACAAAAAATGGCATTTTCAAGACCTTTCAAAATGCAAACCCTTGGCGCTATCCCCCAAAAGCTTTCCCGCCGTAGAGAAACGATGTTAACAGAATATGCACGACGTTCTTGCTCGCTGAAATGTAAATTCGACCTTATTAAAAACCGCTATTTTTGACCGATGTTTTTTTGCTTTTCTCTCCGTTCCACGAACTTTTGAACTACTGTTTCATGGAAGAAACACACTTCTGAATCATGTGTTCCTGATAAATGATTCCGTAAATATATGTTTGTTCTCCAAGTCGGGTAATAGTTTGATTATCCTCTTTATATACAAAAATTCAGAGCTGTATCAGCATTCTCGTGATGCCGGTGCAGCTCTTTTTTCATATATGCCACTACTCTATTTCCGAAAGGAGGTGTTCCCCATGAGCTTTGTCCTTACCCTTTTCCTTGTGCTATTCCTCTCCAACAGCAGAGAGCTTACGCCCATTCATATCTGGGTTATCGAGTTCTTTGTTCTCGGCTTTATCGTCTGCATCATCGGTATCGGAAATGAAAAATAAACATCAATTTTGAAAGGAGAAACTACCATGTCTACGAATGAAATCATCAGCAAAATCGAGGCTCTCCGCGAATGGGAATCCCTTATTGCCAACGCACAGGAGGAAGCCGAAGCTCTCCGTGACAGCATCAAAGCTGAAATGGAAAAGCGGGATTTGGAAGAGCTTGAAGCAGGAGCGTATATCGTCCGCTGGACTTCTGTGCTCAGTAACCGTTTTGACAGCTCTGCATTTAAGAAAAGCTATGCTGACCTCTATAAGTCCTTTACCAAACAGGTCGCATCCCGCCGCTTTTCCATCAGCGTATAAGGAGGGGTGTAAAGTGAAACAGCTTACGTCCTATAACCGTGTCGCGGGGTATCTCAACAAGCTCTTTGACTTGCTCAACGAGCACTATTTTGAAAGTGCACTTGTAAGACCAACCATCACAATTCAGTCCACACCCCGCGCCTACGGGCATTTCTCCACACGGGATGACACTTGGGTATCCGTTACAGGGAATAGCAACGAGATAAACATCGGAGCCGGTACGCTTGCCCGACCCATCGAGAATGTCTGCGCCACGCTCCTGCACGAGATGGTCCATTACTACTGCCATGTCAACGGCATTAAAGACACCAGCCGAGGCAATACCTACCACAACAAGCGCTTCAAGGAGATTGCGGAGAGCCACGGTCTGATAGTAGACCATGACGAAAAATACGGCTGGACAATGACCACGCCGAGCGACGACCTCCTTGACTTTATCCTTGAAAACGAGCTGACGGATATTCTTATCACACGCAACGAGTTTTATGGCGTTGCGGTCGCGGGAACGGGAGCGCACAGCAGCACAGGGGCATCAGTCCCGCCGAGGACATCAAGCAGCCGCAAGTATGTCTGCCCCTGTTGTGGCAACTCCGTTCGTGCAACGAAGTGCGTCCATATTGCGTGTATGGATTGTCAAGAGGAAATGGTCCTTGCAGGATGAGACCGATACGAAAAAGCAACTCCCCATGTATGAGCCGAAGAAGCCATACATGGGGAGTTTTTTCGTAAAAGTGGAGGAATACGAACCGTAAAATCCAGCAATATCAAGGCTTTTCCGAATCTGCCGCCGAAAGTTCGTATTTTGAGTGCGGTAAGTTCGGATTTAGAGCCAAAACAAAGGAGGGATTACCATGAACATCAAGACCGTTGCGCTCACCAGAGAGCAGTATCAAGCCATCATCCAGACGATGAAGCAGGGCTTTACCGGATGCAGACCGAATGAGCGTGTCGCTACCGCCTTAGTTCTTGAAGCGAATCTTGGCTTGCGTATCTCGGACATTATCCATCTGCGGCTTGCCGACATCGTAAAGGACGGAGAGCGTTACCGCCTTTCCATTGTGGAGCAGAAAACGAAAAAGGCACGGACATTCACTGTTCCCTTGGCGCTGTATCAGTTCATCCGTTGCTACTGCCTCGACCACGGGATTTCAGCGGAAAGCATCATCTTCCCCTTGACGGAACGCGCCGTGCAGAAGCACCTAAAGCTTGTCTGTGACTACCTTGGCTATCAGGGCATCAGCACGCACAGCTTTCGCAAATTCTACGCCACCGAGATTTATAAGGACAGCGGGTACAATATCGCCCTTGTCCAGCAGCTCTTACAGCATTCTTCCGCCGCCGTGACACAGCGCTACATCGGCATCCAGCAGCAGGAGTTGGAGCAAGCCATCGAGGGGCATTTGATGCTCGATTTCTGAACCTGAATTTTCAATGAGAAACAGAAAGAAAAACGGCGCTCTGAGCGATTTTAGACAGCAGGGCTATCCCTATACTCGGAGCGCCGCAGAACGTCATTTACAGCGAAATTTATAAGGAATAGAAAGGAGATTTGACATGAGCTTTGAGGGTATCATCATCTCGGCACTTTTCCCGTTTTTGTTTATCGCTCTGGCCGTGTGGTCACATCGGTAAGCAAAGATTCAAGCAGAACAAAAGAGGACGGGTGCGGCGATTAGCCGCACCCTACATCCTCTCAAAAGTATGTTTAGTTAATTTGCTGAATGTCGTTGACATTCAATTCGCGGAGATTTGTCCCCAAGAACCCGTTGCTGCGATGAGGAGAGGAATCCTTAGCATCCGTTACATAAATTGTCCCGTCTTGTAGAAATGTAACGACAAAGAATTTGCGAACTCTCTGTCCATAGCTATTTTCCGCGCTATAGTCAAGCTCGATTTTACGATACTCTTTCAGGTCATACGCCCAAGCATTGTGGATTTTTAATGTATCAGGGAACTTTACTTGTCTGCTCAATTCGTTGTAAGCAGCCTGTGCCAAAAACTTATCCGTTATAACTTTGACTGTAACCGTACAACTTACAGACTTCCCGTTTACCGTAGTTGCAGTAATAACCGCTGTTCCCTCCGAAAGGGGCGAAACAACACCAACATAGCTAACAGTTGCGACTTTAGGATTGGAAGAGGACCAAGCTACATAACGGTTGGTTGCATTTTCAGGCCAGACATACGCAGTAAGACTGCTTAGCATTCCTGAATAAAGCGTGAGGCTCGTTTTGCTTAGGCTGATACCTGTTACCTCAACCGGCTTGTCCTCCAAGACAAATCCCTTTCTCAAGGACATGTCCGCCATTCTAGTCACGATAGTTGCAACAGCGCTTCGCGTAATGGTGCTGTCCGGTGTAAAAGTCCCATAGGAATCATTACCCGTCAGAATACCTGCATTGTAAAGCATATAGACTGCATTACTATAGGTTTCAGAGAGGGTAACATCTGGAATTTGGCCAAAAGGAACATAGTTGATAGCAGAAAGAGTTTCTTCCGGTAGTGCCTTTGCCATGATACACGCAAACTGAGCACGGGTTGCTGCCTTGGTATAATCGCTATAGTCGCCCTCTGCAATGATGCCATTCTCGGTGGCATAATCAACGTAAGTCTGATACCAAGGAGCGCTTTGCTCAAACTCTGCCTTGCCAGTCTCATAGATGCTGCGCAGACGTGCAGCCAACGTAATTGCCTCGGCAATAGTCATATTCCCGTTAGGATTAAACTGTGTTTCGCTTGCGCCCTTGACCAGTCCTTTCCGATAGGCGGCTGCTACGCTGTCGGCATACCAACTGCTACTGCTGACGTCGCTAAACTGACCGACGGTGTACTCGTTGCTGTCTACGAAATTCTGCATCTTGTCGAGATAAGAATCATCTTCGGGTGCATAAGTTGGCTCTGTTTTTGCAGTAGCTTTATCGTAGTAAACATCAGCACGGAACATCATGTAGATGGCGTCTCCACGCGTTGCTTTTTCATTTTTCTGTGCATTGCTCGGGAGTAGCTTGTATTCCTTTGCATCAGCATAGACTTCTTCAACCCAGTTAGCACCGTTATAAAGAGAAGAATTCTCCCTAATGTACTGTAAGATAAGCTTTGCAAATTCAGCAACCGTCATTTCACGGTTAGGATTAAATTTGCCGTCCGCATCTGCTCGCATCAAGCCAGTCTGCTTGCAGTACGCAATATAACCAGAAGCCCAGTTGTATTCGCCTACATCACTATAAGGGGCAGGACTACCCACGATTGCCTCTGCATAACGAGCGCCCAGTTGCCAATAAGATATTAGCTTTGCTGCCTGTGATTTCGTAATCACTTCATTGGAGCGTTCGAGATATTCATCGACTTCTCCAAAGTCATTATTGTAATTCGCTACAAAGTACCTTGTAGCCTCTTCGTATTCCTCGGCACGTTTGTCGCTCTCTGTTGCAAAAGCTGATACTGGTAGCAGAGAAAGGCCGAGGATAAACGCCAAAAGAATTGATATGATTCGCTTCATTGTAATTCTCCTCCTGATTTTGTATTATTTTCGCCTCACCAGCGTTTGGTTGCCCCGCCTCAAAGTATTTCCTTTAACGGAAAACTCATCTGGCATGGATTGTCCATTGCTCATAGTCAAATTCGGAATTTTTCCATCGACTTCATACTTGTCGGTTCCGCTTGGAACTGTAACACCGTCTTGTTGTATGGAAGATAAATCTATGCCATACGCTTTTCCTCCTAAACTCGTATTTTTCAGTACCATCCATCGTATTTCTCGGGCAACTCTATTTGGGGAATAAGATTGGCCCATGAATGAAGCATAGACTCGGAATTTTGTATAGATAACTGCATTGTTGATGGAAACATATAGAAGCCTGGTCCGAAAAATTCAGAAATAGATTCTTCATCGATGGCAATGAGCTGAATAATTCCGTCGCTGAGTCCTCTAAGCTTTTCGACCGCTTCGGAAAGGTCCTCATCGTCCGCAAAGTCAGTTGAGTTAAAATCCGTCGCAAAGTCGATAATGTCGTTTGCGAGCGTTTTCAAATCAGCTGTCCCCGAACTATAGCTCGAAATGCTAAGTGATGGCATATCATCTATTTCGGTTATAAGCTCCTTTTTATATTCCTCAATTTGCAGCACAACGGCTCGCTCCTTGCTGTCCTTGTAATCGCCAAGTGCCGTAAATGCCGTGATAGCCTTTGTATATTCCCCGCCTGCGGCAAGCTCCTTTGCCTCTTTATATTCACTGGACTTGCAGCCGGTAAGAGACAACGTAATAGCAAGCACAAAAAGAACAGAAAGAAATCGTTTCATAGCAGTTTCCTCACATCAAGGCACCAACGAGCGATGCATCTTCTTCAAGAATTTTGGAAATATCCCACATCATTACGACTTGCTCTATGTGTGATTTTGGAATAGTAACATCTTTCTTGCCTTCATCGCCTCTAAAACGCACAGTTACAGTATTTGCCGTTCGCATAGCCTCAATAATGGGCTTGGCATCGATAAATATACCATCATCACCAACAAATTCAGGTACATCTGCAAAACCGGTTAATTCAGCAATAGTACCCCAGCCGATTTCTGTACCTCTGTTTTTATAGTCAACCTCTAATTTAAACTGCTTTCCATCGCAGTCGATGATAATTTCATCCATAAATACCCAATCTCGGTTGAAAAAGCCAAGCATGAGATAAAATGTAACACAATCCTGCATCATGCTATCAGAAAATACAGCAATGGTTGCATACATATTTCTCCTGCTGCCAATTTGAGAACCACCTTTAATTGTTATGGAATAATCCTTGTCAATCTTGTCATAGCTGACGTTGACCTTGCTCTTCCATGCACTGAGCTTACTGACATTTTCCGTATGCTTTATTTCCTTAATTTTTGCGTCACAGTCGGAGTTAAGTCCATTTCCATTCTTGGCAGTCAGCAGGGCAATCGCCCCATCGTAATTGCCGCTTACCGCTTCGGCGTCAGCCTGTGCGAGCAGGTTTTCCAAGGCGTTTGATTCAATCGCTTTGATTTTATCGTTTTTCAAAGAATCCGGCTGCTCGCTCAACAGCAGATAGGCGCTCCTGTAATCCCCGCTGTCACATAACATCTGAGTTTGACCGATTATTTGCCCCTGTGCCTTTTCTGTCACCTCTGTCAGCATTTGAGCAACAGCATCGTTCTTGTAGTCACCGACAGCGGAAAGAGCCTCATAGGCGTTGACTGCATCTTCCTGATTCATAAAACTCGTAGCCTGTTCGATAGCATCCGAACAAAGCAGTTCTGTCGTTGATGCAATCGCCTTTTGTGCAGACGAATAGTTTTCAGTATCTTCCTCAATGACTTTTGCATAATTGCCTAACGCTGTTAGGTAAGCTTTATTCTCAACATTTGCTTCGGCCTGCTCATAGAACTCTTTAGATGCTTGAATTTGCTTGACCTGAGACACTATCTCCAAGCGATTTTCCACACCTTTATAGTCTGATGTATTGTTAAGCAAAGCGTTCATCTCTTCGTAGGGCATACCCCCATCAGCGTACTTTCTGAGAGAGGACGAAAGAAGAGAGCTAACCTTTTCAATAGTCTTTGCTACAAATTTCTCATCAGAGCTGTTTTGCTCATAGATTGCCGATGCAACGTCATATTCTCCTGCTTTGAGAGCGTGATTAAAGCGATTGATTGGCATGTTTGCGTTAATGATTATCGCAGTTGCAATGCACAGGACAACAACGACCACAGAGATTATTGCCGCCAGCGTCTTTTGGGGAAACGGCTTTTTCGCAGGAATAATCTCAACTGGAATAATGGGAGTCTCGTTTTGCTGAATGTTCTCCTCCATGATTTCCCTCCGTACTGCCACAGTCAGGCAAATTTGTGCTTTTAATTATACTCTGTCGCTTTTTACACGTCAAGATAGCCTATAGCAATATTTTGTTTTCTTTTGCTTTTGGGTAAACTATCCATATATCCATAAAGGTGGGTAGTTTTATTATGGAACACAATTTTGACAACTCCGAGCGTATGGAAAATCTCTCCTATGCCATTGGTTACTATCGAAGAGCAAAGGGTCTGTCCCAAGAACAGCTTGCCGAAATGCTTGACATCAGCCGTCAGCACCTTGCATCGGTCGAAGCACCGAGAATGAACCGTGGTATTTCCTTGGAGCTGCTGTTCAACATTGCAACTGTCCTTGAAATCGAGCCGTATCTGTTGCTGAAATTTAAACTGGAAAAATAAAATTGCCCTATCGTCTGTGAAAGGCGATAAGGCAATTTTTGTTTTATTTACTTCAAGCCCATCAGAAAAAAACAAAGCGCCCATCCCCTACATCACGTAGAGGACGAGCGCGGTGTTTATTCTTATGAGATTTCAGAAAATCTCTGCGATGCCATGATTTCATCATAGCGCTTGATGTACGCATTGGCCTTTTCCTCGACCAACGCCTCAACATACTTCTCAAATTCTTCCTGCGTCACGCCCTCCTTGCGGGCATAGAACGCATCGTAGCACTCCCAACAAAAATAGCCGTTGTCCAAGAGCTCTTTCAGCACATCAAGATAGATACAGCTCTCGTGCAGGAAGATTTCCGTTCCGTAGAGCTTACCACCCTCGGCTTTGATAACAGCCCTTTGGTATGCTTCCATTATTGCGTCAATTTCGTCTTTATCCTCCACCGCATGATGCCCCATCGCGTTGCGGGTATGATTCCGAATGCTTTCCTCCGTATCAAAATACCGCCTCATATGCAGTTTTTTGATGACTTCACGAAGCTCTGTGAACTTTTGAACTACTGTTTCATTGGGGAAACATTCTCCTGAATGAACACATTCGTGCAGAATCATTTCATAGATATCTGTGGTTTCACTCTCCCAGTAATGTTGGTTGAGAGATAAAGTTATTCTTGGCACTGAGGATTTCACATCTTTGGATAGGCTTAGTCCATATTTGTTCAGTAATTCCTGTTTGATGAGCCGATGAAAATTTTCATCATGTTCTTCGGAATTGCTTGCTGATACACAGCTATTTGTTGCGCGAAGTCCTATCTTGCGGATATAGTTTTTCTTCTTATCCCATGTGAAATGCAGTCTGAAGCTTATCGAAAGCTCTGGATATTCGCTGTAATGCGTTTCGTTGATTTCATCGACCAATTCCTGATACGCTTCAAGATGTGGGTATCGTTGGTAGATAAGCTCTGAAATGTAATCTTCAAATTCTGTGTGGGACAAATCCTTTGGCTTTACGAGCTTTAGGTGAGAAGAGATAGCTACATCCTTAACAGCAATTTCGGAGCAAGTGGGAACAGCCTTCTTTCTGGCGTGGTTTTTGGTCGTAAACTCACCGATACCCTCCTGCTCACAATAGGCAAGGAGCTTCTGCTCATTATCGTAGTAATAGCGGTAGGTTTTGGCGTAGTTGTTCTTCTCATACCTGCTGCCGAAGCGGTACTTCTCGCATTCGGGGCTGATAAGGCCAATCTGACACATGAACTTGATGAGGTTAGAAGCATTGGCGGGTGAGCCTGCGATGGCAAGCATATGCTTGTTGGTCGTTGGAATAGGCATAATCGTACATCCCTCGGCTGCTCGGATGTTGCGCTCGTACTTCACAAAGGCAAGGACTTTGGAGAGCTGCTCCCTCTGCGATTTCTTCGACCTGTTCTTGGGAATCTGGAACAGCGGCAAGGTGTAGCCCTCACAGCGAGCGGGCTTCCAATCGCGGTCCTGTGCGGGGAATTTTTCCTTTTGCTCCTATTCGTGCAGGATGATTCTGTTATAAATGCTGATAATATCCATTGATTTAACTCCTTTTTCTAAGAATTTAAAGATATCATAACGGCCTTGCCGATAACGACAAGACCGTTTAAAAATAGGTTTTATGCACCTAACAAAGCTTGTTCCATGTCCGTCACCGCAGCATCATCTTCGTTCGTCATTCATATTCTATTAGTACAGCTTCTTATCTCTTGTCCGCTTTGTACTTGTGATTATAGCATATAGTGTATGGTTTGTCAAGAATAATTTAATAAAAATATTATTTTTCTTTAACATTTACATCAAAATTAGATAAATCTATTTTATTTTTGCAATTTTTAATTTATAATTAGCTCAAATTAAATATGCACAAAAGTGTGGCGGCAAAATTATCTATTTTGACGAAAACGGATATTGCGATGCGGGCCTCATTACAATCCGAATACCTCGGCGAGCTTTGCGGTCGCGCTACACCTTCCGAAGCCTTGAAGATTTCCCTTGCGTAAGCAGCTTGGCGGGAGAGAATGTATCATGCTGCTGTGAGATATAGTCTGCGTCCAACTCGGTATAGCGCTTCGTCATGCGCAGGTCAGAGTGTCCCATCAAATGCTGTAGGCTAAACAGGTCTCCGCCGTTCTTCAAGAACAAAGTCGCAAAGCTATGCCGAAGCTGATATGGTGTCAGCTTGATGCCGCTTTCCTGACTGTGACGGGCAAACGCCTTGTCAAGCTGCGTTACCTTGAGTTGATGCCCCTCGTAATTTGGGAAAAGCCAATCATCCCACTCGGGCGGTTTTCTTGAAAGGAACATATCAATTAGACCGGCGACATGGCTGCTGAGATAGGCTGTTCGTCGTATGCGCGTTTTTGCCGTCAATTTATCGACCGTAATGCTTTTGCTGTTCCTGCAATAATCATCGTTGCGCAGGGACAGCAATTCTTTTGTGCGGATACCCGTATCGAGCATGACCATGCAGATAACATAGTCCCGCAGTCCGATATAGGTGCCTTGGTCGAGCGAGGACAGAAATTGCTGCAATGCTTCAACTGGTGCGGGCTTGATGTTGCCATCGTCCCGCCGTTTGCGAAGCTTGTGGACTTTGATGGGATTTTTGCTGATATGACCTTGCTCGACCAGCCAATTCAAAAGAGCGTTGATATTCTGAAAGGGCTTATTATAGCGGGCGGGGGAGGTATCAGGGATTGCGGCGAAAAAGGTGAGCACATCATTTTCAAGCTGTGCTTCGTCCAGACTGTTGCGGCTGTGCTGTAAAAAGCGGGAGAGACAGTTTTGGTAGTCTTTCATCGTTTCTTCGCCGGTGTGCTGAGATTCCTTGACCAGCAGAAATTTTTGAATCGCTTCGTCCAAGGTCAGCTGCTGCGGCTTCATTTTTACCATTCGCATAGGTTCCTCCAAATTACAAACCCTTTCCCCAAAGGGCCGATTTTGAAGAAAATCCGCCTTGCTGAAAATGCAAAATTGCAACTTTTCACAACAAAAAATGAGAGATTCAACCGAAAATGGCTGAATCTCTCAACTTTGGAGGTGACACCCAGATTTGAACTGGGGAATGAGGGTTTTGCAGACCCTTGCCTTACCACTTGGCTATGTCACCGTATGGAAAAAGGAGCAAATGCTTTGCTCCTTTTTCATTTGGAGCGGGCGACGAGGCTCGAACTCGCTACCTCCACCTTGGCAAGGTGGCGCT
>ERZ772820.1550-NODE-1550-length-17791-cov-3.157984_pt1 | contig 17791 bp, 19 predicted proteins | sample MGYA00511377_ERZ772820 | MGnify/ENA primary metagenome ERZ772820 (study PRJEB29015, sample SAMEA2737684) | human gut metagenome | biome: human gut; feature: human-associated habitat; material: faeces | place: China | collected 2012 ...
CTCATGGATGAAAAGGGGCTGAAAAAGTGGGATTTGCGGCAACAGGGAATTAACGGAACCGTGCTTGACAAGGTTCTTTCCGGCCCACTTTCAAAAAGTAAGCGCGTCGACACCGAAACAATCAACAAATTATGCAATATTTTAGGCTGTCAACCCGGTGACATTATGGAACACTTTCCAGATTGCGAGGGGGAGGCGGACTAATGGACAGCATCAGCAAAACCCGGCTATACTCCATTTTCTCTGGCATGAAACAGCGGTGTTACAACCCAAATAACCAACATTACAAATGGTATGGAGGAAAGGGGATTACCATTTGTGACGAATGGATGGGAAAAGATGGGCTTTCCCGATTCATGGAGTGGGCCTTGAATAATGGCTACGAAGAACATTTGACGATAGACCGCATAGACAGCGGCGAGCCGTATTCGCCCGATAATTGCCGGTGGGTCACACAATCCCTAAATTCTGCGCAAGCACAAGTAAGGTTACACGAAACGAGCGGAGCAACGTCTGAACAGTTGAAAATTTTATGCGTTAAACTCAATATTAGTGTGTCAGAATTGGCGCGAAGATGTGGGAAAAGTCCGCAATCATTTTCGCAGAAGATGAAGCGAGAAGGCTTTACACCAGAAGAATTAAAGGACGTGGCTAACGCTGTCGGCTGCAAGTATGAAAGTTCCTTTGTATTACCCAGCGGGGAACGAATTACAGAATGATCTATGCGGATAGAGCGGGACAAACAAGAGGGCGAGGGTTAGCCCCCGCCTTTTTGCTGTCCTTCTCGTCGAGTTTGAGCGCATGAAAAAGCGAGGGGGTAAGTTTACGCCCTCGCTTTTTAAGTGGGTGAGATCGGCGGCGGGTGGCTCTGAGTATCTAGCCCTTTGGGCGTTTCTCTCAAGCTTCTCCGTTCCCGCTCTTATGTTGCCGCGTTTGTGTTCGACCTTCGCCGTGTCCCCTCAACTCATGGCCTTATTATATCACGATAGCGTTATATTTCAATTGACGTTATGTATAAAGATATCGTTATATCTTGGTGCAATTTGTACAATTGATATCGTTATATTTATGTGATATAATGCACAATGTAAGGAGGTGGAAGTATGACCGTATCAAAGGCGCAGAAAGTAGCAACGGCAAAATATGAAGCAAAAGCGTACGACAAAGTTCTCGTTCGACTGCCCCGTGGGAAAAAAAGCGAAATAGAAGCAGTGGCAAAGCCGAAGGGGCAGAGCGTAAACGGTTTCATAAGCGAGGCCATAGACGAAAAGCTTCAGCGGGACAACACAACCGAATAGCAAAGAGGCCGGGGCGATCTGCTCCGGTCTCTTTTTCACCGCACAATTTTGCGCAGTCAGACAAAAAGATGTTGCTAGCACGGTTTACCGTGTTGCTATTATGTGCTACAATATGGATAGTAGAAAAGGGGTTTCGTGAAACGCGACACCCCATGCACACGAAAAAGAGGAAGGGGCAATATATGGAAGTATCAGATGCAAAGAAAAAGGCGAATGCAAAATGGGGTAGTGAAAACATGGCTACGCTTGCTTGCAAGGTAAAAAAAGATCATGCCGACCGGTTCAAAGCCTATTGCGCGGAGATCGGCAAGACCTCCAATGCAGTATTGCGGGACTGTGTTTTATCTTGTGTTGATGGCGAGAGCCCGCAGAAGCCCGCAGGAGCGGCGCAAGGTATCGGCGCTATTCTTACACCAGAAACGTTTAAAGCGGCGCAGGGGGCCGCGCAAGCAGCCGAAGAGACGCTTTCGGAGTTTATTAGCCGTGCTGTTGATACGCAGGCAAAGCGGGATAAGGTCATGTTTGCAATGCGCCAAAAGGAATTGACAAGCGCCCAAGCAGGCGTATAATAAAATCAGGAGGGATAAAACGATGTTAGACGAAAAGGACTTGCAAACCATTGATGAACTATTTGCCCATAGGCTGAACGTGGTACTGGAATCCGCCATTATGCCGAAGTTCAACCTTCTGGCCGAGGGTCAGCAGACGATTCTGCAAACGATGGCACCGAAGAGCAAGACGGAAGAGCTGAAAGAAGAAATCGACTTCTTGAAAGCCGTTGTCCGCTCCCAGTCGCAGAGAATCGAAGCGCTTGAGAAGCGGCTTGCTTGATACAGTTTTCTTTTGCCGCTGTGAGGCCGTACAAGCCCCACAGCGGCGTTTTTATTCTCCTGCATAAACTGAGCGGGTATAGTGCTTCTGGCCGCGTGTGCGGCGTTATAACAAAAGGAGCGGGGGCTTCCCGCTCCTTTCGTCTATATTTAGGGCTAAGAACAGATGGTCAGCACGCCGCAGGTGCTTTAGCGACGTACCTGCACAATGCTTCGCGCAGGATTTTGCAGAGCTGCAAAGGGTCGGCGGCCCCGCTCGCTCTGCCGACGGACACCGGGGCTTTCTCCCGGCTGTTGGCCTGTTACACCATCCTTTCGTTTTCATTCTTCAAACGCCTCTCTAAAGCACTGTTCCAGCGCGTTTTTGCTGCCCGCTGCTGCAGGCTTCAAGAACGGCTGCGCTTCCTGTCTCGACGTTCCAAGCTCCACATATGGAGCATATTCAACGTTTGTACCGACATAAACGGATAATTCATCATCATTCGGTGCTGTTCCGCTGTATTCGCCCGTCTGAATCACACCGTTTTTGGGCTTGTCGGCCTTGTACGACTGCACTGCAGGCTTTCGCCCAGCGAGTGCCCACGTGATACTGTTGCGCAAAAGGCCGGTGTCTACCGTCGCAAGCTGCTTTGCGGCTCTCTCTACCACCATACCGCACATCGTAAGCGCTTTCAACGCCCGCGACTCGATTTCCTCTTTGCATTCCGCACTATGGTCTTTGAACTCAATACTGTCCAATGCATTCCCTTCCTTTCCGGGTGTATCGCTTACGCAAGCGATACACCCCTTTGTACGATCTCGCCCCGCAGCGGATCGAATATTGCTCTTGCTATCGTCTGTCCATCGAGTACAAGGTTGATCTGCATTGGCGTTCCGGGCTGGTTGTTGGCAAGCAGGCCGTTCACGACGCCGACAGAGGACTTTGCCGCGCCGGACACTGAGAAGGACGTTGTGCCGAAAGTCATTTGATCCTCGATATTCTTCCGAACGTCAGTCATTTCGCGGTCAAAGCCCTGCCCAAGTCCCTCGGCCATGTAGCCGCCGATTCTGGCGAAGACTTTGGACGGAGACGCGATGCCGAGAATGCTTTCCACGCCGCCAACCAGCCCATTCACAGCCGTTCCTACGCCAGACTTTAGGCCGTTCCATGTATTTGAGACGCCGTTTTTAATGCCGCTCACAATATTTCTGCCGATGCTGCCCCAGTCATAATTGAGGAACGTGTCGACGATCGACTTGATCAGTGTTGGCACGGCCTGAACGAGATCCGGGATCGCGCTGATAAGGCCCTCAATGAGCGCCATAATGATTTTAGGGCCGGACATGATGATCTCCGGAAGATTATCAAGGATTCCCTGCACAATTCCAATAATAAGCTTTGGCGCAGTCTCAGTAAGCTGTGGAATGGATTTAATCAAGCCGTCCGACAGCGACGCAACAAGTTTTACGCCGGATTCGATGATTTTGGGAAAGTTTTCAATAAGTGCGGTAACGAGATTCTCGATAATTTTAGGCGCTACTTCGAGCAGGCGCGGGACAGCGTCAATGATCCCGTCCGCCAGAGTAAGAATGATCTTAAGCGCGGCGTCGACCAGTTTGCCGATGTTGTCTGGGTTCGTAAGCGTATCAACGATTTCAAGTATCGCCTCCGTCGCTGCCGGAATCAGTTCCGGCATGGCTTCAGAAATGCCCTGTACCAGCGAAACAATAACGTCAATGCCCGTTTGCACGATCTGCGGCAGGAGATCAATCAGCGCCGGAACTAGGATTCCAATTACTGTCGGCGCAACATCGCCAAGCACGGCGAGAACCGCAGGAAGCGCAGCCATCAGCCCAGCAATCAGGCTTGTCGCGCCCTCGATGAGCGAGGGAAGGACGGATTCAAGCAGTGCGGGCAGCTGCTCGCTGACCGTTCCAACAAGAGATGTTACAGCCTCCACAATACGCGGCAGTAATTCCTGAATGCGCGGAATCAGGTTGTTTCCTGCGATAACAACGGAATCTGTAAAGTTCCCGACGAGGGCCCCAAGATCCTGTTCCGGGTCTGCGAGTCCGGTCACGAGGTTCTGCCACGCGGCTTTTACCATGCCGAACGAACCCTGAATCGTGGACGCAGCTTCTTTTGCGGTCGTGCCGGTGATGCCCATTTCAGTTTGTACGATGTGGATTGCCTGAACAATATCTGAATAGTTCGCCTCAAGATGCCCTTTTTCGTCGAGTGAAAAAACGGCGTCAAAGGTTTCATCAATTTCTTTTGCGTCGCTAAGAAGTCTGTACATTTCTTTGGCCGTACCGCCGTAGCCGAGCTTCAGGTTATCGAGCATGGAATAGTTTTGTTTGGCAAAGCCCTGATATGCGTTTTGAATGGATTCCATGCTGGATCCCATTTTGTTTGCGTTATCAGCCATATCGGTAATAGCCAAGTCTGCCCGCTGTGCGGCGGCTTCGGTATCGCCTCCCATGCTTGAAACAAGAGCCGCTGCAAAACTCGTTACTGTCTCCATGTACTCGTTCGCGGAAAGTCCGGCAGTCTTAAAGGCGTTTTGCGCTCTGTACATGATAATATTTTGCGCTCTCGATAGGGAGGCCCATTTCATGCGAACATCGTCAACCGCTTCACCCGTTTGCGCTGCATACTCTTCGGCAGATCCCGCAGACGTTCCAAACAGCGTCTCCACGCCGCCGACAAGCTGCTCATAGTTGGCATATGCTTGAATTGCCTTTGTTCCGAGCGCCCCGACTGCCGTAGCTGCTGCTGTCACGCCGACCACTGCAGCTTTCCCAGCAGCTGCAAGCCCGCTCTTGATCTTTTCGCCGAGTGCAGATGTCTTCTTGCCGGTGTCTTCAATGCCTCTGTTTACGTCGCTGACGTCCGCACCGATTTTTACAACTAGGTCAAATAGGGTCATTCTTTATGCACCTTCTTTCCTGCTTTGTATCCCATGATGTATACTTCTCGGGCGAAAGACACCGCCGCATATGCCGTGGTGCCCGGCTTTATGCTGTCCGGGCATGGGGTGGGGCGCTGATCGCGCCCCGCGTCTGCATCGTGAAAGCCCATTTCCCACGCTTTCAGAAAGTTCTTGCTCATCGTGCGAAGGTACTTCTTCGCCGCTGTAAGATTTTTCGCAGGAATCCCCATGTAATCACCGCTTTCTGCGTTCAAGGGCTTCGCCCGTCGCAACCAGAACCGCGCCGCAGAAGCAGCCAACCGCAAAAATGATCGCGCCAATTACAATCTGCATACGAACACCCCCCTCAGAAATTCTCAATAGACTGACCGGCCAGTTCTTCCCACCATTTTCCCATGCTGACAACCATATCGGGAGAGGTTGCGGCGTTTCGGTTGCCGCCGCGACCGGAGCAGTAGCTTGCAAGCCCTTCTAATTCATTCCACGCACGAAGAACTGCACCCGCGCCGTTTTTGCAGTTGTCGGGAAGCATGCGCAGCGCCGCCGCCTCTTTGATATCGCCCGAGGCAATACTTTCATCCAGCGCGTACTTGCCAAGCAACCTTAACATGGTGTTGTTCCCTTCGTATCTCTCTGCAAGGGAATAGTAATCCTCCACGGTCAGCACGCCAGCTTTCAGCAGCTCCACCGTATTTGCGTTGATCGCGTCCGGGTTCGCAAGGCCGTCTTTCTGGACATCCTTTTCAAGCTCCTTGCGCAGCTCTTTGCACTTCGCGTCAAACTCCGGCCAGACTTTTGTTTCTGTGATCTTGAATGCGGCCTCTGCTTTGTTCAATTCGAGTGCAGTCGTAGCAACGCGCAGCTGCTTGTTTGCTGCATCGTCATCCGGGCGCCATGCGCCAGCGTCTTCGTTGGCCTGCTGCGCCGCCTGCAGCTCTGCATAGGATTTTGCGTACTCGTCGCGGGCGGTTCTGAATGCAGCGTCGAGCTGCTTTGCGTATACGTTGTATTTTGTCATAATTTCCCTTTCTGCGTGTTCTCACGCCTGATAATTTCCTGTGCTTCTAATACCGTGTCGCGGCTGTAGCCCTCTTCGTAATCGAGCGGGTTCAGCGCAAGCACCGCCGCTTTTTCGTCTGCGCTCATAAAGCTTGCTTCGCCCAAGAATATGGGAAACATCAGTAAGCGCATTTGAAATGCGATAGAATCAACGGGCGGAATATTGCCCTTCTGTTCAAGCCGGAAGCTGTTCAGCTTGTCAAGGCGCGCTTTTATTCCCTGCATGTGAGTGTCCTCAATTCGTATTCCAGCATTTTGTCAAGATCGCTTAACCTGTTTCCGCTCAGGACGCGGATAAACGCACCATCGTCCGCAATAAGATCATCGATGCTGCCGCGCTTTTCCTTGCCGTCCGGTGTTTGATACAGGAAGACAAGCTGTTTCCCGCGGCACTTCTCTGCAAAGCTGCGCAGACCGTCAAGCCGCGCTTTAATTCCTGCCATCAGTTTCATCCCTCCATTTTTCCAATTCGCGCAGCTGCTCCAGAATGTCGGTCTGTTCGCACAGCTTCAGCGAGTATTCCAGCACAGAGCGGGCGGCGGTAATGCGTGCCTGTGCCTGTTCGCCTTTGTCCTCCATGATCTCCCGTAAGGTGGACAGCGCAGGGCTCAATGTCTGCTGCGCTTGCCGGGTCGCGTCGCGCACCATGTCCCCGAATGCCTCTTTGTATCGCTCCATGAACTCAGCATCCTGCATATAGCTGCGCAAGGTGCTTTCACCAATTCCAGCGGCCTGTGCTGCTTCTGCCCGTGTGCGGCTCACAAGAAGCGCTTGCAAGGCTTTTTCTTTGCGCGGTGTCATATTTATCACTCCTTTCTTTCGTTGGTTTCTGCGGCTTTCTGGCGGTCGTAGAGCCTCATGAAGTCCGCAAGGTTCATTGTCACACGCCACGGCTCCCGGCTTCGTCGGTGAAATATGGCGGGTACGCCATCATGGAAATACCGGCTATCTCTCTCGGCCTGTTTCATCCACTCAGAAAGACGGACTTGCTCGCAGCGCTTGCACTCGATATGTATTCCCGGCAATCCCGCGAGGTCTGGAACCTCACCAAAAGACAGGGAACCGCCGCGCTCGATGTTGTACCCGTATTCACGGAGAACGGCGGCGAGCTCTCTTTCACCGTCTGCGCCTTTGCGCTGTGATGCTTTCCCGCTCAGTTTGTTCACCCCCTAATAACACGTTTCAAAGAACCGAAGTTCCCTAATTCTTCCGCTGAAAAAATGGTTAATGTTGTAGTCACAATGCCGGTATTCCGTCTTAAAGTGCCGATCGATCATAGCGCGGTATGCATCCGGGGAAACGTCTTCGATGTACGCGCCCCTGTCCGTCTGCGTGATATACGGAATATCCTGACATATACGCACAATCTGGCTTGCCTTGATTGGTGGGTGCGGTTTTCCCATGTACTGCTCGTACCGCTCGAAGTAGTACCAGAATACGCTTAACGCATCATCTAGGCTGTAGCCACTTTGAGGGTATACGCTTGCGGCTATATCGGCGAACTTCTCAAAATCAAACGTCAAAATAACACCTCCGTCCTTGAAAACCCCGATAAGGAAAAGAAATATAATTCATTCTCTATGCAGGGGGTGGAACGGAACGCGATAGCGGCTCCGTTCCCTTATATCCCTTATATAGAAGAGGAATGATTTATCATTCCCTTTTACTCTCTATCTCTTACTCTATCTCTATCTCTATCTCTTACTCTTATTCTTAGTCACTCTGTGACGCTTTGCCGTCACAATGTGACACCAGTGAATAAGCTCTTTAGCCGTCGTTGTCACTTTGTGACGCTTTGCGCTCTCGAAGTCGCCGCATTCTTGCCGCCGAATCGCCCTCACTCCCCGTATTTGCTACGGCTTCGGGGATAAAAAAGCTTGTGTCCGTTATGTCCTCAATGAGCTTGTACCGGCGCAGAATTGCGATTGCGTTTGCAACGTCTTCCGCGTCTTCACCGATAGCAAAGGCGACTTCTTTTGCAAGGGTTTCATCATACCCGTTATAGGAAATAACCCCATCCGTGCGCAGGCTTGCAAGCTGCATCTTCAAATAAATTATGGTGAAGACCTCGCCGCCTGCAGCTTTCCGCAATAGCCGCATTTCCATAGAGTTGAAGTACCCCTCTTTCAGTTTCAGCCACCAGAATTTTTTCTTGTCTCCTGCCATTTGCTTAAATCTCCATTTCCAAAGTTGCTTTCAAAATTATATTTTCAGCTCTTATTACGGCCTCTGTTTTTTCGCTGGCCGGTATGATAATGCCCCGCGATTCCGACAGAATATTTTTATACGCTGTGCCGACAGCTTCATCGGGAATGGTAAAAAGATCATCCCTTAACTGTCTGATTCTGTGTCTCTTTGCCCCCTGCTCTGTTTCCATTAGCATTTTTAGCTCCTTTCTACGGCATCCGCCGCGCATAGAATTTCTTTCGCCCTGTGCCGCATGGAGCGGACAAAACGCGCCTTTTCTTCCTCGTTCGCGGGGAGATAATAGCCAGTCACATTGTCGCTCAATATGGCCGCGCCCGCTCGCCTCTCGGCGGAGATCATAGCCCGGACGGTTCGACCGTCGAGGCCGGTTATTCCCTCCAAATCTCGGAGGGGAACGGCGTTAGCCTGCCCGTAGCGCAGAAGATCAGCTATTTTCATCAGACAGGAACCTTTCCAGCTCGTCAAGGTTGATCAGCGTAAACGTATAGCTTCCGTTTACGGGCTTGATTGTACCGTCTTTGACCCATCTGCGCAGCAGACGTTCGTTGATGTAAGTTCCGGGGTCTTGCGCCTTGATCTCTGCAACTGCTTTCGGAATAGTTCTAATTCGTACCATTGTAAACTCCTTTCAATTCAAAAAAATAAAAAGTGCCCACCTCTCACGCACTGTTACCATGCGTAAGTGATAGGCACAAAGGCACACGCAAAAAGGCAATTTCTCACCTTAAAGCTACTTCATTCAATTTTCTTTATTCTATCACAAAATTATATATTTTGCAAGCGTTATGCGTTCTTTTTATGAAAAATAGTTTCGCTTATACAGTCTGCTGTCTTGCGCTTTGCTTCGTCTATGGCGTGCGCGTATGTGTCAAGCGTCGTCGACACGTCAGAATGTCCCAACATTCCGGCCACGGTCAGCGCGTCCACGCCATTTGAAAGCAAAATAGAGGCGGCAGAGTGGCGGAAAAGATGCGGGTTAATGTGCGGCAGGTCATGGCGCTTGCAAAATTCATCAAGTTCGAGATTCACTGTTCCCGGATTCATCGGCGCACCGTCCCACCTTGTAAAAACAAGGTTGCTGTTTTTCCAAAGGTCGCCCAACTTCAACCGCTCTTCTGCTTGCCTTGCCCGCAATCTGCGTAAAAGCTCCGCCGTTTCTTTTGGTATTGCTACTTTGCGGCTATTTCCGGTCTTTGTCGTTCCACTTTGTATGCCGGTTTCAGGAAGATAGATCATGCTTTTGTCGATCAAAATTTCACGCCGGTCAAAGTCCACCTTCTCCCACGTCAAGGCGAGGGCTTCACCCCTGCGGCAGCCCGTTGAAATAAAAAGGGTTATCAATGCACGGAACGGCAGCGGTTCGGCTTCCAGCGCAGCCAGAACGGCCTTTAGCTGCTCCGGCTGCAATGTCTTACTTTCCCGAACGCGCTTTTTCTTTGGCAGCGTCACCCGCTCGGCGGGGTTGTATTTGATGATCATTTCTTTGTATGCCTGTCCGAGCACTGTAGAAATAATGGCGTGATAATCTCGAACTGTTCCGGGAGACAGTGCTTTCCCCTCACCTGTCAGCTTGAAAAGATCTTTGCGGCCTAATTTTTCCTCAATAATAGCGGCATTTTTGCGGCTGATTGGCTGGTTTTCGCATAGTCTACGAATCAAGTTCCCATAAACGCCGCATTTTTCCGCAAAAGCTTTGCGCGTCTCACCCTCAGGAATAAGCGCATTAAAGTCAACGGCAGGAAGCGCGAATACCTGCCACCGGCAGGCGCCAGGCTCTGAAAGCTTCTTGTAAAGATCATTCAAGGTCTTTGGTCGAATTTCTTGTATTGGTATTTGCCCTATGTATTCGTTGATTCGTTCGGTTTGCCGACGGACGCGGGCTAGCGTTTGCGGCTTGTCTCCGCGCTGCTCCCTGATAGTGTAGCAGTATGCGGCATACTCCGCGAATGTCTGCCTGTTGTCTGCTTGGAACCCGTTTATCAGGTCTTGTTCAAACTCGGTCGCTACTCGCTGTAACTCCCGGTTCAATTCTCTCGCGGACATAGGCTTTTCTGGTTTCCACGTCTTGTAGTGCCTGATTTGTCGATCGATGGAATCACGGCCGAGCGTGACCGTGATTTTGTACGCCGTGCCATGTTTCCCCTCGATTTTCCTGATACTCGCCATTGTTTAAGCTCCTTTCCTGTCTCGAATGTTCATCACCCCTTCCCATTTGCATTTCTTGCAAAACGTTATAACGCCGCTGCAAACAGCGTCAGGGGTTAATTTGTGAAGCTTCTGGCCGCAGACCGGGCAGCAATACCACAACTGTCCGTTTATCAACCTAACCACGCCGCCCTCTCCTTTCTTGGCGCACACTTGGCGCACAATTTCGGTAAATAGGCTGAAACAGGCTGTAGTTTTGGCGCACAGTTCAAGAGTAAAACGCCCAATTTTGCGTAGAAGCCCCAACGTTTTCGCGTGGTTGGTAAGAATATTGTATATTCTTTGGTCAATCTTCATGTTGATCTGGAATTTCTTGATAGGCTTACCCTCTATCATTTCAAGGAAGGTTTTCGCCTTTTCCGTATCCACGGTTGCCTTCAATGTGTCAAATTTACCAAACTCATTGATATTGACTTCCGTGATTTTCGACTGCATAAAGCTACGCAGTATCGTTTCATCAACTCCGATGGCGGTAGCAAAACGGTGGATCTGGTCATTTTTGGCACTGGTCATATATTCTGTAATGTAATCACGGAGCGTTCTTCCTTCGTCAACTACCACATCACCGTTCTGGACATCATGGAGGAAGATGTTTGCGTATTTTTGTTCCTCTTGTGTGAGCGTTGCAAACGACTTGTGAAGTTCATCCAGCACAGCGGCAGTTTCCGCGCCATCCTGCAATGCCTTGATGTACTTTTTGAACCGGGAGTTCATATAGTTGGCATCAATTACACCAGTATTGATTTCCGTCAGGTAGGAGTCAATTTCATACGGCACATCCTCAACACCGGCTTCTCCGCTGCCGCCAGCGAACAGTTCCTTATAGCGTAAAGCAAGAATCAAGTAGGTGGTTTCATCGAAGTGCAGGTCTACGACCACTTTTCTGTCAGCGTTCTTAAATGTATAGGACAGCTTATTCCAAGTGAAGCCCTGTATCTTAGCAGCCTCGAGATAGCTGTTAAGCTGCTTGAATAATTTAGCAAATTGTCCGCGCTCCGTATGATCAACCGGAAGTTTTTCGAAGTTCTTAATTCCAGCAGAACGGAAGATGCTCCTAATATCATCGTACAACGCATTCATTTTTTCGAGGTTGTGTTCCAGCTTGTCGGCAAATAGGCCAAGAGGTCTATCACCGGAATACAGCTTGAACGCTTCTTCAATGTTTCTCTGCATTGTATACGGTTTACGATAATAACGAATCGTGCCAAAGGGCTTCTCCGGACCATAGAGACGATTGGTACGTGAGAATGCCTGAATCAACTTTTCGTAAACCAAAATCTTATCCAAATATAGCGTGTTGATCCATTTGGAGTCAAAACCAGTCAGCATCTGATCGACAACGATCAGTAGATCAATTTGCTGGTCGGAAGTATGTTCAATTCCTTTGTACTGTTCTTTGTGCGCCAGACGATAGGAAATGTCCTTTTTGAAGGTTGCATAAGTTGCCATTTGGAACTCCATACTGTATCTGGTATTGTAATCTTTGATGATTTCAACAATGCCCTCTTCTTTAAAAAGCCCATTACCATTGTTATCAATACTGGGGTCAAACAAAGCGGTAATCTTCAGATTGCCCTTTGCTTTAAACAGTTTATAATACTGGATTGCCTCTGGAATGCTACTGGTAGCAAAAATCGCATGAAACTTGCTGTCGTGGCTTAGGGTTGTCCAGTTTTCCAAAATATCATCAACTACGGCACACTGATGCTCTTCGCGTTCGTACTGAGAAACAGGCAGATAATCCTCAATGCCTTTCAAATAGCTACCATCTGCCTGAACATATCCAGCCATCGGCACTTTTGTGTGATCCATATAATGCAGATAGACTTTTTTCTTTTTAGGGTCTGCCAACGCTTCTGCCTCAGTAGTTGCCTTAGCTCTTTCAAGTGCAACCGCTTTCCGAAGATCACGATCTTTGTATGTTGGCACCATGTATGGATCAAAGCCCAGAACATTCTTATCACGGATGCCGTCCGCAATGCTGTACCTGTGCAGCTCATTGCCGAACACATCCGAAGTAGTGCTCATTTTCTTCTGATTTTCATCGTGGATCGGCGTGCCGGTAAAGCCAAAAAACATGGCGTTCGGGAAAGTCTCTTTAATAGTCCGCAGCATTTCGCCAAACACATCACGATGAGCTTCATCAATGATAAATACAACCCGTTTATTTTGAATCAGTTCGATGTCGTGCGCATTGAAGCCGTTTTCTTCTTCCACACGGCTCATTTTCTGAATTGAGGTGACAATCAACGTGTTTGCGGGATCATCGCTCCGCAGTTTTGCTACGAGAATATCCGTGTTTTCTGTAGCTTGCACAGAGTCTGTATCGTCGGCAAACCCGCGATAGTCCAACAGGGACTGCGTGCCAAGTTCAACTCTGTCCATCAGGAATACAACCTTGTCAGCATCCTTGGAAGCTGCAATCAACTGAGCCGATTTGAAGCTGGTCAGTGTTTTTCCGGAACCGGTGGTGTGCCAGATGTAGCCGCCCATCTGATCCCTATCAGCCCATCGGCGCATAGCAACGCGGCTGGTAATACGAGAAGTCGCATAATACTGATAGCTGCGCATAACCTTCAAAATACCGTCGGTATCATCGGCAACGGTATAGAAGCCGATCAGCTGGTGCGCCATAGGGATGGAAAGCAGATACTGTGCAATGTCCTTCCAGTTGTTCAACGGCTCATTGTTGGCATCTGCCCAGTGAAAGTAAAAATCTTTGTTGAACTTTCCGTCCGGACCGGGATTTGAAAAATAGACTGTTTCATCCGGCTGCATAGCAATAAAAATCTGCACAAGAGCAAACAATCCAGAGAAAACTCCCTCATGTGCATATTTTTCAATCTGGTTGTAGGCTTGGCTGACATCCACACCGCTGCGCTTCAGTTCGCAGTGAATCAGCGGCATACCGTTGATCAACAGCATAAAGTCACCCCGGCGGTTGGGCAGAACAGAGTTCCTTGCCTTGAATACCGGCTGTTCGGCAATCTGATAGCGGCTTTGACCGGCGGCAATTTCCTGACGGTCATAGATTTTCAGACTGACTTCTTTCCCGAAGTGCAGTTCATCTGCGGGATTGTCGCGTTTGACAGCAACGGTTTTACCATTGATAAAACCGTTGAGTTTCAGCGGCGTGCGCAGACAGGTAATCTGGTCAAGAATCTGCTGCATTTCGCCGTCGGTCAGCGGAACATCGTTCAGCCGGTCCACATCCCGGTTGTTTTCAAAGAGGATCTGTTTCCAGTTTTGGATCAGATCTTCTTCTGTTTTATAGCGCAGAATTTCCGGCTCCCAGCCATATTTTTCTGTCAGTAAATTAATGAGCGCCGTTTCAAAGGCGGCTTCCTGTTCAAATACCATAGCTTGCCTCCTGTATCAGACAAACATTTTTTCAAGCAGTGCTTTTTTGATGCTTTGGAGCTTTTCCAACTCACGCTGATGAAGGGTGATAAGGTTGTCGAGAGTATCAAAAAACTTTCCAATTTTGCGTTGTTCCTCAAGTGATGGGAGAGATACCCCGCCCATACAGAGTTTGTCATAATAGAAGTAAAGTCGAACACCGCCCTCTTGCAACTGCCAAATCAACTTTTGAAAATCAGGCGACTTGAACCAGTGCCACAGAAGTCTGTCATCAACATCATCGGAAGTCTTAAAAATCTCGTAAAGTGAGCTAACTATGACATTTTTCCCGGTGTTTTGATATCCAATCGAGCCAACATTTATTCTTGCCGGATTGTAGGCAAACGAGTTTGGAGAAACGATATAGTACATTCTTTTATCAGCTTCTCGCATAGTGCCACCATTTTCAAACTTCTCGTCTTGCGGCACAAATCCGCTCTCGTTGGTTATTGAATAACTCTCCAACGGCAGGTTTTCTCTATTCTTTTCTCCCGACAGAAAAGTTATCTCGGAGAACTTACGCTGTTCCCAAGGGTCAGTAAATCCCTTGAAACGAATTTCGGGGTAACTGCTGCCATTTTGCGGAAACATCTTTTTGAGCATCGACTTTTTCACATTCGTCAACTTTTCAAACTTACGCTGATGAAGGGTGATAAGGTGGTCGAGCTGACTGAAGAACTGTCCAATTTGTTCTTTCTCTGCTTCAGATACTGGAATAGCCACATCAAAATCTTTGATTCTTGTTTCTGTTAAAGTCGGAACTGCTCCTCCTATTTTAGCCGAATTTACTTGCGAAATAATTGCGTTTGTTACGAGCATTGCAGCTAAAAATTCCACATTCAAATTGTTGGTACGCATAACAACTACCTGTGGATTTAATGTCGCATCTTCCGAAAGCCCTGTCTCTAAGGCACGTTTACCCAGCGTAGAACCCGTTTTCACAAAAAGAATATCTCCATTGTGAATTTTGATTTCTGGAGATTCATCATATTTGAATCTTGTTATGTAGGTGTTTTTGCAATTTGTGGTCAGCTTATTGTCAACGATATTTGTAGGGCTAAAGGTTAGAACGCCCCCATCATCCTTTGTAACAATATCCTTTTCTGTATAACCACGAAAGCCAATTCGTCCATTTAATCGTATAACTTCTCCCAACTTACGCTGTTCCCAAGCGTCGTCAAAGCCGCGAAAACGAATGGAAGGGATTTCGGTTTTACTCATTTGCATCACCCTGCAACAGAGCTTTGAACTCTGCCAAGCCCTTCATGTCGTACTCACTGCCGGTCAAGTCATCCATCATGGAAGAAAGCACTTGCTCGGATTTTTGAATCTGCTCATCCAATTCCAAATAGGTCACGGCATACTTATCTGCCAACGCTTGTGCCGCCTTTTCCAGTGTGTCAATGATTGCATCCGGCATGGCACGGAGAGATGCGCACAGCGGAACAATCCATTTCAGGCGCAGGAGGTCAAGAACTTGCTCATCGCTCAGCCCTTCAATGGTTTCTTTGGTTTTCATGTGGAGCGCATAGGATTTTTCTTTGACATCCTTTTTGACGGCTTTTTCTTCCGTCATCAGCTTATCAGCACAGACCATCTTCGCCTCAAAGGAATCTTCCGGGAAGGAATATGCCTCGCGCAGCGTTTTCATATAAGCCGCGACTTTGCCCTTGGTATACGGGGCATTTCCATCTACAAACGCCCAGTTCACTTCCTTGTGCTCAAAAATATATTTCAGTTTTGCTGCCTTTCCGGCTTTGGCATCTATCAATGCAGCATATCCCTGCAAACCAAGCAATTCCGGGGAAGAGATATCTGCATAGATTTCCGCAAGTTTTGCTGCAAACTCTTTGGGGACAAATGCAGTATTGTCATCATTCAGAAACTCTCCGCGATCACCCTCGTCAATGGAATCTATGATCTCCGTCAGTTCAGCGGCAATTTCATCCAATCCAGCTTCTTTTGCCTTGAGTGCATCATAATCTTCCCGAAGAAGTGTAGTCTGCACCAAATCAAAGGGAATGACATGGCCTACCCAGCCGTTCTGTACTTCTTCTTCCTTATCGTCTTTCTTTTTGATGACCATATTCGGGTCGACCTGCTTTGTGGCAGCAAAATCTTCCGTCTGGATAATTTCAAGATCGGTGGAAATTATATTCCACTTGTCATCCAACAGTTGATACGCCTGATACTTGTCGATCAGGGGAAGCGGTGCAACACGGCCAAAGATATTCTGCGTAATAGTATCCTCAGCCTTGGAGACATTCAGATCCATCATTTTTCCGATCAGTTCGCCGTCCAGATATGTATCAAAATCTGCGAACGCTGACTGATGTGCTGCAACGAACGCTTGTACATCGGCACTGCCTTCGATAGCTTCTTTGATGTTTTCAACTGCCAATCTTGAATACGGGGTTTTATCGGCGGCAAACAGAACACTTCTCAGCTGAGGGAACGCAGTCCAATACTGTTCCAGAAGATCAATTTCATGGTTGGGTATGCCGCCGAACATGGTGGCGTAAATATCCCAAGTTTCTGTCGCTTCGGAAGAATCGATATAACGGGGAATATTCAGGTTATATCCATTGCGGCGAATCTCTTCCTTGGAAACCAGTCTGGCAAATTTTTCAATACTTTCAGGGCGGGCGGCAATAGCGTCCACAATTCTCTTGATGTCCGATGCCATTAGTTTGTTGGTCTTACCAACTTTGGTGAATCCCTTGGAAGCGTCAATAAAAAGCACATCAGAAGCTTCACGTTTTTGCCGTAAAACCATAATGATGGTGGGAATACCCGTGCCATAGAAAATATTTGCGGGCAGTCCGATAATTGCTTCGATGTTGTTATTTTCGATCAGATTTCGGCGAATACGTCCCTCGCCTTCACCCAGTCCATCAGCGCCTCCAACAGCATCACCACGGAACAGAACACCATGAGGGAGGACGATGGTCATAATACCGTCTGGTTTTACATGGTACAGGTCATGAAGCAGGAAGGCATAGTCAGCTTTTCCTTTTGGTGCCATGCCATAGCGATAGCGGGGTTCGGTTTCCTTGTGAGACGGATCCCAGTGCTGTGAATACGGTGGGTTGGAAACTACAGCATCCAGATACAACGGGTTATACGTCTGAGTGACATCATCGTACATAGGCCAGTCCTGCTCCAATGTATCGCCACAGCGAGTGAAGATATTGGCTGGATTGATGCCGCGCATAACAAGATTCATACGGGTCAGATTGTATGTGTTTTCCTTCAGCTCCTGCGCATAGTACATGATGCCGTCTTTATTCTTCAGGTACTTGGTAGCACTCTTGCCTATGGTAATCAAAAGAGAGCCAGAACCGCTCGTAGGATCATATATTTCGATTTTCTCACGATCCTTCAAGTGGTTTGCGACAATCTCAGACATAAGCTGAGACACTTCATGAGGCGTATAAAACTCACCGGCCTTCTTCCCAGCATTTGCAGCAAAGTTGCTGATCAAATATTCGTAAATAAAGCCTAAAACGTCATAGTCCTGCCTGCCATCGGTAGGAATATCCTTGATCAGCTGAATCAAGTCGCGGATAGCTTTGGTTTGATTGCTGGTGCTGTCACCAAGTTTGCTCAGACCAGTTTCCAGTGTATTAAAAATTTTGCTGAACACCTTTTTCTGCGTATCACTGATCAAGCGATTGAATGCAGAAAGAGCAGTTCTCACATTGTCAACAGTAAAGCTATTTCCCTTATCCAGCCATGTCGAGAAAAGATTATCATAGGCGATAAAATAGCCAAGGTGTTGCTGACAATAATCAACAAGTTCCTCGTTGTTCTCATGTACATGTTCCTGAAGGTCAGCTTCTTCATATCCGTCCTTTTTTAGAAAATCTACTTCTTTGTC
>ERZ772820.1553-NODE-1553-length-17772-cov-3.923689_pt1 | contig 17772 bp, 32 predicted proteins | sample MGYA00511377_ERZ772820 | MGnify/ENA primary metagenome ERZ772820 (study PRJEB29015, sample SAMEA2737684) | human gut metagenome | biome: human gut; feature: human-associated habitat; material: faeces | place: China | collected 2012 ...
TACCTACACTGAACTCTTTTCGGACATGGGTTCGACTCCCATCGCCTCCACCACTAAAAAGAGCGTTGATTCGTTAAGAATTAACGCTCTTTTTCTTTTACTCACGCAAGAAGTCACGCACTCATAAATAAAAAAAGAAAAAATTGCATTCTATTTGCGAGATTCTGGATTCAAAATCTTAAACAGGACACCGTTGACAGCTTGCGCGGTATCTTCGGCATCGGAACCAAATGCGTGACCGTATACGCCAAAGGTGTCCATGTCTTTGCTATGGCCAACAAGTTGTTTGAGCTCACCTTCTGGAAGACGTTTCATCATGGAAACGAAGGTGTGCCGCAGCTCATAGGGAGTGCACGGATTGATGCCATTGGAGCTGCAATAGAGTGCCCAGCGATGCCGGTAGGTGCTTTCTGATTTGATGCAAAACACGCTTTCAAAGTCACCGGTAAACTCGCGCTGGGCGTTGAGGACTGCCTTTGCTGTATCGGTCAGAGCAAAAGAACGAACGGCGTTTTCATTTTTTCCGTGCGTTTCCTCTTTGTAAATATTGATGCTGCGCCGTACATCACAGCGGCTTTCGTGGATGTCACACCACCGCAGACCGATAATCTCACCGGGTCGCAGGCCGGTGACGACTTGAAACCGATAGGCATTGACATATTCATCCGCTACCGTGCGGCCGCGCAGCAGAGTGGTATCGATGTTGAACAGTTTGAGCACATCACTCGGCTGCAGGATTGTCTTGACAGAATTGCGAGCCCCGGCGGGTGGTTTGAGATCTTCCGGGTGTAGCGTGGAAATGCGTTTCAAGCGCATCCACTTGCAAAATGATTTAAGATCATAGCAAAGACTTGTCAACGTCTTTTTGGAGAGTCCTTTGGAATAGGCGACATCAACAATATTTTTCAAATCATATTCAGTGAGAGAAGAAACCTTTTTGCGGCCGATCAGTGGTTTTACATGATTTTTCCATCGGCTTTGGATGGGTAGATAGTTGCTTTTGTCGGTGGTGAGCATTACGTCCTGAATCCATTGGACATAGAGCTCTTCTACTCTGGAAGAGGGGACAGCAACGCCAGACGCAAGCCATTCGTCTGCTTTGGCATTGGCAATGCGCTGCCCTGTGCGGCCCGGCTTGGCAGAGGTGAAAGATTTTCGCTTTCCCTGCTCATTGGTGACATCGATACGCCAGAGCTGGCGCTTTTCATCCCATGAGGCTGTTCCAACACGATTCGGCATGAGAAAACCTCCTTTTTGTACAAAGACACCCTCGGTGTTTGCAGCACCGGGGGTGTTTTTTTATTTATGATCAGTGATTGCTACGGTAAATTACTTCCATGCCTTGATCCGGATGATAAGACCAAGTCACAGTTACATTATCAAAGGACTCTTTCTGGCGGCCATCCAGAGCACGTGTGTTCAGCATTTCTTCATAGAGCCAATCGGGCAAATTCAATGTCTTATTAAGGGTCTCAATATGGTCAAGCCCTGTATCAGTCAATCTTGAATCCCCACTTTTATAATCGTACGGGTTTGTGTCAATCATGAGGTAAGAATTGTCATCGGCAATAGTAATCATGCGATCCGAGTACACCTCATAGAACTTTTTGAAAATTTCTGCAATTGTTTTGCCGTGGTCTATAGCTGCCCACACAACATTGCCAAACAGTGTGCTCACTTTTTCGCCCTTTTCGTTTGTCGTGATAACCTCACTGGCTAAAATAATAGGAGAACCATCACCTGCGGTTTGTTGATACAATCCCTTCAGTGTAATCTGCTGGTTATTGAGCGCAGCTTTGGCATACTCATACTGGGCATCTTTAATTGCCGCATAGAAACGCTGTCCATCTGCGGAGACAACCGAGAAGCATTTGTAATTTGCATCTTGATAAGGATAAGTTGATTGATCTTGCCCTGCATAGGTGTAAAAATACCCGAAATCTGTCTGGCCTGAAAATTCTGTAGCGGTCCACTTGCTGTAGTTCGCAGCAAATGCAGGCACTGTTAAAACAAGGCCCAGCGCCAATGTCAATAATAATGAGGCGATTTTCTTTTTCATACACGACACTCCTTTTTATTTTTATCGGAACGGTTCCGATAGTTCAAAGTTAACCAAACCAGTGCGTATACCCCACGGCTTTACCCTCAATGTGCACGTCGTTCATTTCCTCACGGCGGCGGATGATGCTTTCATAATCCGGGTTCTCAGGGCGCAGCTCGATATAATCCGTATGGAGGTACACTCTTTTCAGGGTTGCTTCATCACCGATGCGCACCGCTGCAATCTGGCCGTTCTCTACCTCCGGCTGAATACGAATATAGACTGCATCGCCGTCATGAATGCCAGCACCGATCATGCTATTTCCTTTGCACCGGAGAGCAAAGTCGCAACTGATATCTTCAGGAACATCAATTTCGCCTTCACGGTTTTCCATGGCGGTAATGGGATCCCCGCAGGCAATGGCTCCAATCAGCGGCACTTTTTTCATTTTGGGCATCGGTTCAAAGCCCGGCGGGATATCCCTGCCCGGTGGACTATCGGATTTGCAAAGAAGATAGTCAATAGATGTGCCGTAAAATTTTGCCAAACTGATAAGTGTCTCTGAGTTGGGTTCTCTGGTTCCCTTCTCATAGTTCACATACGTCGTGTAGGGCATTCCCAACTGACGGGCAGCCTCTCTCATGTTAAGTCCTTTTTCTTGTCGGAGCTGAGATAGGCGGTTCATTTGCATCGACTCCTTTCTCTCTAAGTATATTATAATACACATTTTGAGTACACAATCAATTCAAATTACCCAATTCGAGCAAGATGCACAAAAAAGCATTGTTCAAATTGGGTAATATTTTTCTTTACAATTATTCATTATGGGTATATTATAATTATAGTTACTCGAAATGAGTAATTCAAGAAAGAAAGGAGCGTTTAAGGTGCCATATCCTAACATCAATGCCGAGCGCAGCCGGGCAGGAATGACCGTAGAAGATCTCGCTAAGAGCCTTGGCGTAACTCGGAAAACTGTATACAACTGGATGGCTCACGGGAATATCCCACAGTCTAAACTTGAAAAAATGTCAGAGCTTTTTCATTGTTCCATTGACTATCTGCTGGAAAGAGGGTGAAGCAGATGAAAATTGAAATCACCGGCGAACCCAAAGAAATTGCCGCTCTTGTACTGGCAGTACAGGAGCGGCAGAGTAAAGCTATTGTTGAAACAACGGATTGGGCTGGCAATGTTGCTGTGGTAACAGAAAAGAGCTGAAAGGGGCGGATACATCAGTGTCTAAAATCACGTTGGCTTTAGCATCAGTATCCATACTGCTCAATATCGTAACCTGGCTTATCCGCCACAATTGAAAACACTTTTTCCTTTTGCGAGGTTTGAACGACAAGCTGCCATTTTCCTGCTGATTGAAAGGTCTTTTCCATATCGGTTGGGAGATATGCCGCAAAATAGCCGCCAAGAGCGCCCTTTCCTTCTACTCGAAAGGGTAATTTCTGAGATTTAACTTCTCCGGTCTGAATCGTTTCGCCCTTTTGGCGGCGAGTCATTTGATAAACCTGCTGTTCCGGGAACAAAAACTCATATTTCTTACCATCAACCAGCAAGAACATCCGCACGACGGTCAGCGGAGCAGAGGACAGATTTACAAAATTAAAGCGAAACATAGGTTCCGCATATTTTCCGCTTTTGGATAAACAGCAGTAATGGCTTACATAGTCAACCAGGAACGAGCATCGTTTATCCCACAGCGCCCGAAAAAAGTTGTACAGAGACATTCCGAAACCTGCAATTGCAATCAAAAGTGTAACGTTTTCACGATTCCACAGCCAGTTTATGATTCCATTTACAACTTTTACGACATTTTCCATTTTTGCACTTCCTTCCTGATTTCTTTATTTTACCGCAGAAACGAGGTGTGCACAAGGAGGTGAACCCTATGGAAAACAAAGACGAAAAAAACGAAGAACTTCTCAACAAGCAGTTGCAGCTGCTCGCTGAGAAGTCCTTGAACGCAGATGCGGATACTTTAGTAAGCCTTACAGATGTCATGTGTAAAGTTTATAAAGTTCTCAACGGTGATCTTTGAAATAACCATTGTTCCGCTTTTCTCGCAAATCCAGCTTGATTTCATACAGTGCATCCTGATACATCGTATGAATCTCAGCCGGGGTTTTACCCTTCAAATCCTGATTCTGGACGTACAGAAGGGCAAGCGCTTCAATATTGGAGCTCGGAAAAGTTTTTAATTCGATATCTTCCATCGTATCACCTCCTTTCCAGAATCATTTTACTGCGAAAATAAGGTGATTACAAGGAGGTGAACAAGATGAAAATTGAAATCACTGGCGAGCCCAAAGAAATTGCCGCTCTTGTACTGGCGGTACAGGAGCGGCAACCACAGAACGCTTTAGTTCCTAAACGAGTGATCGAAGGTTCTGTCAATGCGGATCACGCAGTGACCTCAAATAATTCAGTAAAGGACTTCGGGTGATGTAATCCATTCTGTTCCGGAGCTTTGAATCACCAAAACATCACATGCTTCGCTAACAGTTTGATTCATTTGAGCGTAATGCTGAAGTCCTGCGACTGACCGGGTTAAAAAACGAAGATAGTCAATAGATTCCTGCAGTGGAAACGCATTGTGATCCACCGGAAACATATCCGTCAACTTAATCACAGTATCTGATTCCCCTGAAAATGTAAGACAATTTTCATCCTTCGTATGCTCTGTAATTTCATCCGTTGTCAACGAAGATGAAAGGACACGATTTTTTTCGTCACAAATAGCCGCACCTATAAGAATCACATTTCGTCCATTTGCAAATGCTTGAAGCTCTTTTTTGACTGACAGAATCTCATCCTCAAGGGAAAGGCACTCTTCTAGCTGTGCAAGGGTTTTGCGAATAATGCAGGCTGTACGTCGTCCACCTGCTAACGATGAGGCTCCTGTATAGGAAATTCCGTGTCCTGCCTTCGTAAGAAAAAGCTTTTGTTCATGCTCTGTTAGGACGAAGGATTCCGTCTCATTTGTTTCGGACCGAGTCACCGTTGTTGTTAGTCTTCGGTCCGCAGACATCACAATTCCGTATTGATTTGCCAAAGTTATTGCAAGCGACATTATATTTTCACCTCCCTTCCACCCCAGTATACCGCAGAAGGGAGAACACCACAAGGAGGTCAATCCCATGGAACGTTATATTATTTTCATCCCGGCAACAGGAAAGTGCAGCTTGATCCAATGTGATGACGAGTGCCCGGCAACGCTGGAAACGCTGCAGGAGCTGGTGGACGGCCCTATCGAGGTAACGCCCAGCTGTCTGGGCATAACGTGGGCACGGGAGTCGGTGGACGGCATTGACCTGATCGTCAACGAGGAGGGCAGACTGCGCGGCCTGCCGTATAATGGCCGGGCATCCGATCTGTGGGAGGGCGGTGGCATTTGCCTCCTCAATGGTGACGCGCTGCTGGCAGCCGCCAAGGGTGAGGATCTGATCGGCTTTACCAAGCCGGTGTGCAAGACCATCTGCGATGAATGGCATCTCGAAATGGAGGATGACGCATGGAAAGACTGACAGCCCCGCGGTGCAGCGGCATCAAGAGCGGCTATTGGAGCACCGCCAAAAAGGACGAGCTTGTGCAGCGCCTCGGCCAGTACGAGGACACCGGGCTCACCCCGGAGGAGATCAAAGCGCTGCAAGATTTCAAAAACGGCAAGGATGGCCGGTTCCAGACCTTCAATCCGGATTAAACGAAAGGGGAGAGCACGATGCTGATTAAACCTTACATTGAGCTGCAGCAGCTGATGGAGCGCAAAGGATACAACCAGAAAGAGCTTGCGGCGGCAATATCCCGTAGGCTGAATGGGTATAGCCCGGCAACGTTAAGTAACCGGCTGAACGGGAAAGCACCCTTTCCAGTGGATGAAATTGTTGTGATCGGCGAACTTTTGAACATTTCGCCTGATGAAATATATGGCTATTTTATCAAACCGTGGACCATTCAGGCCAAGAGAGCTAAAAAGAATCCGGCCAAGTCGAACAGGCTGGTAAGCTTTGGAGCATGAAAGGATGGTGCAGCATGAAGATTACGACCAGCGAGGAGGGAAGTCTGACCGGTAAGGTCAAGCCGTACCTGCGTGTGCAGTATGGTGACGATGGGAACCCGGAGGTTGAGACAACCTGCATCGGAATAGACGCAACAAACCTTTGCACTGCGCTGGTGGCCGCTCTGGCTGCAAATAGCGCAGACCCCGAAGCATGGCTGATCCGTGTAATGACGAAGACTGCCGATCTGGCAAGCCGAGTGGTAAACGAGGAGGACGAGGATAATGAGAAAGAATCTTAAAATCTGGGGTGCTGCCTTTTTGATGGGTGTTGGTGCCGCACGAATCTGTGTCTGGATCAACACCGGTATTGCCCACCTGCTTATCATGCGGGGCGGCTGGGAAGTGGCTGAGGCCGTCAAGGCCGCGCCGTGGGTGCTGTTCGCGCTGGGCTTTGGTCTGTTGCTGAGCGTGAGCGGTCTGCTTTCCACCGGTGAGCACTATAAACGCAGCGCAGAGAAGCAGTGCCACAGTCTGACCGTGGACGAGAGCCAGAAAGAAAATGCCCGGCGGGGTGCATGATATGGGCATGACGGCGATTGAATACGCGGAGAGCCTGAACAGGCAGTATAGGCGGCTGGCCCAGCGTAACACGAACAGCGCAAGCCTGCTGGACGCTTCCGCTGCCCCGGTAAAAGCCAGCTGCAAGGCGCGGGCCGAGGTTTACGACCTTGTGGCCGAGGAACTTGACGGCCTTATAGCACTGATGAAAGAAGAGCACAGCAATGGCTAAACCTTGCAACTGGTACACGGTCTACTCGACCAAGACAGACGAAATCATAGCCAGCGGGACGGCTGACATGATCGTCCAGCAAATGGGCTATGCCAGCAGAAACAGCTTTTTTCGGCTGTCTGCCACGCCAAGCACAAAAAAGACAACCCCCGGCGGCGCTACATCTACCATGTGGAGAAGATCCCGCGGGAGGACATAAACGAAAAGAAAGGTACAGCATGAAAATTATCATTGAAGAAATCGGAGATCGCATTACGATTAGCTTCACTGGAAAAGGTAAAAAATCCGACCGTATCAAGTTACTCATGATGGTTATGGTCGAAACATTGGTTGACGGTCTCGTTTCCGACTTGACAGATGCACAGCTGCAGGATGCAGCAAGTATATTTGCCAATGAAATGAAAACTGTCGTTATTGCCCGCTACAAAATGAATCTTGCTGACCGAAAAGAAGAATTTACCGGCAAGGAGGCAGCTTTTCTCTCTAAGCTGTTCAACTTATGACCGGGCAAAAAGAAAGAGCCTGCCCGTGCGCCAACACGGACAAGCCCAATACAAAGAGATTGCACCCTCAGTATACCACGAACTCTGGCTCTCTGCAATATGTGGGTGTGAGTTACTATGCTGCCGATGATCACGGGCACACCTTTCCGTCCACCGTTGCCCTGCGCATCGACAGGAGCCAGTACGGCGAGCTGATCCACTGGCTGGATTTTCACCTGAAGGGCAAAGACCCGCCGCCTGCGCTGTACGCACTGGAAATGCTGCTGCAGCATCTGGAATACCTACGCGGCGGGCGGCACTACCTGTACAACTCAATTTATGAAATTACACGTTTGGAGGATGCGCTATGAAAAAGTTTGCCGTCACTTACACCTACCATGAACACTTAGCATCTTTGGATGCTTTGAAGGCTGTAGCCTATTTCGAGGTCGAGGATGATGTGTCTGCCGATATGCTGGCAGTCGAAAAGCCGTTTAGATTCAATGCTGTTAAAAGCACCCATCAGAGCCACATTGCGATGATCGTGTATTGGATTGCAGCGGCGCACAACCGCTATATCCTTCGGGATGATCAGATTCTTAATGTCGCATTAGTCTGACACCTCTTTTCCCTCCAATGGTGGCAGGAGGTAAAACAAGAGCCACTGCCAGTGTATAGCACAGAAAGGAGTGTTGACCTTTATGGCAACGACCAAAGAAACAACGCCCCGCCGCAAGGCCGCGCAGAGCACACAGGAACGCCCGGCGGCACCGGTGGTGCAGTTTCCCATATCAATCCCCACTCCTCGGCAGACACGCCCTGCGGAAGCGGTGGTGATCGTCCAGGAGACAGCGAAGGATGCTGTGAAGCTTTTTGTAATGCCGAGCCCGTCCGCAGTGCGCAGCATCCTGAATGAAACATTCGGCCCGCTGGGCTGGGCAGAACGCCGCTATTTTGCAGACAGCCGCCTGTGGTGCGCCGTGGGTGTGTTCAACCCGTACATGAGCGACTACTGTTTCAAGGATGCCGCCGCGTTGGAAGGCAAGCATCCGGGCAATCATGAGCGCTGGAAGGAAGAGACCAGCTTTGTGGCTGCGGCGGAGCTTTGGGGCATCGGCAGCGACGTGATGGCACTGCCGTCCATTGTGCTGCGTGCGGATCAGGTGCCCATTGTCGGGGTACAGAAGCCGGGCCGCAAGCCCAACGACCCGCCTCAGGTGGCGGGCTATAAGCTGGCCACGGTGCTGATGGTAGATAAATTCCTGCGTCACCCGGACACCGGTGAGATCATCAGCGTGCAGTTTGTCGATAAAGACGGCCGCAAGATCACATGGGAAAAGTAATTGGCCGTCTGCCGGTGGTGTATGACCCTGCTGCCCGGCGGGTGCAGGTGGAAAGCTCTGCGGAATTTGTGGAAACCCAGCTCCTGCAGCGTCTGGACGATTTAGCCCACGGGCAACCCCTGCGCCTGACCCTGACCGTTGAGCCGGAACGCAAAGGCCGCAGCACCCAGCAAAACCGTCTCATGTGGTCGCTGCTCACCATCATGGCAGACCATTACAACGCCGGGCGCACCGGCGGTGTGACCCCGGAAGAGTGCTATCTGGACATGCTGCAGAAATACGGCGCGAAGGTGGATTATCTGGAAGTCCCGGCGGGCGCTCTGGATATCCTGCGCGGCTGCTATCGGCTTGTTCATGTGGTGGAGATACTGGACGGCAACCGCTGCACGGTCAAGTGCACACAGGGCAGCTCCACCTTTACCACCGGTGAAATGAAGAATCTGATTGATGGGATCTTTGACCGCCTCGCTGAGATGGGCGTGAATGATCCCATGGTAACTGCCTATTGGCAGGAGTGGAAGGAGCCATAATGGCCAAGAGCATCATTCAGTCAGAAAAAGAGTGCTACATCTGCCGCCGCTGGTACAACGTCCGCACCACCCGCGGGCTGGAGGAGCATCACGTCCTCAATGGGCCGCTGCGCAGCTTCTCCGAGCGGCACGGCCTCAAGGTCTGGCTGTGCCACCAGCACCACAATGAGCCGGGCATGAGCCCGCACTATAACGCCACCTGCGCCCAGACCATGAAAGCCGTTGCGCAGGCAAAATATGAGGAGAAGAACGGCCCCGGCGCACACGCTGCATGGATGGCCGCCGTTGGAAAGGACTATATCAATGCTTAATGTTATCGCAATTATGGGCCGCCTTGTGGCGGATCCTGAACTCCGCACCACCCCGGCGGGGGTGAATGTCTGCAGCTTCCGCATTGCCTGTGACCGCAACTTTGCAAAGCCCGGCGAGCAGCGTCAGGCTGATTTTGTGGATATCGTGGCATGGCGGCAGCAGGCGGATTTTGTGTGCCGCTACTTCCAGAAGGGCAGTCTGATCGCTGTTCAGGGACGGCTCCAGACCAACAACTATCAGGACAAGAACGGCAACAACCGTACATCTGTTGCCGTGGTGGCCGACAATATCAACTTTGCGGGCTCCAAGGGCACCAGCAAGCCGGTGGACGAGGGCGGCGAGGCACCCCCGGCGGGCTATCGGTCCAGTGAGCCCGCGCCGGAGCATTCCGAGAGCGACGATTTTGCAGTGATCGACGACAGCGACGACCTGCCGTTTTAATGGAGAAAGGCAAACAGGATGAGAAAAGACGGATATGTTGTTGTTCAGCCGTGGATGGTAACGGACTACAACCTCAACGGCAACAAGCTCCTGATCTATGCCCTGATCTGGGGTTTTTCACAAGACGAACAGTCTTGCTTTTATGGCTCTGTCAGCTACATTGTGGAGTATTTCAAGCTGAGCAAGCGGGCTGTGCTGAACCTGCTGGCCGAACTGGAAAAGGACGGCCTGATCCGCAAATGGGCTGAACCGGTAAACGGCAGGCCCACAAACAGGTATGCAGCGCTTCGCCCGGCGGCGTGCGCTTCTGCGTCTGATGGGTGCAAAAAATGCACCGGTGAAGAAAATGCACCGGTGAACAATGTGCACTCTGATGGGTGCAAAAAGTGCACCTCTACCGGTGCAGAATGTGCACCCAAGAAAGAAAATAATAATAAAAGCGAGAATAAAGGGCCGTCCGCAACTCGTTTTTCACCACCTACGGTGGAGCAGGTCAGAGCGTATTTCCGGGAGCGTGGTGTCCCGCCCGCTGATGCCCAGACTGAGGCTGACAAGTTCGTTGACCGGTACGAGGCTAACGGGTGGATCGTGGGCAAAACCAAGATGAAGGACTGGAAAGCGGCAGCGCGTAACTGGCTGAGGAACCGGAAAGAGTGGGGCCAGCCCGCTGCACAGCCTGCAACCCCGTATGGCGGGCGTACATGGGAGGATCTGTGATGGACGTGCAAAGCGTGTTGATTGGCGCGCTGCTGATGGAGGATCAGCTGGCACCGTATTCACTGCCGGAGTTGAGTATTGAGCATTTCCGGTCTGAACTGCAGCCCACCTTTGCGGCAGTTCAGGGCTTTTGGATCACAAAGGGCCTGCTGGATATCATGCAGATTGCGGCGAAATACCCAGACCAAAAGCAAAACCTGCTGTCCTGCGTGGCCTCCTGTGAGAGCGAGTGCATCCGGCTGACCCGTGACCGCGTGGAAGAGTGGACGCGGATCATCATGGAGGATGCCGCAAAGGCCCGTTTTCAGAGCCTTGCCTTTAAGGCCGTAGACGCTGCAACCGCATTTGACGATCTGCCGGATCTTTACCAGCAGATGGGGCAGGCACTGGATATCCACACCGAGAAGAACGATTTTCAGAGCGTGGGCGATCTGCTGGATGACTATATCAGGCATTTGGACGAGAAACCCAAGTATATTCGCACTGGGCTGTCCAAGCTGGACGAAAACCTGCACCTCGTGCCCGGTAACTATTTCGTGATCGGCGGCAGACCAAGCGCAGGCAAAACTGCTCTGAGCTTCCAGCTTGCTGCTGGCATGGCCAAGCAGGGCAAGCGGGTGTGTTATTTCTCGCTGGAAACAGACCCGGCCACGCTGCAGGCCCGTCTGATTGCCAACCAGCTGTATGCTCCTCTCTCGGCAGTCAAAAATAAAACGCTGTCCATGAACGAACTTGACCGGCTGGCCGATATGAAGCGCTGGCCGCTGTACATCCGTTCTGCTGCAGGCAAGGGCGTGGCATGGATCAAGGCGCAGGCCCTACGCATGAAAGCAGATATCATTTTCGTGGACTATTTGCAGCTGATCCACGAGCGCGGCAACAGCGACCGATACAACGCGATCACCGAAATTTCCATTGCGCTGCATGAACTTGCCCAGACAACCGGCATCCTCGTTGTGGCTCTGGCCCAGCTGAACCGCAACGCTGCACGGGCTGAACCGTCAAACGCGGATCTGCGTGAATCCGGCCAGATCGAGCAGGACGCGGATGCCATTTTGCTGCTATCAGCTGACGGCGACGCCTATTTCAGCCGCCTGACCAAAAACAAAGAGGGCCGCGTGGGCAATGCCGGGCTGGAATTTGACAAGTTGACGCAGCACTTTACTTGCGTGACCGCAAGCTAATAAGAGGAGCCGCCCGGTGGGGTGGTAAACAGGAGATAAACGAAAATGGATGATGTGAGATTGATCGATGCCAATGCAGCCATTGAGAATGCAGACAAGCGTTATAACGAATGGAACCTTGCCATGGCTGCGGCAGAAGGGAACCGGCAGATTAGCATGGTTTACAAAAAGCAGGAGCTTTTCAAGGCTGTGAAGAAAGTTATTGAAAGCTGCCCGTCCATTGACCTGGACAGCCTACGACCTGTGTCTGAGTGGGAGCTGAACCCCGACAAGTGGACGTGTGAATGGTTCCGCTGCAAGAAGTGCCACCACACTTCCTGCTGTACAGATTCTTTTTGTGGCGGCTGCGGGGCAAAGATGAAAAACACGGACGTGGAAATCGAGGACTTGCCAGAACCACAAGAGGAAAAAGGAGAATCAGATAATGAACGAAAAGAAGTGCATTGACGCTGACGCTCTGGAGCTTGAATACCGGAGAATGAAAGACGCTGAAAGTCTGGGAGGGCATAACGGCGACTATGTATATAACCGGTTGTTTGAAACACTGCTGCAGGCCCCGGAAGCATTCCTAGCGGGCTGTCCGGAATGGATCAGAACGGCAGAGAGAAAGCCCACCGCAGAGGACGCAAACGAGGACGGCTGCGTCCTGAGCATCAATGTTAACCCCGGCGATCGTTTTACTTCTAACTGGACGTGGAACTTCGTGAGCGCACACCCGGACAACTTCCCCGTCTGGATGCCATTGCCTAAAAAGCCGGATCTGGGAAAGGGGAGATAAACAATGATGAATGCAGCATACATGGCCCTTGTTGTGATGGCGTGGGCGCTTGCCATTGCTATGGTCGGAGGCGTTACATTTTTCTTGTTGAGGTAGCGCTGGAGGACTACGAGGAGCATTTTAAGCGCTGGTAATAGGGAGGGTTGCCCAATGACCTATGAAGAGAAAAAGGAATGGCTGCAACGTTATAAGGTAGCCCGGCAGCTGTTTAGCTTTCGCCTGCAGCAACTAGAAACAGCAAAGACGGATGCCGGGCACACAACTCAAAACATTTCACTCGTACCCGGCGGAGCTGGTGATGGTCAAGCCCTGCCGAGGGCAGTTGAACGTATCCAAGAGGCAGAGGAACGCGTAACCGCTCAGGCTGCTATCTGCGACGAGATCTATGAGGAAATCATGGCTGCACTGAACACACTGGACAACCTATGTGATCGTGATATCCTGTATCGTAAATACATCAGTTGCCAGAGTTGGAACGAAATCATGCAGGGCACAAACCTATCAAAGAGCGCCGTGCTGGCCCACCACCGGCAGGCAATCAAAAGCCTGAAATTAGAAAGTCAGGACTAAAATAGACCAATCAGGACTGATCTGGACAAAAATGGACTAATCAGGACTTGAATGCACCTCAACCAGCTGATAATATTAAACTGCGAAAGCCGCAAGGAGCTGGACAACATCCAACACCCTGCGGCTTTTGTATTGCCCGGCTGCGACAGGGGAACACCTTACCGACCAACAGCCTGAATGTACCAGCCGGGCAATTCTTATTTTGCTATCCTGTGGCACCGTCAGGGTCTGCACCCCGGCGGGGTCATTGGATAAATATAGGTCATTGTAGCATCATCCTCAGTGCGTGGCAGCATACAGCCAAGCGGGCTCTATCCCATCCGGCCCAGTAAGCTGCCGCTGCGGGCAGCTGCGCACTGACCGCGAATCTCCTGCCGTTCGGATCATCCGGGCGGCTTTTTTGATACCCCGGGCCTGCAAAGCACCCATGGGCTTTGAAAACACTCCCTCCCCGAAGAAGTCCCCCTGCCTGCAAAGGCTCCTTCCCGATGGTGCACAGCAGGCCGTGACCAAGGAGCCGCATATGCCAAAGACTGTTACGCGCCCAGACCGTGACGGCACGCACCGTCTGGCCTTTGAGCGCAACAAAAAGAAGATCTATGCTACACAAACCGTGTGCGGCATCTGCGGCAAACCTGTGGATTTCAGCTGCAAGTTTCCGCATCCGCTTTCGCCGTGCATCGACCACATCATTCCCGTGGCCAAGGGCGGGCATCCCAGCGACCTTGCCAACCTTCAGCTGGCGCATTTCTGGTGCAACCGGCAGAAGAGCGACAAGTTGTTTTCGCCGGTAGAAAAGCAGGCCGAAGCGGATGCAGACGCGCCGCTGGCTCTGCCGCTGAGCACCGACTGGACGGCCTACCGCGGCCATTGAGCAAGGCAGCAGATATCAAACCTTCCTCACCACAACAGGGGGGATATCCCCCTCCCAGGGGGGTCTCTGACCTTCCCGTACCGTACTGTGAATATTTTCTCGCGAAAGGAGAAAGCACCGCCCTATGAGCGACCTGAAAGGCATGGCATACCTGCGCCGCCGCCTGCTGCAAAAGCGGGCGCGGGTGCAGACCCGCTACAAATATTATGAAATGAAGAACGCCGTGAAGGACTTCGGCATGGTGACACCGCCAGAGTTCCGCACCTTCACAGAGGTGCTGGGCTGGTGCGGCAAGGCCGTGGATTCGCTGGCGGACCGCTTGCTCTGGCGGGAGTTCCGGGACGATAATTTTGACCTGAACACCATTTATTGCATGAACAATGCGGATGTGCTGTTTGACAGCGCAGTGCTGTCGGCCCTCATTTCCAGCTGCTGCTTTGTGTATATCAGTCAGGCCGAAAACGGTTTTCCGCGCCTGCAGGTCATTGACGGCGGCAACGCCACCGGCGTGATGGATGAAGTGACGGGCCTGCTGAGGGAGGGCTATGCAGTTCTGGCGCGCGACCCCGACAGCGATCGGCCCATGCTGGAGGCATACTTCACTGCGGGCAGTACATGGTACTACCCCAAGGGCCAGAAACCGTATCGGGTGACGAACTCCGCACCTGCCCCGCTGCTGGTGCCCATCGTATACCGCCCGGATGCAAAGCGTCCGTTTGGGCACAGTCGTATTTCCCGCGCCTGTATGGGCCTGCAGCAGGGCGCGCTGCGCACCCTCAAGCGCAGCGAGATCAGCGCCGAGTTTTACTCCTTCCCGCAAAAGTATGTGCTGGGCACATCCAATGAAGCCGAACAGCTGGACAAATGGAAGGCTACCATTTCCAGCCTTTTGGAGATCACCAAAGACGAGGATGGCGACAAGCCCGTTGTGGGCCAGTTCACCCAGCAGAGCATGAGCCCGTATACCGAACAGCTGCGCACCTTTGCAGCGCTGTTTGCAGGCGAGACCGGCCTGACGCTGGATGATCTGGGTTTTGTTACCGACAATCCCAGCAGCGCCGAGGCCATCAAGTCCAGCCACGAGGCCCTGCGTCTGGCAGCCCGCAAGGCGCAGCGCACCTTCGGCAGCGGCTTCCTGAATGTCGGGTATCTTGCGGCCTGCGTGCGGGACGATTTTGCCTACCAGCGCCAGCAGCTTTACCTGACCCGCCCTGTGTGGGAGCCGGTGTTTGAACCGGACGCCGCCACGCTGTCCGGCATCGGTGATGCCGTGGGCAAGATAAACGCCGTGATTCCCGGCTACTTCGGCAAAGAAAATCTGCGGGATCTGACCGGCATCCGCACCGAGAACTGAGGTGCCCATGGACGAAAAAGACATTGCCCCGGAACTGCTGGAACGCATCCGAGCTGACTTTCTGGCCTTGCTGGGCGACGCGCAGCAGGAAGCTGACACCTACACTGCCGCTGCAGCCTATGCCGAGCTGGTAGGTTCCGCACTGGCTGACGCTTTCCGCCGCAACCTGACTGCTGACATTCTGCCGGACGGAAGGCTGTACTGGAACATTGCCGATCGGGTGGTGCGCCCGCTGCTGGAGGAGGACTATGCCAGGATCGCAGACGCTGCTGCGGCTGCGCAGCAGGCTTTGAACCGGCAGGCCCGGATCGGCATTGCGCCGCAGCGTGCCGTGCTGGATGCCGACCGCGTGAACGGCCTGCTCAACAAGCTGGCAGAAGCGGAACGGTTTGAGGATGCAGCATGGGCACTGGCTGAGCCGGTGCGCACCTTTTCCCGCATGGCCGTGGACGATGTCCTGAAGGCAAATGTGGATTTTCAGGGCAGGGCCGGTCTGAGGCCGCGCGTCGTCCGCATTGCCGAAAGCGGCTGCTGTAAGTGGTGTAGCGCTCTGGCCGGGACATACGACTACCCCCATGTTCCGAAAGATGTTTACCGCCGCCACGAGCGCTGCCGCTGCCGGGTGGAATATGACCCCGGCGAGGGCCGACGGCAGAACGTGTGGAATAAAACGTGGATAGAGGAGCCGGAAGTCCTTCAGTCCCGTAAGGAGCTTGCAGAAACACCACTCCCTAACAAAGTCCATATTCCCGGCGATATTCCTATGCAGAGCGTTCTCCCGGAATATTTGCGGACGGCTTCACCGGGTGTTGGTTCTATCACATATGATACAGGCTATGACATGGTGCGCCATGCAGATGAAGTAAAAACAGCACAATGGCTGCACGACCATCTGGGCGGCAACATTGTACTGTTGAACGAAGTAAACAACTATAAGGCCATGACACCGGACTATATTTGGAATGGGAAGATGTGGGACTTAAAAACAGCTTCCACGGAAAAATCTGCGAACAGCGCTGTTCGGCATGGTCTGAAGCAGATTCAAGAAAATCCCGGCGGCATTATTTTGAACTATGGGCAAAATATAATTTCTGCTGATTTGCTGAAAGATGTTCTCCGAAAAAGGCTGACCGCCAGTGCAACTCAAGACGTAGATATTCTTGTTATCTGCAAAGATGAATTGCTCATGGTCCAGCGTTTTATTGCAAAAAAATAGAGGTGTCGAGCCCCCACCATATAGCGGAGGCGCACCTCTATTTATTTTATATCATATTTTCGATTTGTCGTCAACATCTTAGAAGGAGGAACCCAGCCCACCATGCCGCGGACGCGAAAACAGGCAGCTGATGTCAGGCTGGGCCGCCAGACGCCTACCGCCGCTGTCGTGCTGCCCTACACCGAAACGTGCGGACAAGAAGCAATTGACCTGTACAACACCACTGGGCGCACGGCCCAGCAGTGGCAGGAGCTTTTGCTCTACGATATCCTTGCCCGCAACGAGAATGATCTTTGGGTGCACACCAATTTCGGCTACGCAGTGCCCCGCCGCAACGGCAAGAACGAAATCGCCGCCATCCGGGAGCTGTACGGCCTGAAGCAGGGCGAAAGCATCCTGCACACCGCGCACCGCACCACCACCTCACGCGCAGCATGGGAGCGCCTGTGCCATCTGCTGGACAAAGTAAAGATCCCGTACAAATCCATTCAGGCGGTGGGCCGTGAGCACATCCAGCTGGAAGATAGCGCGGGTCGCATCGAGTTCCGCACCCGCTCTTCCAAGGGCGGTTTGGGTGAAGGTTTCGATCTGCTGGTGATCGACGAAGCGCAGGAATACACCGACGATCAGGCCAGTGCCCTGAAATACGTGGTCACAGACAGCGAGAACCCGCAAACATTGTTTTGCGGCACGCCGCCTACGCCGGTCTCTTCCGGCACGGTATTCCTCAAAATGCGCAACGCTGCGCTGCGGGGTGATACCCAGAACACCGGCTGGGCTGAGTGGAGCGTGGAACAGCAGACCGACCCGCATGACGTGGAAGCATGGTACCGCACGAACCCAAGTCTCGGCACCATTTTTACCGAGCGCAGCGTTGCGGATGAGATCGGCGACGATCCCATTGACTTCAACATCCAGCGTCTGGGCCTGTGGCTGCGCTACAACCTCAAATCTGCCATCAGCCGCACCGAATGGGACGAGCTGAAGGTGGACGCCCTGCCAAAGCTCACCGGCAGGCTTTATGCCGGCATCAAGTTCAGCACCGACGGCACCAGCTGTGCGCTGGCCGTTGCCTGCCGGACCAAAGAAAACAAGATATTCGTGGAAGCCATCGACTGCCGCCCTACCCGGAC
>ERZ772820.1560-NODE-1560-length-17714-cov-66.216150_pt1 | contig 17714 bp, 19 predicted proteins | sample MGYA00511377_ERZ772820 | MGnify/ENA primary metagenome ERZ772820 (study PRJEB29015, sample SAMEA2737684) | human gut metagenome | biome: human gut; feature: human-associated habitat; material: faeces | place: China | collected 2012 ...
CCTCCGGGTCAGGCTCCATTCTGCCATCGGCGCTTTTGCGGTAGCCGTAGGGACAGATTTTGCTCTGATACTCGCCGCGCTGCATCTTGGCGTACTTGGCACTCTTGGTCTTGATGGACATATCGCGGCTGTAATACTCGCTGATGAGATATGCTAATGGGGTCAGCCTGAAAGAAATTCAGGAGTGGTTGGGTCACAGCGACATTGCTACGACTTCCAACATCTACACGCACCTGAATTTCACCTCGAAAGTGGCATCCGCCAATGCGATCATGGGTGTGTACCCAGCGCTGTAATGGTCGGACATCCCTCCAATGTCCCTCCGAAAAACAACCGAAAACTGACCCGAAATGGCCGGTTTTCAGCTGTGAGAGGGATCGATACATAAAGCCGACAACGCAAAAGTAAAAGCCCGCAAGCCCAGTTATATCAAGGGTTTGCGAGCCATTCGGTGTGTCACTGCACTATGAAAGAGATGCATTTGGGTTTTGACAGCATGGTTTTGAACCATCATGATCCGAAAATGCAGTGTTTACTCGCCGAGCAGCCAGTCGATGAGGTTCTCGGATTTGATGCCGTCGTAGGAAGCATCAAGACCCTGCTCAAGGGACAGCACGATTTTTTCGTAGTTATCGCGGATGCTTTGAAGCGGTGCAAGCTCCCGCTTGCGCACGTCCTCGCTCATCATGGACTCCGTTGGGATATCACAATGGCTTAAAAATAGTTTGCGGATTTTGAGAAAACAGTCTTCCGTAGAATTCTACTGCATATCTATCCGTCATTCCCGCAACAAAGTCACATATCACTCTACGCTTTCCTTCGTCCGTTTTTGCTTGAAAGTAAATCGACTGGAAATCCTCTGGTAAAAGCCTGTATCCATCTTTCTCCGTAAGCCGTTCGAACATTTTCTTAATTATCTCATATCCACGATTCTCAACAACTTTGAGCCTAGATGAGTTAATAAGGTAAACATATGAGAAATGCTTAAGAACATTTATTAATAGCTTTGTCTCACTATCCACTTCAACTTTTGATAGAATTGGATACGCACCATCTAAATCAACTGATATTCCAGAAATAAACTGACTGACTAAGTAAGATGAAAACTTGTTCCTGAGGTACCCGTTTGATGCAAATTCTTTGGAATACAGATAGGAATTCAAGAAATTAGTAAGCGTTTTAGGCGCATAGTCTTTATCTGATGTTTTAATTCGTTTTTGTGCAGCAATAGAATCTTTCCAAACATCCGAAAAAAGTCTGATTATGCTTGTCCTGCATTCATTTGCATCAGCAATAATATTGTCTTTTTTTAATTTAGTAGATATTTGCTCATATATGGTATCAACAGCAGCCATCATTTCATAAGGGGTTAGAAATCCAGCCTTAAATGCGTCCTCTAAATCATAAGTAGAATATGCAATATCGTCAGCAATATCCATAATAGCACATTCTATTGTTTTAAAGGGGCTGTGATTCATGTCCCCAACCAGTTTTTTCTTTACTGATTCGATGATATTCTTATCGCACTGGTAATACCCTTTTTGCAACCCCGCAGAGGCATCCCTAAAAGCCGGAATAACATGATCATATTTAAGCCCTGCGGCAATGGATCTTGCTGTCAAATTTAATCCACATCTGCAATCGTTGCCGCTGGCATCAAAAACATCAGTCGGCTTTTCTTTCTTTTCTAGTCTAAGAATAATATGTAATGTCTGCGCATTTCCTTCAAATCCTCCGCAGTCCTTCATGCAATCATCTAGCGCTCTTTCACCATTATGGCCAAACGGCGGATGTCCTATATCATGAATTAGACCTGCAACTTCACAAACATCAGGCTCAATGAATTCACATTCAGGGGATTGGGCTTTAAACTTGCATGCAATACTACGAGCAATTTGTGCCACTTCTAATGAGTGAGTTAATCTATTTCTAAAAAAATCACTCTCCTGACTTGGAAACAACTGCGTTTTATTCTCAAGTCTTCGGAAAGATGGGCAATGCAATACCCGTGCGTAGTCACGTCTATACTCTGTCCTATATGGATTGATCGAAGTAGAGTTTACACCATCATCGTATTTGTTCTGAATTTCTTGAAAGCGATAAACATCATTTTGCGTACCCAATTTTTCCAGACCTCCCAACCACCAGTTTATGTGTAGGTTTCGGAATTCCAGCATCTACAATTCGCTTGGAGACGTCTATCTGAATTTGATTTGCATTAAATCTTGGTTTTGTTGTTTCATTTAGAGGAAATGAAATAACCTCTTTGCTTGTTTTATTTGCTCCCATTAAAAAGCCTTCTTTCTTCCCTCATTAATTATATGATTCTTGAATGCATTTGCTGCATTAAACTACAAATAAACGTGAACTAAACCCGAAAAAATACACTTTGGGAAATCAGCGCGATGCGGGCGGAATTAACTTGCGGAATAGCAAAATTATATCAATTACACATTTTGCCTAATCCATAATTCTAAAGAATCCTTACGTTTGGCAATGACCGGAATTCTCAATTCGTCAATATATCGGCTTGTATTATCAGTTATTTTAACCGCAACCACAGGCTTTCCAATATTAACTGCAAATTTAATCTCTTCTATAGACATACCGCCGTTGTTTGCAGGACGATTCGAGCATACCACTACACTTGCATATTTAATTTGCTTCTGTATCTGAGGATCTACATTAAACCTTTTATCTATACTGTCGAAGGGCGAAGTGGCAGGGACAGAATAGTCACTGACCACATACTTTGTTCTGTCAAGCAACGAACTAATCTCGGAATAATCACCGTTGTTCCATCTGTGTGGAATAAAAACATTAATTCTCATAACATTCCCTCCTTCTAAATTGTGTTTTTGTATACTAGATTCCAATAGTGCTGACCACGGGCTGTTAATTTGCAGGACTTTCGGTTAATCGCCGCATAATACATATGAGCTTCTCCGACAGGAACAACTAAATTAAGTTTTACATATTGTTGAAGAACAGAGAAAATTTCTTCATTCGTCTTGTTTACCTCTTGTGTATCTGCTTCATGCTTATCATGTTCAAAAGTTGGATCTAACGCAAGTTCATCATACGGATTTGGAAATATTTCCGTCAACCTTCTCAATTCCGTAATATGAATAGGCGGCACATTTTTTCTAAGTGAAACAAAACTCTTGATATTTGCTTTGAACACAGGGCGTTGTTCCCACGCACCAAGCGATCGATCAATGTAAGAGTAAATGCTACCAGGGGACACTTCACCCAGAAGGTTCATTGCGCCACCGTATAATGCTTCAACCAGTAGTGAAGTAAAAACGCCTTGGCCGTTTTCCTCTGTAGCATATTCACTTTCTCCGCATGCGGCTAAAATTGTTGTACCTTCTTTTAGTAGTGAATAATTTGGCATCTCTGTGGGATTAGCAATTGCACCACTAAAGCAACTATCAAGAATAACAATTTTATTTTGTGCTTTTGACTGCGATACGATCCCCATAATGTCATTTAAAGACAAGCCATCATCGGCACGGTTAATCTCGCTTGTGCAAAGATACCCTCCCGTAGTATCAAACGACCCATGACCAGAATAATAGAACACAGCGATTTCTGCGTCGCTCTTAAACAAGCCCTCAACAGCATCCTTTAGTTTCCCTCTCGAAATGTAAGAAGTCTCACTTGAAGCACACAAAAGTTTAACATCAAAATTTAGCGTCCCATCTCCGTTTCGCTCTAAAGCGGCTTTCACAGAATTGGCATCATTAACACACCCGTGCAAATTGGATATGTTTCTATAGCTATCAATCCCTACACATAGAGCTTTTCGCATAATTTTCTTCCTCCTCGCTTTATTGTATCAATTTTTTCTTATTTACCTTGCAAACCTCACAAAGAAGCAAAATAGGGGCGACATAGTATTTGTTAAAAAGATGGTCAACCCATTCTTGGAAGTTGCAAGAGCAGCACCAGCGGCTTGTTATACATAGGTATCCCAATATCCAATGTGCAAATATTCTTAGATATGTTCATTATACCATTTTAAACGACATTATGCAACACAAGATTAACTATTTAATGCGTAACTGTTATTCTTCAATACCGAACCGATATTCTTCTCAGAGATTCCTCCTCTCCATGCAGGTATGTCATCACATGCAAATTGTAGAAAAGTAATGATTTCTTAAAATATTCCTTTCAGTCAATCACTTTATTAAAGATAATTCTTACAAAAAGTGCCAACTCGCAAGCAATTCCTAACAAGCTGTCGAAAACTATAGTCATAAATCACTTTTCCATAGATAGGACAACGCACAGGAACCGCTTGTACGCGGTTCCCGTGCTCATATATTGGGGCTGAGCAGATTATATTCGCGCAAAAAGTCACATCACAAGTGATAGCTCTATTTTGTCCTGACAGCAACATACTTCTGGCTTCGGCTGTTTGGTTTACCGGGAATGGTCATCTGGAGTAGCCCGCTTTCCAGCAGGGGCTTCAGATAGCGCGCGGTAAAGCCTTTGGTATTTTTATATCCGCAATGTTCGGCAATTTCGGTTTTGCTGTGCGGCGACGAGCAGAACGCCAAGATTTTTTTCTGTGTGCTAACTTGGGTCTCAACTTGGGTCCTAACTTGGGTCCTATCCTGTTTCGAGGGCCCAAGTTCTTGCTCCGCACGAGGAGTATTCCGAATCGTCGCATAGAGCATAAACGCTTCCACGCGATACTCCGGCTGCGGAAGTCCTGCTGTTTCCATGACTTCATAGAGCCGGTCTACGCCCTCGCCAAACTCCTGCACATATTCGTACTCATGCAGGAACTGAGCAATTTTCGGGTTGCGTGAGAAGTGGACATGCCGCATATTGTTCAGACGCACGATGCCGGGCAGTGTGCCGGGGCTTTCCACCGTCAGCCGGTCATCGAACATCTTGATTTGGATATCCGTCCCCTTGATGCTGTAATCACGGTGCGCAACGGCGTTGACGATCAGCTCTTTCCAGGCAAACTCCGGGTATTCCGGCTCGGTGACAAAGCGGGTGTCCGCGCCGAGGTAGGTACGCTCCTTAATCTGGCTGCGCACAAACTCCAACGCCTTCTCGATGACATGCAAGATGCGCCCCTCAAACACCACGTCCTTGATGACGTTCATCTCCACGCCGACCTTGGCTTCTGTTCCCTCGTACCGGACAAAGCGGATGCGGGCGCGGGGGAAATAGTGTTTCGGATTCTTGCCGAACAGCAGCATGGCGGCGGTGCTGACTTCTTCCTTGCCGCCCTTGGTAGAGATAAATTCTTTGTTCTCCCGCAGGTACTCCCCCGGGCTTTTCCGATAGCCGAGCTTCTGTGTGTACTCCCGAACGAAGTCGAGGTCAATGTCCTCCATCGCCGCGTCTGGGACAGGGGTATCCTCAAAGTATCGTGTGCCCTTGGCATACATGAGCTGGAGACGTTCGTCGAAATTGAGCTTCTTGGATCTATCCCCGACGCGGAAGAAAACATCGTCCGCCTGATTGGCGTGAAGCTCGTTGCTCTGCAAAACTTCAATCAGCAGAATGTGGTCCGGCTTACCGTCCCTGTTGGTGCAGGCAAGCAGTTCGGTTTCAATTTGGACAGATGGTTTGCAGTAGTCAAACGGCGCACGCAGCAGCTCGTTGATATGTTCCTGATAGGCATCAATGCCGGTCATCGTACCGTCATCCTCCACGCCGACCGCAATCACGCCGCCGTCCGCATTGGCAAAGGCAATTAAATGAATCGCAAGCGTCTTTGCGTCGATGCGAGCGCTCTTGCGGTCAAACAGCGGAGATTCCGTCATGGTGCAGATTTGTTCAATTGTCAGCTTGCAACTCATATTTCCATCCTCTTTCCAACGGTGTCTACATGCATTTTACAACATACGTACCATCTACAGTATAGCACATCATCGCAGAGCAATTCAAGAAATCACTTCAACATTCAAGGCATTTCGCGCATGCCAGTGTTTCCAACGTCAAATGAAATTCAAATATCACTGCATGGAATTTTTGATATATGCAGCTACGTCATCAATTTCCGGATATATGTAGGCCGTATTAATGCCCAAGCGATTTAACGATTTCAGAATCGCTTCCTTTTTAGAAGAAGGAATATAGTATATTCTCTTTTTCTCAGCCTTGCTAAAACGATACTTTTCTTGGTCTCCTATGAAGTTGGAGCCGATTTCTTCCGATTGAGAATAGATAACTGAGTTAATACCCCATAAAAGGAAGGCTCCTTCTTGATGCGTAATCCTTCTGTTACTTCGAGTGGGCTTTACAAACACTGGCCATCTCAGGAGATTGCTGTCAAATGAAGAATCAATTTGAGGAAGTTCCATACGGAGCTCATTCCAGTACTCGCCAAAATCTTTTTCTTGAATAACCCGCGAATTGGCTGCACTCATTGCATTACAAATATCACACTGTTTTTTATATTTCATCATAGGAAGGCACGAAAGCATAGTGACGGTCTTATCTTTTGCGTATAAAATGCTCTCATTTTTCACGGCATATACAATGACTTCGCCCGTGTTATTCCTTGTCTCACAAGCAAAATAGAGTGCAACCAGAGGATTAAACGAGAAATCAAGTAACCTCGTAGGCAGTCCATAATGCTGCATTTCAACTAAAAAATCCAGATGCGTATCGCATCTCAGAAAATCATCCGGACACCGAAGTACCAGTTCCTGATACATCATATATTCATTCTTGTAAAACTGCGGAGCTCTAAATAGCGAAGGCTTGATTTCATAGTTTATATTTGTGTGCCCCCTGAAAAGTAGGTTGTAATTATCTGGGAACTCCATTACCTCTTTAACGTATTGATCCAATGAATCTACTTTTATTAGCTCAACATCGTCTGCGACAATAAAATTCCCGTGTTGGTGAAACCGCGTTGTGCCAAAGTAGTGAGTTAAAAGGCGCATAAGCCGAACTGACTCAGACTCAGTTCTCTTTTCCGCCTGTAACAGTATATATACAACGCTTTGATGTTCATCATGTGTCATTAATCGTTCTTGTTTCGGCATAGAAAGGCACTTATTATAGAGTTCTTGTAGATTAATAGGATTTTTCTCTATCAAAGGATAGAACTCCGTCCCTTTAAGCCGTTTTTGCAGAGTTTCCTTATTACTGGGGTATAATCCTTCATTGCAACAGACGTATCCATCATAAAATAGCTTATTAAAGACAACTGCCTGAAGCGCCGGGCGGATAAACCAAAAATCTGCTATTATATAAAGAATATCTCTAGTTGACAAAGTATCCATGTGCGTTTCTCCTACAGCATTATAGTTTTATAACTTACAAGGTGTCCACAAGTAATAATCCCAACCTCTCCCATTGACCCACAAAATACGATTTTCAACCATCAGATTTCTGATTATACGCCGCCAAAAAACAGGATTCTATTTTACTGGAGCAACTGGAGTTGGCTTGGGCAAGTACGAGTACTCATCTGGAAAAATAATCAAGTCCCAATCGATTTTCTTCGCAAAATATGTAGCCTTCTCGTAGCGTTCGCTATTCATCGGCTTACGGTAAGCCGCAATCACGCGAACCTGATTGCAGACGTAGTCGCGCATATCGAGCTTCAAAATCGTATTTGGAACATAACGCCGCTTGGAGCCTGTGGTAACAAAGCCCATACACGCAGTCGTTCCGCCTGCAAGTTTATCCGTTATCAGCCGCGGATTACAGGAGTTGTAATCACCGATCATCGTTGCCGAGAGATGACCAGAAAGCAGCTTAGGCAAGACATCCAGTTTAAGAGCTGTCGTTCCATCGGCAGCAAACTCAAAATCATTGACGCTCAAGCGATGTGAAAGACATTTATCATAGAATTCTTTTGCGCTGATAGTATCATTTGAACCGTCTTTGTTCTGCCGTTTTTTTTAGTTTTCAAGCCCGTCAAATGCATAAAATTGCTTGCATCAAACGAAAACTCTATTGCAGATATTCTCCTATGTTTATCTTGGCATATAAATAGAATATTCCGATTTGCAAGTTCACTGCGATACTTTTCCGCACAGGCAACAACGACTGCAATCGCTTGCGCTTTCGTATAATGTTTCATGCCATTGGGACACTCTCTTTCTTGCAAAAAAGGAGAGACCGTAATACCGCAGTATTACTGGCCTCTCCTAAAATGACTGGTTTTTCTGTTGTCCGCCAACAGCCGGAGTTTTGTACTCCGGTTCTTTATCGGGTTTTTCCGTTGTCCGCCAACGCTCAGGCACACAGGTCCTGCATCCATTTCGGATTTTAAGTGCCAGCCGCACTGGTGAGATGACGCTCACCTTCCGCTATTATTATATTCCGCACAAAAGAAAATGTCAACAGAAAACCGTTGAAAAATATTCTTTTCAGAGTGATTTATACCTTATTCTCTGAGAATCATCTGCCGTTTTCCACCTCCTGCTCGATCTCCAGACCGCCCGGAAAGACGACCCTGATCAGATGCTTCGACACGGCGATTACACGCGAGAGGGTCTGGCGGACGAGATAGTCATCATAGGCAAGCGGGTGGTTTTGCAGCGCGTCGAGGGCGGCATACACTTCAACAAGACGCGAGAGCAGTCCCGCCTGCGTCTGCTGCGCGTCGGCCTGCTGTGCAAGCTGCTCGATCAGGCGCTGCTTTTCCTCCATCAGCGCAGTGACGCACGCCTCGTCGATTTCTCCGTCGTCTTCGGCCGAAACCGCATCGAGCATCGCGCTGAACTCCGCATCGATCTGCGCAATGCGAATCTGCATGTCCATCGACCGATCTTCGCAGGCTTCGCCGTGCAGCCCCATCCCAATGTGCAGCTTGAGCGTTTGCAGGACGTCTGCGTTCTGTCTTGCCACAGTGGAAATTGCCTCCATGATTGCGCGCTGCGCCGCGCTTTCCTCAAGGCTCGGCGAATGATGGCAGTACTTCTTGCCGTAGTCCAACCGGCTGATGCACCGCCAGACGATCTTCCGCTCCCCTCTGGCCGTCCATGTGCAGCGGCGGTAGGGCGTGCCGCATTCGCCGCAGACCAGCAGCTCCGTCAGCGCGTATTTGCCGCAATACTTGCCCTGCTCGGTTTTGGTGCCAACCTGCTTGACCTTCTGCTTGCTCCCCCGCCGCGCCAGCTCCTCCTGCACGCGCGCGAACGTTCCGGCGTCAATGATCGCAGGATGATTGTTTTCCACATAAAATTTCTGCCGCTCGCCGCGGTTGGCCTTGATGCGCTTGGTCAGGCAGTTCTCCACATAGGTCTTGCCCAGAACCGCATCGCCCTTGTATTTTTCGTTCGAGAGGATCGAGCGAATCGTCGTTTCGCGCCACGCCTGCTTCCCGCCGGGCGAGGGAATGCGCTGCGCCTCCAGATGGACGGCGATGTCGTGCAGACTGTCACCCGCGAGGAAGCGGCCATAGATGGTTCGAACCGTTTCCGCCTCCTCCGGAACGATCTCCGGCGCGCCGTCCTCGCCGCGGCGGTAGCCGAGGAAGTGCTTGTAGTTGAAGGACACATTGCCGTTCTTGGCGCTTTGCGCCTTGCCCCACTTGACATTGGCGCTGATATTTTCCGACTCGCTCTGCGCGACACTGCCGTAGATGGAGATATAAAACTCCGAGGACGCGTCGATGCTGTGCAGATTCTGCTCCTCAAAGTAGACATCCACGCCGATTTCGCGGAGCTTGCGCGTGACGGCAATGCAGTCAAGCGTATTGCGCGCAAAGCGGCTGATGGATTTTGTGATGATCATTTTGATTCTGCCCTTTTGGCAGAGACGAAGCATGCGGTTAAACTCGTCGCGCTTTTTCAGGCTGGTGCCAGAGATGCCGCGGTCGGCAAAAATGCCCGCCAGACGCCATTTGGCCTCCGCAAGAATCAGTTCTTCATAGTGCTGCTTCTGCACCTCGTAGCTGTTGAGCTGCTCTTCCTGTTTGGTCGATACCCGGCAGTAGGCCGCGACCGGAATCTGCTCGTAGGACGCACGGGCGGTCTGCTTTGTCACGTCCGCTGGAATGACCCGCACCACCTTGCCGGTTTGTGTCATCTGCTTTCCTCCTTCCCGATGGTCTGGCCGTTGACCAGCGTGAGACGAACGCTCGCGTCCGCTTGCAGGAGGATTGCCCTGACGCAGCGGCGGGTCAAAGCCTCCGAGTATGCCGAAAGCGGGCCGGATTGCTCCAGGTCCGCTTTTAATGCTTCCGTCAGATAGGCGGTATCTTCAATCTCACGGTACTTGCGCGCGGCGCAATCCAGAATCTTCTGACGGAGGACAGCTTTATCGAACGTCCCGCGCTCCAACATCTGCCGGATTTCGGCTTCCAGCCTTTGCACGGCTTCGCTCGGAGTATAAGCGTCTGTCGTGGCCTGAAGCCGCTCCGGATGGGCGATCACGTCGTTCAGAAGGTCTGTGATTCCTCCCAGCAGCGCTTCATCCGTAATGCCGATCCATGTATGGCACTGCGGATTTTTGCACGCCCAGCGCTGGGGGATTTTACACTCGCGGTTACTGCGTCTGCCCATCGGGCTGCCGCAATTGGGGCAGAGAATTGGCACGCAGAGATGATACACCGGCTGGGTGCGGTCAATTGCGCTTTGTGTGTTACGCGCTGCCTTTGTGCGTTTGAGTTCCGCGGCGCGCTCCTTGCTAAGAAGTTGCGGAAATTCATCGTTTCCGGTATATCTGGGATCCTCCAGCATTCGCATCAGCCGCGCTTTATTCCAGTTTTCAATTCCCGGCGCATAAGGAACCCGCCGTGCGTTCAATTCCCGCGCGATTTGCAGCAGAGAGGACCCGGAAAGATACCGTTCAAAGATTTCTGCAAGCACTGCCGCTTCGCAGGCATTGACGGCCACCGCGCCATGATTATAGGCATAGCCAAAGGGAAGCATCCTGTTTTTCATGCGTTTGTACAGCGTCCTTTCTCCGGAATTATTTCTGTAAGCTCCAGTCCGCCGAGCAGCTTGAAGCGCAGCTCCTCATTACGAACTGCGGCAATCTCCGTAACGATTTGCTCCAGAATGCCGCCGACATCCTCGTCGGTTTCCAAAAGCTGATTCAGTATTTTCAGGTCATCGAGTCGCCCATCGTTTTCCGCTTCTGCCAGAAGCCTTCTCCGTTCAAGCCGAAGGTGATTGATTGCGCCGTCCAACACGTCCGCCTGCGCCGCATAGTCCGATGCAGTCAAAATTCCCTTGGTATGCAGCCGTGTGACAACCAGCTTTTGCGCACTGCGGTCCGCCAGCACCTTGTCAATTTCGTGCAGCCGCACTTGATTTCCACAGGAATACTCATTCACCAGCGTAAGCTGCTGAATCAGTGGCAAAAGAATATGTTCCCGATTGGCCCGCAGCTTTCGCAAAAGCAGGGAGAATGTATTTATGACCTCTTCCTCACGGACTCGCACCTTCCGGCAGGTCGAAGCGCCGGAGTTCTGAAAAGCGCAGCTCCAGTAGGCAGTGCCGTTGCAGCAGAGCCGGCGCAGGCTCCTTCCGCAATCCGGACAACGCAGCAGACCGGAAAGGCGGTGCTTTCCCCTGTCGGTACGCCACACCTGCTGCCGCTGCTTTCGCAGCGCCTGCACCGCCGCGAAGTCCTCGCGGCTGATGATCGCTGGATTGCTGTTTTCCACATAGTATTGCGGCAATTCCCCGTGGTTGTATTTTTCACGAAAGGGAAGGGTCTGCGTTGTATACTTCTTTTGCAGCAGCGCGTCACCGACATAGCGTTCGTTGCCGAGCAGATAGCTGATGCCGGTAGCGCGCCATTGTTTCCCTTCGCGGCGCGTGCGGATACCCTCCTGATTGAGCACATCGGCAATCGCCTGTCTGCCCAGTCCTTGCAGATACAGCGCAAAAATACGCCGGACAACGGCAGCCTCCGTTTCATTGATCTGCAATTTTCCGTCGATCAGGCGGAACCCATAAGCGGGATAGGTACAGTTAAACTCCCCGGATGCCATCCGCTTCCGGTAGCTCCAACGCACATTCCCCGATATGGCCAGGCTTTCCTGCTGTGCGGCCATACCGGGGAATGTGATGATCATTTCATTGTCCATTCGGGCGGTGTCAATGCCCTGTTCCTCAAAGAACACGCTGACGCCGTGCTCCGAGAGCATCCGCAGCGCTGCAAGCAGCTCCTGCGTATTGCGCGCAAAGCGTGAGACGGATTTGACGATGATGCGGTCAATCTTGCCTTTCCTGCAGTCCCGCATAAGCCGCAGGAAATCGTCGCGCTTCTCGGCACAGGTGCCGGTGACGGCCTCATCGGCGTAGACATCCACAAGCTTGTACTGCGGATTCTGTTTGCAGTAGTCGGCGTAGTATTGAATCTGCGCGGCAAAGGAATGGCGCTGATCCGCAGAACCGCTGGACACCCGGCAGTACGCCGCCAGCCGGATCTCTGACGCTTCTTTCTTCTCTGCCGTGATCTCGGTGACTGTTTTCATGGGACGCTCCCTCCTTTTTTGTAACACAGACAATACCACAAAGGTTCGGAACTATCCAGTGTTATTTTTTTATTTTTTTTGGTTTAATATAAAGCTGCGTTGCATGATATCGTGCAGCGCTGAGTACAGCAATTTCCGCAGCCTCGGCCTCACTGAGCAAGCCCAGCGTTTGCAAAAGCCGAAGCAGTCCGACACTATAAGCGAAGGCCGCAAGCTCGGTCGATTCTTCCGACTTCACAGCAATCCCTCCATGTATTTGATCCCGAAGCTGGCGATCATTGCGCGGTCAATCCTGCCCATGGTTTCCTTATCCAGCCGGGCGAGGCGAACGCCAAGACGGGATTTGTCCAGCGTGCGGATCTGCTCCAGAAGAACGACAGAATCGCAGCGCAGACCGACGGCGCGGACGGCCACATGCGTCGGCAGCTCCGCTTTCGTCTGGCAGCCCGTGATGGCAGCGACGATGGTCGTCGGGCTGTGACGGTTGCCGGTGTCATTTTGCAGCACGAGAACCGGGCGGACACCGCCCTGCTCGCTGCCCACAACCGGACTCAGGTCGGCGCAGTAGATTTCACCGCGTTTGATTGGTTGATTCATTTGTACACCCTCCAGTCTGTAAGTAACGGCACAAGGAAATAGGCATGCCACTCCCTTGTGCCGAATTGATCGTTTTGCGAGTTGGCCAGATTTGCCTTGCGCCCGTGGCCGCGGCGATCTGCAAACAGCCGACAGCGAATCGGCTCCCCAGGAATTTCACCTCCGCGTGGATCTCACCCGGCCGCCCTCTTTGGTTACGACGGATCACGGTGCATGGCACCGCTTCAACGCTCGACTTTTGACTGGACGGGGTGTTGTCTATCCGCGGCCTGTCATGGCGGTTCCTGCGGTGCTGCCGCAGTATCTGCTTCCGGGAAGCAGGCCGCTCGTCCCTTTTGAGAACAACCGGCGGATAGTATTTGCAGACGGATTGATTCGATTGTCAAAGTTCAGCCGCCGCAGACATGGGCGGGAGAGATTTGCCTCTCATGTGGTAGGCTTTGAGAAGCCGTTTTTTAGAACCATTTTTAGAAATTTTTCAAATATTTTTTCAATCGTTGCAGGCGTTTGGAAATTGCGCGCTGAGACAGGCCAAACCGCGCGGCAATCTCGCTCTGACTTCTGCATTCAATGACATACAGTGTCAACAGCTCCAGCCCATCTGCGTCGAGCTGACGGAGCGCCTGCGCAAGCTGAGGATTTTCAATTTCCTCCACCCACCACTCGCGGGAGTGCCCGTCATCCGGCTGCACAGAAAGCTGAACGAGGAATTTCTCAAACAGGGCACTCTTGCTTTCGTCCTGCGTACCGTCGCCAAAGCTGCTTGCCGCAAACCCCTGCGTGTGCTTTTCATAGCGCCAGTCACTGCGGAATGTAGCCAAGTCGAACTCATACATCGTCTGAATCTCTTCCTCGTCCATTCCGAGCTTGCGGTATTGCTCCGCTTGCTGCCTCTGCTGACGTTCAAACTTCGCCCGTTCAATGGCATAATTCTTGCCCATTTTGTGATCTCCTTTGAATTTTGAATTTTTGAAAAATCAAAATTCGGAGATCACGGGTACCGTGCGACGGCGGCCTGCCATGCGTGGACAAACATAAAAGGCCCTTCCACGGTCAAACCGCGAAAGGGCCTTTTATGCTGTACAACGCAGAACAACGAGCGCAAAAATAGCACCGTACAAACGAAACCCAACGGATGATTTCATCCGTTCAGGCTTCGCTTTGTACGGTGCATGGCAGTCCGATCCTGCGTTCCACGCCGCTTGCTCGATGAATTTGTCGTGTGCGATTTTCAGTCGGGGGAATCTGCTGAAAAATCAGAAGAATGATGCTGTACTTATGAATTATAGTCGTAAATGCGCGAGAGTATATCTGACTCGACAAAGCTGCCGTTCGAATCATAGATGTAGAACCGGGCGATGAAGCGGTATTTATAACCGCTATCAACTGTATATTGTTTGTCCAAAGTTACAGTTCTTGTTCCGGTTTTTGTCCAAGAGGTAACGTATGCCCAACTCCCGTTGGTGTACTGCTGCAAGGTACCGATGATTTTAATCGTCACATCGCTTTCGGCAATACAGCTTGCATAACAGCTTGCAATGCCAGTTTTTTTGTCAATCTCCAATGAGATTGTGGTAGAAATAATTTTCTTAAATTGCGGTGCAATTGGATCAATAGCAGCAGCGGACACCGGAAGTACTGCCCCAAAAAGCAGCGCACACAATAGCAAGATGGAAATAATTCTTTTCATTATCTTCTCTCCTTAATTATAAATATTAAAATCACGAGTATAACGGCAGTTTGTGGAGACGTCTATATTAATTCTGTAATTTTAAGAGATTATTTATGATGATGATAAGTTCTTCTCTGCTGAGATCATCAGAAATGAGCTGGTATAACAGTTTGTTTTCGGCATCAAACCAAGCCAGACGATAGCCATTCTTCTCCACGAGAATAGCTTCGTATGTGCCAATTGTCATTCTTTCAACGGAGCTTGCTCCCTCAGTATCAAAGTGGAACTTTTTTTGTTGAAAACTTGCAGAGAAGATGGCAGTCTTTCCCGCAGAGTTCATGTAAGTTACTACAGTATTCCCTTTGCTGCTGATTTCGTTTTCCGTCTGCACATATCTCTCCGGGAGCAGTGCAGCGAGGCGCGCGTTCATCTCCGAAAAATCCGCAGTATTGGTCAGCGTGCGCGTGTCACTTTCCTCGCCGGAGTCCGTGATTTCCAAGTGGCCCTCCTTCTGCGCGATGAAGAACCGGATGATGGGCGCGCGAACGGCTTCCACCGTGGTGAACAGAATTCCGACCACTCCGAAGAGCATCACGACCGTCAGCATGGCAGCGCAGGTAAAACGCCCGGCTTTCTTGGCAATCTGCTTGTACCGCTGCTTTTTCACCTCCTTCTTAATTAATTCTCTGCACTTTTTGTCCAATTCCTCCGGCATTTCTTCGTCGTCCGTCTCGGATTGCAAGACTTCCTGCACGGCAAGAGTGTACTGCTTCATGAGCCATGCTGCGGTGACATCGATGTCCTTTTGCTTTTCTTTGTCGTTTTTCATTTCATAACCTCCTCCAATGATAAATTCCATCGATTGACCGCACGTTCCTTTGCCCGCAACAGACGCATGCGAACTGCCGAAGTCGTGATGTGCAACGATTTTGCCAACGCCCGGATGGACGTCCCGGCAATATAATAGGACTGCAACAAATATCTGTCCTCAGGCTCCAGAGCCTCCATTAACAGAAGAATCTCGCTGCGGCGAAACGCGCGGCTCTCTGCCTCTCGTTTCAGAGATACCGTAACCCCGATGGCCTCGTCCTCCCAATCGGCCCATTTTTCGGGGTGCAGCTTTCGGAAGGTATCTACCTTTTGACATTGCATGGTCAGGACGATGAGCGTGGATGTCTCGTCGGAATTTCGCTCCGTATAGTACGCAAGATTTTTGAGAAATCGCATCAGGGAATCCTGAATCAGTTCCTCCTGCTCCTCCTGCGTCCGGCACAAGCGCTTTGCGGTGCGGTAAATCAAGCGGTAGTATGTATGATAAAACTGCTCTGCGGCATCGTTCTTTTCCATTGTATCCTCCCAATTTGGCGCAAAAATTAAGAATGAAGGGCCGCTGAAAATTTGCTTTCGTGGAAACGGTTCTTGCTTTTTGCCCCAAATCCGGAATTTCGCGTTCATCTTTCTCTATTTATATATAACGAGAGAAAACGGCAAATTCTAACGCAAAAAATAAAAATATTTTTTCCGGGCTAAAAAAACCGGCTCGACGGAGATATCTCCGTCGAGCCGTAGGCGAATACTCAGCCTGCGTCGCATACCGTCAAATTGCAAAACTTGCAGAAAATTCGCCCCTCGCTGACACGATAGTTTTGCGCGACATTAGAGATCTCTTTCTGTAGCAGATGTTAGTCGAATTGCTCAGCAACATGTGCGTATAAAATTACATAGTATCCACCCAGGATTCTGCCACGCGTAATTTGGCAGAAGTGCCATATGCCTTGCGCGCGTATTCGATACACTGTGCAATTGCATATTTTGTTGCGCCGCGGCTTTCGGAGAGTATCTGATACATGTCGCTTTCTGCAAAACAGTCGTTCTTGCAGATCGTATCAAATAGCCAGGCAAAAGCCTCAAAGGACAGCGGATAGCGATTCAGTACTTGCATTTGACAGAACGCCAGAGCACAGTGAGACAGAACGGAGACGTAGGTGTTCCGATACTTGGAAGACAGCTTCAAAATTCGCTCCAGATTCGAACCGGAAAGGCTTTGGCCGTCAGCGTAATATAGCAAATCGGTCAGCATTTCCCGCAGCATTCTGCAATGCTTTGCAGTTCCTAACAAATTGCGGAGCATGTCGCATGAAATGATTCCGTTGATTTCTGATACGGAATAACAATTGTTTAGAAACTTCTGATATTCGGATCGCAGAAATGCTTTGTCCCTTATCAGCATGCCAATATAGGTGTTTGCATCTGTCATGTTCATTCCCACCATGTTCTAATTCCTTTTATGATAGTTGCAAGGTTTTCTTTTACAAAGCGTCTACCTTCTTTCATTTTTCCAAAAGATTCAGCCAGATACTTGCCCTCCGCTGTGACAGATGCCATTTTTTGAGATTTATAAAAAATATGGGCATGTGGAGGATTATGATCATTCATTCCATTAACTGAAACACGTGCATTCCAACTGCTTTTATTGCCAGCAACAAGTTGTTGTTTGCATGAATTATGCACCAGCACGCCGGAGGCGACATAGTAGGTATGATAATCCTCAACCTGGAAGTTATAGACCTTGACGGGGCGTTCGAGCAGCTCGTGCTGGACTTTTTCAACAACGACGTATTCCCCGTTGACAAGAACCAGAATATCTCCCGCGCGGAGGTGCGAAGCGTCTGTCCAGCCCTTCGTCGGACAATAAAACGGGTGCGAAGGCGTGGCAATGATCTCCTCACCGTCGACGAAAACATGCGTCAGTTCATCCGTTTCATTGACGTAGGTTTCGACAACCCGCTTCAATGCCACGTCTCCGCTTGCCTCGTCCCATGCCCAGACGAAATCCCCGACATTGATCTGCTCAATTGGAACGTCGCCGCTTTCGGCAACAACGGGCGTCCCGGCTACAAAGCAATAGGAGACCGAATTGGAGTATCCCGCAACTGCTCCACCAATCGCGCCAATGGTGGTAGTGGCAAGCGCGGCCTCTCCCTGTTCTGCAAATTCATCAAGCGATTTGGAACTTGCCGC
>ERZ772820.1563-NODE-1563-length-17684-cov-46.355380_pt1 | contig 17684 bp, 14 predicted proteins | sample MGYA00511377_ERZ772820 | MGnify/ENA primary metagenome ERZ772820 (study PRJEB29015, sample SAMEA2737684) | human gut metagenome | biome: human gut; feature: human-associated habitat; material: faeces | place: China | collected 2012 ...
GGGCAGATTTTACCGTTAGCATCATAAATTTAAAATCCAGTATGGATAGATTTATAGACTTCTCCTTTTTATTCTTTTTGATGTAACATTCAATATTTAAAATCCAGTATGGATAGATTTATAGCATTACAATATCATCAACACTAAAACCACAACCCTTATTTAAAATCCAGTATGGATAGATTTATAGCAAAAGGTCTTGCTTGCAAGTATCTATATCTTTTTACATTTAAAATCCAGTATGGATAGATTTATAGGAGGAATTTTTGTCTAAAGCAGAACAACTAAAATCATTTAAAATCCAGTATGGATAGATTTATAGACATTTTCGATATGACTTTCCATCCCATTCTTTTGAATTTAAAATCCAGTATGGATAGATTTATAGGTGTCAATTCAAAGACGCTGTAATGAGCACTTTGGCATTTAAAATCCAGTATGGATAGATTTATAGCTCGCAATTTTCGGTGTAGTTGTTGCTGTTACTAAATTTAAAATCCAGTATGGATAGATTTATAGAATGCCCGTCAATTTGACCGCAAAGACCGTATGGAGATTTAAAATCCAGTATGGATAGATTTATAGAGAATTACAATTTAATTATTGAAGTAATTTTCATTATTTAAAATCCAGTATGGATAGATTTATAGTGATAAAAGGTAAACCAGGCGAGTGGTATCAGAAATTTAAAATCCAGTATGGATAGATTTATAGTTATTACAGAATAATGTGTCTTATTGATAGTTGTATTTAAAATCCAGTATGGATAGATTTATAGTTTATGTAACTAAAGAAAGGAGATGTTTGTAGCAAATTTAAAATCCAGTATGGATAGATTTATAGGTGTCTTTTTTATGTCGCATAAACCGAGTGATTATTAATTTAAAATCCAGTATGGATAGATTTATAGCGATAAATACGCAAAAAATATTATTGATTTAGATGGATTTAAAATCCAGTATGGATAGATTTATAGTCGGAACTCAATCCGACTTAACCCCCCTCCGCTAACATTTAAAATCCAGTATGGATAGATTTATAGTCTTGGTACTATCTGCGGATATGGTTCTTTTATTATATTTAAAATCCAGTATGGATAGATTTATAGATTTGGTTTAAATTCTTATGACCTAAGTGGAATTTTATTTAAAATCCAGTATGGATAGATTTATAGAAAACCAAAAAGCGCTATATAAGCAACGAGAGCACTATTTAAAATCCAGTATGGATAGATTTATAGGATTTGGTTAATACTCTTGCTACTATTTGCGTGTAATTTAAAATCCAGTATGGATAGATTTATAGCCGTGGGACAAAAGCTTAAGTAATCATCGGCGTTATTGAGATCTGTTTTGTCGACATATTAAAATATACTTAAGAATTTATTATATCAACACATACAAAAGCTTAAAACACCGATGATCGCTTGATAAAACAGCTCTGTCAACCTCCCCGTATTTTTTAGCTATGTGAGGTCGACAATAAAATGCCTTATAAAAAATTTGATGTTTTATCATCAACAATTCCAAGAAAATCTTTGCTCATCCATCGCTCTTCACGAGTGTGAAACATTATAACGGAGTCCTTATCCTTTCTGATATAAACATCAAGTTCCTTTTTTAATGCAAGGGCATTCACTTTGCTGATATTGCCCTCAAAAACGGAATTTTGAATATGCACAAGGTATTTTTTGCAAATCTTAAATACCTTTGGCAAAATCTTTTTGCCTTTTTCATCGCATATTATATCATACACAAGTATTACATACAATATTTACCACCACATTTCAAAGCCTTTATACTCTTTTTCGCCTATTATATGCTTAATCAGTTTGTAAAGCTCAAGCCGTATTAAAAACTGATACGAAACATTTTTATTAAGCTCTTTGTGAAAAATAGTTGTTTTGAGTTTCTCATCAAATTCAGAAGTAATTATTTTTGAGGCTTTTTCTGTTAGCTGTAAACCGTTCAATCCCTGCACAAAGCTGTTCTCTGTTATCTGCTTGCGGTTGAGCAGTGAGAAAATTAATCTGTCGGCTATTAGCGGCTTAAAAATCTCAGACACATCGAGCGCAAGAGAATATCTCCTTGTACCGGGCTGATGCAGATAACTGATTGTAGGATTAAGTTGGGTTTTATAAATTTCGGCAAGGGTTTTGGTATACACAAGTGAGTTTACATAAGAAATTAAACTGTTTATCATATTATCCGCAGGGTGATAAACTCTTTTGTCAAATTCTATATCTTGGTCAATTATGATGTTCCATGCCTTGTAGTATTCTTGACGGATATTGCCCTCAATTCCCATAAGCTCTTCTATGCTCTGCACATTCGGAAGTTTCTTTCTCAAATTTTCAATAGAACTCATATATGCTGACACATCTTTGCCTCTGCCGTTGTAATATCTCAGATTTCTGTAAATATTGTATGATGCGGCGACTATAAATTCTCGTGCTATTGAAAGTCTGTTTACAGAATCTCCGTAAGCGAGCACCTGCTTTACCAAAAGCTGACCTGCAAGTTTGGTTTCTTTAGGGCAAAAGCTGCCAATGTAGAACTGATAGTAATTAAAGAAATGCACAAGTATACCGTATTTTGAAAATAAATTCAGAAGTTTTGAGGTAACCGTTATCTCATTCATAATATAAATTTCTTTTATATTTTCAATCGGCAAATCCTTTACATTTCCGTCAACCGTCGTAAATCTGAGCGTGTTATCCTTTTGCGTTAGGTTGCCTGCTGAATATATGTAATAGCTCTCCTGCATTTAATCACCTCAAATACAACACAAATCATAATAAGCACATGATTTGCATATCTTTTTATTTTCATATTGTGGTGGCAAATCAGCCGATATGATTTTTATAATATCGGCTGTCGCACTTTCAAGTTCTTTTTCGTCTTCTTCGCTAAGCTCAACATTAATACTTTGCTTTAGCAACGGATAATCAATCCTGCCTCTTATACCCTCTACCCCTCGTTTTTTAAGATAATAAATATAGTATTTTAACTGAGCAATGCCTGCCTCTTCGACTTTTCGGCTTTTCTTAACTTCATGCAAAAGATTGTGCTCAGATATGAAATCTATATTAATTGTATTGTCAATCATAATATGCTTTTTATTTTGCTTATAAGTGGTTTCGTCAATCAGCTTGCCGAGTTTTACATTTTCGTTTTCACTCTCCATAGCCAACCCGTTTGAAAAATACCACAGCTTTCTTTTACAAACATAATAATAGTATATATGCATACCCGTAACTCTGTTTTCGTCCATAGTGTTACCTCATAGAAAGTTATCAGGTTCTTCTTTTTCGCCTAACTCTTCTTTTTCTTGCTTTGGTGTTTTCTTTTTCTTATCAAATCTAATGCCACATTCGGAGTCATAGATACAATCAATAATCGGAAGTTTGTTGTACTTCATATCAATAAACTTACCTGTATTGTTATTGTCAATTCTAAACTGATTTACAGAAACAGTGAAACCGAGTATTGTTTCGCTTGCCTCTAGTTTTTCAACAGGGCTTACAGATTCTGAATTGAGCACTTTTAGAGCATCATTAATAACGCTTTCGTTTTGATCAAACACCTCAGCAGGAATTGCGTCACTTCTGTCAATTCTTCTTATTCCGTCTTTTTTCAACTCCAAGTAGTCAAAATTATCTTCATACCTTTTTAAATTTTTGCAATACTCATCATAATATTTTGACTGCACTATTTTTTCGGTTGAAAGGTAATTGTCAATCAGTTTTTTCTTTTCCTCCTCAGAAATCACACCGTCAACATTCAGTACAGCTTGCTTTGAAAGTGCATGGATGGTATCATCAACAAAGTAATGAGCGTTGCCCTGTATTTCTGTAAACACAAAGCAATTATATGTTGAAAAGTCTTTATTACCCTTTCTGTTTACTCTGCCAAAGCGTTGGAAAAGTGAAAACAAATCCGAAAGTTCTGTTATAAGAATATCAAAATCTATATCAAGGCTTGCCTCTACAACAGAGGTTGAAATCCATATTTCAGGAATATTCATACTTTCGTTAGGTTTTTCAGAGGCTTTTAAAATTTCATTTTCCTTGTCTTTTCTGTCATTCTTAGTAAAATTCGAGTGAAAAAGATTTATATCTGCATGTATCTCTGAATTTTTCAATTCAAGATACATTTTGTTTGCAATATCTATCGAGTTGCATACAACAAGATATTTTTTTACTTTGTCGCACTTAGTATCATTGAAAATTTTAATAATATCATCTGATTGCAACGCTTTTTCTTGCACCTTAACATTGTGCCTTAATTTTCCTTTGTCCGAAAAATCAGCTGTTTTTACATCTTCTCCAAAGATTTTTTCAAGCTCATTTTTCACAAACGGCGGTAATGTAGCGGTCAGCACTGCCACCTTGCCTCCAAGCGTATGAATCATTTTAATTGCGTAAATAACAGCTGCCAAAACATCGGGTGAATACATCTGTATTTCATCAATAATAAACTTTGAATATGATGCTACCGCAAGTTTATATTCATAACCTGCATACTTCAAGGCAAAGTCAAATATTTGGTCGGGAGTGCATACTGTAATCGGCAAAGAAAGTTGTTTGCTGTACTGAGCATATACAAAATCATAATTTTTTCCGTTAATTATTGAATCTTCCAAATAATATGATTTCATATCGGAGTGAACGAGAGCCACTCTTTCTTTAAAGTCTTTTCCGCAAAGATCTTTTATTCTGCCATACATTGCATTGATTGCCGTTTTTAAAGGCAAAACAAAAAAGCATTTGTTGTCGCCACACCAAAGCAAGCCTGCCTCGGTTTTGCCCATACCTGTCGGTGCTGTTACAATTAAGTTGCTGTCCGTATTTTTAATACAAAATTCTTGCAATTCATTGTAGCTGACATTTTCAGCTGTTTCCCATTCATTAAGTGAAGTATTAAGAAAATCATTGACCTTTTCACATTCAATGCCTGCGCTTGCACTGTAATCGCATTTGTGCAAAAAGCCTTTTAACAAAACAGCGTATTGTTTTTCGGGTTCGCTGAGTTTTTTGTCGAACAGGTCTTTAATTTTCTTAACATTGCGTTTCATCTTATTGTACGAAGCGGTTTCCAAACCAAGTTCAGAAATAAAGGTTTCGATAAGCTCTTTATTTTCACCGAAAACCGTAATAGGAGATTCCTTATTATCGTGATGATACATCACTGCAAAATATACACTATCAGGCTTATTGCACTCGGATTTATCAATGTAAAATATTGAAAGCACATTGTGCGGAATTTCAAGCTCCGGCTGAAATTTGCCGCCCCTTTGCACTCGCTTTTGAAATTGAGAGTTTGCCTTTCCGTAATCGTGTTTTTTGCACGCAACAAGTAAATCTGAATATAACTCTTCAGATTTTATATAGCCGAGCTTATAGAGCAGTTTTGCCTGCTCTATAAGCTCATTTGAATGTTGTCCGATAGTTTTGTCGGGTTTTGCAAGTTTATCTTCTATATTCATATAAATACCTCAAGCTAAAAGCACTGTATATATTCCGTTCTCTGATTTATCAAGCATTATACCTTTACATCCGCTGTCAAGGTAATTAATCTGACAGAAAATAACAGGCACACGATTAAACACTCGTTTTCTCATACCGCCCTTTATTTGCTCAACCACATAATCCTTTGGCATAAAATATTTTGTGCCTCCTGCGTATCCACCGTCTGTTTTTGAAATTATATCCATATCGGATTGATTTTCCTCATAATACTCAACAGGCATATAAACATCGAAATCATTTTTTTCGTAATCAACATCTTCATCAACCTCAGTAAGCTCTGTTTGAGCACACTCAAGCACTTCTACAAAGTCCTCTCCTCTGCCGATTGCAGTAAGGTTTCCGATATTTTCCATAATATCATTCATAGTATTGTCATCAGTCACAATATGAATTACAAGTTCAATGTCGCAAAGGATTTCATAATACTTAGGGCCTTTTGCAAGGGTTCTGAAATGCGAATACGGAATGGTATGTTTTACTCTTTCGTACTCATCATATACAGCCTTTATATGTTTAATGCGCTTGTCAAAGGCTTTTACTTCATCAGCTGAAATGTTTGCATCGGCTTTCATTTCTTTAAGCTGAACTTTCATTTTATTAATGATTTTTTTATGTTTGTCTATTCTGCGCTTGGTGCGCTTTAAAAAGCGGTATTCCTCGAGCAGTTCGGCATTAATCACATTAATTGTAATTCCATTTTCAAAGCTGTTGCCCTGAGTTTTTTGTGCCGTAGCCACCACCTGATATGCACTTGAAAGCATATCAGGATTTTTCATTTTTACAAGGGTATTACGGTCATCGTTAAGACTGTTAAGAAAACAATCGTCCTTATACATTTTAGTTTTTAATGAACCGTACTTTCCCTGTACGCTTACCTGCATAGGGTGATAGGTTGTATAACCGCAAGCCTTGTGAATTGCTCCGATAACAGTAGAATATGGCGGCAAAGGATATGTCATACGGCACTGCACCGTTTCTTCTTTTTTATAATTTGCGCTGTTTTGTTTTATATGAAGTCTAATTGCTTTCATATTAATTCCGCCTTACTCTGAAAAATACTCTTTTACCTGACCTCTGAGATTTTCAAAAAATTCCGTTACGCTTGTTGGGTTAAGCTCTCTTAAAATTTCATCTTCGTTTGAAAGCTCGCCGTTGCGCATAAGTGCACAGCTGTAACCCTGAGCAAGTTTTTCCTTGACAGGCTCAATAATAAGCTTTTTGCCTGAAACAGAAACCGCATTCTCAAAGATGTGGGTTTTGCGTGGTGAAAGTCCGCCTGCAACAAAGATTGGCTCTGCGTTGTCAAGGTTGCCCTTAACAACAAGCGAAAGATTTTCCACTGCATCAATAAGAGCAATAACTCTCTCGCATTTTTCGTTGTTGTCTGCCTCTGCGCCAAAGTTTTCGTCTTTGCCGATTTTTTCAAGGTCAATGGTAAGGCTGTAAATCTTTGTTGACTTGTCATATTCATACTGATATGGCATAAGTCCGCAATCCTTGGCGTTATTCTGAACATTCAAATCATGTGCCTTTGCATAATTTGTTGCGAGATAAAGATTGTTGTGGAAACGGGCGTCATTAATAAAAGGTTCTGTTGCTACCGCATCGGTAAGATAGAAAGAACTGTTGCGAATATATGTAACACCTTTTGTATACATATATCCACCCTCAAGAGCCCTGCAAGTTGCGGCATTTATATCAGCATTAACAAGCTTTTGCATTGCTCCGTCAACAGAGGTTTGTAAATCATCATAAAATCCAGACTGAACGCAGATGGCATTTTTCAGGCTTTCTCTGCTCCTTGTTGCGTATTCTTTGCCGCCTCTGAACACTTTTTGAACACTTGAAATATTGCCAAGGCTTTCGCCATAGTTACTTGTCATATTTGCGATTACTGTAAGAGTTAAAGCTTTGTTTTTCATAATAAAATCTCCTTTATATTAGTCATTATTCTCTGAATTTTTTGAATTGGTTTCAGTTAAAGCGCTTGCAAAAGCAAATGCAATATCTTTGTTTTCCTCTGCATTTTCAAGGAATTTGTAAAAGAATGAAAATTCCATACCTACATATGCCGACAAACTGAGAATTACCTCTTTTGCTCTGTCATAGTCGTGTGCGCAGAGTGCGCTGATGATTTTCTGCTTATAAGAGTTAATCTTATTACTGCTTTTCAATCTTATGAGCTCTTGTGAGGCTTTAAAGCCGCAAATTCTTGCTGAATTAATTTCGTCCATAATTTTATTTCCTTTCCATGATATATTTATGTCTATGAGTAAATCTGTTCTGCTTTTTATGTAGCCTTTGTTGCTGTTATCATCAAAATAAAATTTTAACATTCTGAGAATAACATCATCAAGCAACACATTGTTAAGACAACGCATATACACTTCTCTTTCGAGATTAAACCAATACTTGTCATTAATTTTTTTCTCAAGATTTAATGATTTACCCGATAACTCTCTCAATTTTTTCAATCGTTCAAGTCTTACAAAAAGTGTAGAATAAAAAGCGTCATCTTGAGATTTAGAGATTATCTCAACATCATAGCTGATATAATCTTTTGAATTTTGCAAGACAAGCAAAAGTTTATTTTTGTCGCCTTTGCCCTCTGTACTGCTGAGCTGTTCTGAAAAAGCACGATTGGTATTTACCAAAGTTTCAACTGAAAAATTATTATTTACAAAATATGTTTCTCGCATATCGGGATTTGAAAAAGCAAATGGAATAAAGTCAAATTCCAAAATATCGTTAGCGTCAAAACTTTCTTTTGAAAAGCAAAAGCCGAGAATACTTGTTTTTCGATCCTTGTCAACATTGTAGCCTCTTAACCTGCAAGTGCTGTTATCATCAGTAAAAATAAGGCGTTCATTACAGTAATTTTTATAAAGATTATTGCCGTTCTTAAAAATAGTCTTTATAATTTCTTTCCTGTTTTCCTCAATAGTTGAGATAAAAACAGCCTTGTTAGTTCCGTCAAATTTTGTCTTGCCCAGCAAACCTTTAAGAACAGTTTTGCTTTTTACAAGGTCATTAACCATTTTAATCTGCTCATCGCTAAACTCATCATTGCCAAGAATACTCAATATAGTTGAGTGCGTCATATATTTTTCAAAATAACTCTCAACAAAATCGAGATACTTTTCTTCGGTAATACTATCGCTTTTATAAATAATTCCGTCAAAACCATGAATATAATTTTCAGGCTTTTCGTCAACATTATAAAGAATTTTATAGTCGATTCTAAAATGGTCAAAATACTTACACAAGCCTACAACTGCCGCCGCAGCCCTCCAATCGGTAGGCTGCAGCAATGTATCATAACCATAGTATTTAATAGTTGTTTTCATCAGTCCGTTTCATCTCCTTCGGCTATAAGTTGGGCAAAACCAAATCCTGCGGATTTTCTTGAGCCGATACCGCTTTTGAGCAAGTAATTTATTACCGCCCTGTCACCGCTGATAATAAAAGTGCCCAAACTGCACTCTATATAATTTTTGTAGTGGTACACAACAGTCTTTTTGGCATCTAACGGTTTTATGCTGATATTTGAAAGTATCTTTTCATCAAAACCGTTTTCGTTAAGCTGTCTTTTTATTATTTGCTCGGCAAGCTCGTTGAAATTTTCATCTGCAACAGAAACATACTTGTCCGAATTACTCTCTGCGTTATGTATTCTCAAGCAAAGCGGACTGAGCATTTTTACAAGTGCGGAATTTGAACTAACCGTCTTTTCCTGCACCTGACTAACGCTTGTAAGAATCATTTCATTGCCAAGCGGTGCAGGAATATGCTTGCCCTTTTGCTTTATAAAAGCAGATGCAAAAATATATCCCGTTGTGCTGTCTGCAGTAGAAAAAGTGATACTGATTTCATTCTTGCCAAGCTCTATTTCCGTTTTTGAAAATTTAGGCATTGGCAAATTTACCGCAAAGGTAAAATTTCTGCGTTCGGGTGTAAAATAATACTTTTCAAAATACTTTCCATCGGCAATCTCTGACAGTGACCGCTTAAAAAAAGAAAGACATACTCGCCGATAGTCAAGCGGTAACTTGTTATGCTTTGTAATAAATCGCAATAAGATTTTCATATTTAACCTCCGTTTTTTATCTTTTATAAAAAGTTACTTTGTTTCACAACTTTAATTACAGTATACACTTCACAATTTTGTTTGTCAACCCCTAATATATGTTTATTTAAAAATTTTTATTAAAATTTATTTTCTCATTAATTCCTTTTTGTTTCACTTTGCTTATTTGATATATTTATAAAGTTATGATATAATTATATAGATATTTAATCTTTCCAAAATGGATTTTAAACAATATTTGTTTTAACCCATTTTTAATCTATCCAAAGTGGATCTCATTTTCAATTATCATAGCATATTACCTGTCCAATAATCAGGACTTTGCTCATAAGTTTGAAAAAATTTTCAAATTATTTCTCACAAAAGCAAAACACCCCTAAACAAGAGGTGTTTTTCGGGTATTCGGATAATTGATTACAATTTTACATATGCAACACCGCAGGCATTTGGGCCGATATGACTGCCAATGACTGCGCCTATTTGCATTATCTTAACACTTGCCGCCGTTGGCAGGTGTTTTTTTATGTCTGCCGCAAGCTCTTTTGCAAGGCTTTTGTTGTCAGAATACATTACATACAATGGAAAATGCGGATTGAGTTCTTCCCTTTCGAGCCTTTGAGCAAGACTCTTTAGTCCTCTTTTAATGCTAAAACTCTTGGCAAGCAATTCCACCTCGCCGCCACTGAGCCTTATTACAGGTTTTATATGAGCGACCGCCGAAAGCATTGCCTTGGTATAATTTACCCTGCCGCCGCGATGCAGATACTCAAGTGTGTCAAGGCAGGCAAGCAATGATATTTTCGACTTTACGCTCTCAAGTCCGTCAAAAATTTCTTTTGCGGTTTTGCCCTGTCCGCGCAGTTTGACAGCATATTCCACAAGCAGTTTTTGTCCTGCTGAGGCGGTTAAAGAATCTACTATATACACATTTTTACAGCCTGTCATATCACAGGCAATCCTTGCCGTATTTGCCGTTCCGCTGATTTTTGATGACATAAAAATTGCAACACCGCCGTCTTTGCCGCTGTTGGCAATCTCAAGCTCCTGCACTATATCGTGAAGTGACGGCTGAGAGGTTTTTACGGGCTCTGTTGTATTTTTCAGCTTTTCAAAAAAGTCATTTTTCGAGAGTTCTCCGTTATCCTTATGCTCATCATCACCAAAATTTACTGAAAGCGGCACGCAGTCAACCATTAATTCTTTCAGCTCCGAAGCCTCAAAATCCGATGCGGAATCTGTTATTATTCTTACCATTAAAGCACCTCTAAAAAGATTTACATTAATAGTATAGCCAAATTTTTATAAATTCTGCATACAAAAAATCGGCACGAAAACGCACCGATTTAAAATTAATGTGTATTTAAGTATTCAAGAAATTCCGCCGTTTTTGACCAATATTTTATGCCCCAATTTTCAAAATTCCACTCCTCCATATAGTCGTTACACTCGTAATCAATGTAAAAAGTTTTTCATTTCTAACTACGAAGTTGGTCGGGAAATAATCTATATTTGTATTGTTTGCATACAACAGTGTGCACATATTCTTTACCTGCTCTATATATTCGGGTTTCACGCTGTCCGTTTTCACCATTTCAAAAACAGTGTCGCCCTCAATATATTCCTTTAAAATACGCTCGTTTTCTATATCTATGTCGAGCATTTCAGGCATTGTAATACCGATTTTCAAAAGGCGGTTATAATCGTTTAGCTCGGACTGAATTTTGTTGCCAAACTTATAATAACTGCATGGCTCGTGGTGGATCTGCTTTAGCACATAATTGCTTATGCCGTCTGTTGCAAGGTAGGAATATCCACCCTTTCCCCTGCCGAGCAGTTTTATTATATTAAAATTCCTGCCGTTTACAGAAAGTTCGGTTGGTATTGAGTTTTGCACACAATCACTTCTTTTTATATTATTCGGTATATTTACAGCACAATTATATCACACAAAATTGATTAAGCAAGTATTTTTTCAAAACTCTCTACTATTTTCAGTGAATCCGGAGTATCAAGATACACAAACCTAAAATTGCGTACGGTCCTGTAACCGTCAATATAAAAAGGAGCGAGTGCGTCACTGCTTTTCAAAAATGCTTTATACGCAAAAGTTATTCCGATATTTTTTGCAATTAATTTTGACATCAATCCAAAATTGCTTACGCACACATTTCGCCTAAAATTCTCAACGGTGTAATTATGTTCAGACAAAAGCTGTTCGAGGATTGTCCTTGTTCCCGAACCCTTTTCACGAATAAACAGTGTTTGAGAGAAAGCTTTTTCAAGAGAAATTGCTTGGTTTGCAAACGGATGATTTTTACTGCACACACCGATAAAATCTTCCTCCTTATAAATTTTGCTTGCAAATTCCTTGCTGTCGAAAAAGCCTTCAATCAGCGCCAAATCAAGCTCGCCTTTCTTGAGTCTTTGCAAAAGCCTTACGGTGTTGTCTATATCAATCAGCAGGTTGTTGTTTGGATTTTTTAAATAATCTGCAAGTTTTTCATCAATCACAAATTCACCAATTGTTTTTGTTGCGCCTATTCTTAGCACAGGCTTTCGCTCTGTCTGCATTTTTTCAAGCAGCTTTTGCTCCTGAAAAATCACATTTTCAGCATAATTTTTAAGCAGCTCTCCGTCACCGGTAATTTTCAGCGTATGTCTGTCATATATAAAAAGCTTACACTTATATTCGTTCTCCAAAAAATGAATATGCTGAGTAACGGCAGGCTGTGTCATATTCAAAAGCTCTGCTGTTTTTCGATAATTCATCGTATCGCAAAGCACAAGAAATGTTTTTATTCTGTAATCTATCATAATAGCCTCATAAATTTTACTTATCATTTCATATTAAATCATAATTATATTTTATTACTAAGTTGTGTTACAATCAATAGGTAATATAAATTTGGAGGAAAATTTATGACATTTATTAAGAAAAATTGCGGCGGAATATTGCTTTGCGCTATAATTGCGGCTTTTGCCGAAATTATGTGTATGTTCGGCATTGGCGGATTTTCATTTGAACTTATAGGTGTGCCGGTATTTGCTATTATAACAGGTATGATTATTTCACTAATCTCGCCTACTCTTGCAAAAAAATCCACATTTGCCGGCGGAATTAAATTTACATCTAAAAAGATATTGCAATGGGCAGTTATAATTCTCGGTTTTTCGCTTGACCTCAATACCATTGCTGTTGTAGGTGCAAAAAGTTTGCCTGTAATTATCTGCACTGTTTCAACATCGCTGATCGTTGCTTTTTTAATGATGAAAATTCTTAAAATCAACTCAAAAACCGCCTGTCTTATCGGTGTTGGCTCATCAATTTGCGGTGGCTCTGCCATTGCCGCAACCGCACCCGTTATTGATGCAGACGATTCAGATGTGGCAAGGTCAATTTCTGTAATCTTCTTTTTCAATATTCTTGCCGCACTTATATTTCCTGTTTTCGGATATTCAATAGGGCTTGGTACAGAGGGTTTTGCTGTATTTGCAGGCACTGCCGTTAATGATACCTCATCTGTAACAGCCGCTGCGTCTACCGCCGAAAGCATTTACAATACAACAGGTATTCTTTCTGCTGCTGTAACCGTAAAATTGACACGCACACTTGCAATTATTCCGATTACTCTTTGTCTTGCCATTTACAGAGCAAGAAAAGCAAAACAGTCAGACAAAGGCGAAGGCTCGTTTTCGTTTAAAAGAATTTTCCCTTGGTTCATCCTATTCTTTATCGGTGCGTCAGTAATAACAACAGTTGTGGGAATTATTCCGGAATGTAGTTTTACGCTTTTTTACAATCATTTTATTACATTTACAAAATGGCTTGCAAAATTTTTTATAGCAATGGCAATGGCAGGCATCGGGCTTAACACTAATATTGTTGACCTTATAAAAAACGGCGGAAAGCCTATTTTACTCGGCCTATGCTGCTGGATATCTATTACTGCCGTATCTCTCTTGGTACAAAGCCTTACAGGTATTTACTCATCAAACATTTAATTCATACAAAAATCACCGCCAAGTATAACCTGACGGTGATTTTTTGTTTTGCACAAAAGTGTATATATTAAAATTAATTTCAAAACTATTACGCATTTGCTTTGAGCGCAACTCTTTTTATTTTACCGCTGATTGTCTTTGGCATTTCATCGGTAAATTCAACGTACTGTATCCATTTGTATGATGCAAGGCGCTTGTTTGAAAAAGCTTTAATGTCATTTACAAGATTTTTGTCAGCGTCGCATCCGTCAACGGTTTTTATAATTGCCTTGATTGCCTGTCCACGACTTTCATCAGGCACACCGATTACGGCGCACTCAAGTACGGCAGGGTGTTTCATAAGCACATTTTCAATTTCAAAAGGGCCAACTCTGTATCCCCTTGTTTTTATAAGGTCATCGGCTCTGCCCACATACCAATAATATCCGTCCTCGTCCATATATGCAGTATCGTTTGTGTGGTACATTCCCTTTCTCCACGCATATTGATACATTTGCTCGTCACCAATGTAATTTGTAAATATTCCGTACTGCTTTCTGTCCTTTGGAGGTATAACTACAATCTCGCCTGTTTCGCCCTGCTTTACCTCGTTGCCGTCTGAGTCAACAAGTCTTATGTCATACATTGGGCTTGGCTTTCCGATTGAACCCGTTTTGCCATAAGTGCCGTTAAGATTTGCAATGAGCAATGTAGTTTCGCTCTGACCGTAACCTTCCATTGGGTGAAGTCCTGTCTGCTGATACACTGCCTCTGCCACAATCGGGTTGAGTGCCTCGCCTGCTGTTGTGAGATATTCAAGCGAGCTTAAATCGTACATTTGCATACCTTTTTTGACAAAGTATCTGTATGCGGTAGGCGGTGCGCAGAATGAAGTAACCTTGAATTTTTCAATAACCTTGAGGATTTTTGACGGTGAGAACTTTTCAAAATCAAAAGCCATAACCGCACAACCGCAAAGCCACTGACCGTAAATTTTACCGTATGATGCCTTTGCCCAGCCTGTTTCGGCGATTGAAAAATGAAGTCCGCCCTCTTTAACATTTTGCCAATACTTTGCTGAAATTATATGGCACAAGGAATAAATGTGGTTATGCACCACTGCCTTTGGATAGCCTGTTGTGCCCGAAGTAAAGTAAATGAGCATAGGCTCGGTTGCCTTGGTTTCTACTCGTTCAAGCTCGGTGCTTGCGCTTTCGATTTCTTTTGTAATATTTACAGTGCCGTCAAAATCTTTTCTTGCCACAAACACTGTTTTTAATGAATTTCCCTTATTCTTTGCCTGCAAAATATTCTCTACGGTGTCGCTGTCGGGTGTGCATACCGCCATTTTAATATTTGCAACATTTACTCTGTAACTTATGTCCTCGGCGGTAAGCATATTTGTGGCAGGAATCGCAACCACGCCCAGCTTATGGAGCGCTGTAACTATGTACCAATACTCATAGTTGCGCTTGAGCATAAGCAATACTCTGTCACCTTTTTTTATGCCGTATTTCAAGAAAACATTTGCCGCCTTGTTGCTTAGTCTGCTTAAATCCGCAAATGTAAAAATTCTTTCCTCACCCTCGGGATTTGTCCACACAAGAGCAATATCGTTTGGTGCTTTTTCTGCCATTTGGTCGAGCACATCGTATCCGAAATTATAGTTATCTTCAAATTTTAACTTAAAGCTCTTTAATGTATTATCGTTGTCAAATTCTTCGGTGCAAAATTGCTTATACAACTGCATATTATCTCGCCTTTCAGAATAAACCTAAAATTATTACAGATAAAATAATATCAAAAATAGACTGATTAGTCAATAAATAGCATTATTCTTATTTTATTAATAAATCGAACGGTTATGCAAAAACTGCATAATAATGTAAAATAATCAGCACTTCGTAAATATTACCGCTATTGCAAAAATACAGTATTTTTGGTATATTTAGAGTATATAAAAGTATAAATAAAAATTTAACAGGGCGTGATAATATGAAAAAATTTACTCTTGAGGAAATAGCTGCTGCCTGCGGCGGTAAATATGTGGGTGACGAAAATTTAAAGCAAACCGCAATTTCATCAGTTGAGCGTGACAGCAGATGCATTAAAGAAAATTCACTTTTCCTTGCCATTAAAGGCGAGCGAGCAGACGGACACGATTTTATTGAAAAATGCTATGCTGACGGCGCTGTATGCGCTATCTGCGAAAACGCACCGAAAAATCCTACAAAGCCGTACATACTCGTTGACTCTACCCTTGAGGCGGTTAAAAAAATAGGTATGGCATACCGCAAAAAGTTTGACATTCCGATAGTCGGCGTGTCGGGCAGCGTGGGCAAAACCTCTACAAAGGAAATGCTTTATGCTGTGCTTTCTCAGAAATTTAAAACCCACAAAACGCAGGGCAACCTAAACAATGAGCTTGGTGTGCCTCTTACACTTCTTGCAATGCCGGAAGATACCGAGGCGGCTGTAATTGAAATGGGAATTTCAGATTTTGGCGAAATGAGCCGACTTGCGCAAATGGTTCAGCCAACCATCTGCGTGATTACAATAATCGGCTGTTGCCATCTTGAAAATCTTGGCGACCGCAACGGTGTATTAAAAGCAAAAACAGAAATGTTTAAATTTGCAAGCGAGGGTGCGGAGTTTGTGCTCAACGGTGACGATGACAAGCTCTCAACCGTAACAGAAGTAAACGGCAAAAAGCCGATTTTCTTTGGACTTGACAGCAAAAACGAATACTATGCCGAGAATATTCAAAACAATGCAGACGGCGGTGTGCTTGCCGACCTTTGCTTTGGCAACACAAAGCTTTCTGTAAAAATTCCTGCTATCGGCAGTTATATGGTATCAAATGCGCTTGCCGCCGTTGCAGTAGGCAAACTTTGCGGACTTAGCAATGACGAGCTGATAAAGGGTGTGGAATCCTACAAAACAGTAGGCAGCAGAGCAAATGTTATTAATACTAAAGATTACAAAATCATAGATGACTGCTACAACGCAAACCCGACATCGGTTATGGCAAGCATAGATACACTTGTGAACTTTAAAGGCAGAACGGTTGCGATTCTCGGCGATATGAAAGAACTCGGCACAAACGAGCTTGAAATGCACCGCACAACAGGAGAGTACGCAAAAGAAAAAGGCGTTGACCTTGTAATTGCAGTAGGGCCGCTCGCAAAATCACTTGCCGAGGGCAGTGGCGGAAAATGGTATGCAGATATTGACTCTCTCTTCCCCGAAATTAAAGATCTGCTTAAAAAGGGCGATACAATTTTAGTAAAAGCCTCACATTCAATGCAGTTTGAAAGAATAGTTGCGTTTTTGAGAGGAGAATGAGCTGCTCTGTTTCACTTATTGTGGTTATCTTTTCAGGTTCTGTTTTAAATGTTGGGGTAACATTGTAAATAATGATTTAGCCGATTTTCGATCGGGCAACAAAGTAAAGTAAAAATAAAGCTCTCCGTCCCAAAGTTAAAAGTTTGGTCAACCTTTTCAAAGATTTTGGGTGTGGGCAACGCCCACATATGCTTTATGCTATCGCAAATTTTAATAGCCAAACGGCCTGCCGTTTGGCGGTTTGAAATAACGGCGAATGCCATTAAATTGCGATAGCAAAAAAGGAAAGATATTCTTAAAATTAAAGCCGTCAACGCATAGCGATGACGGCTTATCTGCTGATTATTTCTTTTTGGTTCTACGATAAATGTTTGGGTAATGATGTTATCCTAAAAATTTCAACAAGCTAAAAAGCCTTCCACTTTGAGGGGAAGTTGGCATTTTCTAGGGAAAATGACGGATGAGGTGTCGCCGTTTACGGCGTTTTTCTTAATCTAATCTTTTACATAAGAGAACTCTTAACGAGTTCTACACCTCATCAGTCACTTGCGTGACAGCTTTTTTCTGCGAAAACGGCTAACCCTTTGTCGCTATGCGACATTTTCCTTTACAAGGAAATACCTCAAGGGGAAGCCTTGATAACTCTGTTCTTAGCCCCAACTATTGACAAAGAACCTAAAAAAATAGGCTCTATACTAAATGTTGGGGTAAGGAAAGAGCCTACAAAATTAATTTAAAAAA
>ERZ772820.1565-NODE-1565-length-17663-cov-10.123580_pt1 | contig 17663 bp, 15 predicted proteins | sample MGYA00511377_ERZ772820 | MGnify/ENA primary metagenome ERZ772820 (study PRJEB29015, sample SAMEA2737684) | human gut metagenome | biome: human gut; feature: human-associated habitat; material: faeces | place: China | collected 2012 ...
TGGGGGATTTTCAATTTTATCGTAGTTTTACTTGCGAGTACCATTCTTTCTTCGTATCTTTGCCGTGTCAGTTATTCATTAAACCCTGAGCAATATGATGGTACGTCAAAGAATGATATTATGTTTGTTGTTCTTGCTCGGCTTCTTGGGTCATATATCCACACAAGCCCAGCAAGCTTTGCAATATCTGCAATCTTCGCAAGCTTTGCAATCTCCGCAAGTTTTGCAACCTATGCAATCTCCGCAATCCCTGCAGCCACGCAAGAAGGTGGGACTCGTTTTGGGTGGAGGTGGTGCCAAGGGTGCTGCCGAAGTGGGTGTGCTCAAGGTGCTGGAAGAGGCAGGTATCCCTATTGATTATATCGCCGGAACCAGTATCGGTGCCATCGTGGGTGGACTCTATGCTATCGGCTATGATGCAGCCGATATCGACAGTCTTTACCGCAACCAGGACTGGATTTTTCTTTTGAGCGATCAGGTGTAACGAGAATCAGAGACATTCCTTTCTAAAGAAGAAAGAGAGAAATATATCGTTCATATTCCTCTTTCCAAGGAAAGGAAGGTTTCGTTGCCAACAGGTTATGTGAAGGGACAGAACATCTTTAACCTTTTCTCTAAACTCACGGTGGGTTATCATCAGGTAGATGATTTCTCCAACCTGCCTATCCCTTTCCGTTGTGTGGCAGTAGATTTGGTGGACGGAAAGGAAGTGGTATTTTCGTCGGGTTCTTTGCCTATGGCGATGCGTGCCAGCATGTCGATACCGGGCGTATTTGCTCCGGTAGAATGGAAAGGGAAGATGCTGGTGGATGGCGGTGCCTTGAACAATCTGCCAGTTGATGTGGCAAAGGAAATGGGAGCGGATGTGATTATCTGCGTGGATTTGAGTACCGGGTGGAAGAAGAAGGAAGAGCTGAAATCGCCTTCTGCTGTTGTAGAACAGCTTATTGGTATGATGGGGCAGACCAAATACCGGAAGAATATGGCGGAAGCCGATCTTTATATCAATCCTTCCCTGAAAGGTTATTCGGCAGCCAGTTTCCAGCCGGAAGCCATTGATACGATGATACAGAGGGGCGAACTGGCTGCCCGACAGAAGTGGGGTGAACTGATGGATTTGAAGAAGTATATCTATGCCGATGTTCCTGATTCCATCATGCAGAATGATACATGGCAAGACAGGAAACACGGCAGGCTACAGAAACCATCACATACAGAAGCCTACCACATAGGAAGCATCCGGATAGAGGGCATCGGTGGTGAGGAAGAAGCGTGGATTAGGAAGAAAATAGCTTTAAGGGATGACTCGGAAGTCACTCCGGGGGACATTGATGGTACACTCGCCATGCTCAGGGGACTGAATATCTTTTCGCGTGTAGAATACAGACAGTCTAACGAGGAACCTTATGACCTGGTATTCATGCTGGAACCCAACGAATCGAGAAGAATCAGTGTAGGTGCACGTTTTGATACGCAGGATTTGGCGAGCGTCATTGCTCAGATTTCCAACAACCAGCAGTTCTCTACCCGTCATCATTATGCCTTTACAGGACGCATTTCCCGTAATCCATATCTGGAAATGAAATATGCCTATGGCAACCTTTTCGGAGCGAAAATAGGCATTTCCTATCGTATGGCTCATTATGATTTCGACCTTTATGGAGGCAAGCATAAGCTGGATGCGTTAGAGTTCCTTTCGCATTCCCTGGCAGGATTCTATACACGTGATATCGGCAACTTCCGATTGAAATCAGGTGTGCAGTTCGATTATTACCATTATCATTCTGATATGTTCATGCGGGATGGAAGTATCCAGTCACGTTCGTCAGACCATTTCCTGAACTACTTTGCTTCTGTAGTGATGGATACCTATGACCGACGTTATTTCCCGACCCGTGGAAGCCGTATACAGGTGCAGGGCGTTCTGCATACGGATGACGGCTTGCAGTATGCCGATGGTAATCCATTTGGTGAGGCAGCTTTCCGTGCCGAAAGTGCCCTGCGTTTGAATTCACGGTTGTATCTGCTTCCTAAGTTGAAGAGCCGTTTTGTGTTTGGCAGTTCGATTCCTGCCATTTATCAGAATTATGCAGGTGGAGTAGCTGACGGTTATTATCTGCCATGGCAGATGACCTGGGAAAGCGTACAGCATGTCCATCTGCTGGAACGCAATGTGGTGACTGCTCAACTCGGTTTCCGCTATCGGGTGAAAGGAAAGTTCTACTTTACTGCCTTGGGAGAGTATGGCAAGGAAGCCCACAAGTTTTCCCATATTCTCATCGGTGATGATTTGTGGGGAGGAGCCTTGAGGGCATCCTATGATTTCGTCCTGGGTCCGGTAAGCATTCAGACCAATTATTCCAACCTGGGCAAGAATGTAGGATTCTACATCAATGCAGGATTCGTGTTCTGATTTCTTCTTTGGTCGCCTGAAAGAAGTAGGTTATTGGCAGGAAGAACTTGCAGAAAAGTTCAGAAAAGATTTTGGTGAGAGTTTGTAAGACAAAAAGCAGAATATCAGCTGATTAATATATTATATAGGGGCATCTTTGTTTCTTGAATAGAGACAGAGGTGCCCCTATCATATATTAATAAACTTCATAAATACACAATCGTTATGTCAAGAAACAAGAAAACATCAGAGTCGTTATTCCAGTTCCTTCTATCTCCGCTCCATCAAAAGCTCAGAAGTGGATGATGCCAACGCCAGGATACTGGCTGCACTATAAGCCACAAAAGTGAATAAAAAAAGGGGATTTTGTAAAATGAACCAAAATGAACCAATTTTCCTGAATCTTTACATAAGAGACACAAAAATGCCGAAAACATTCGTTCAATCAACGACTTAGAAAAATGCGCACGAAAAGAATGCTAAGAAAATGTTGAATTTCGCTGAATGATATTATTTTTTAACACGCATAATTTGCTAGTTTCCAACAATTTTCGTATTTTTGCAGGGAGATTCTGTGTCTCTTATATAGAGATTCAGATAATCGACATCAAAAAACGAACTTGATTCGCATGATGAAAGAGACAAATATACAAGCACAGGTTACGTCCACTATTGCAGGGGACGACGGCGAAGCCGTGGCAAAAAGTGAAGAAAGCGCTAAGAAATTGACTCCCCAAATGCCTAATGAAGGGCTTGAAAAACCGGCTGATGCAGGATGGTATGTGGCTGTAGTAAGAGTGAATTGTGAAACGAGAATAGCTGATTCTATACGAATCAATCTTAATTATAATCATGTTTGGTTTGACTACTGGATTCCCAAGGTAAAAGTAGTTTATCTCGACAAGCGTTCCAATAAGCGAAGAGTGAAAGAAAAGCTATTTCTTTCCACTTTCATCTTTTGCAATGTTTCTCCGAGACAACTTGACAATATCCGCTTCCGTTCGGATGTTTATAAGATGCTGACGATGCCTGGACAAAGGAAAATATATCAAATTCCCGACCAGGTTATTGCCAACTATCGATATTTTGTTGAGAATGATGAAGAGCCTGTCACTGCTGCCCCTGTTCCTTTAAAGAAAGGTGTCAAAGTGCGAGTGACAGCAGGTAGCATGAAAGGTGTGGAAGCATACGTACAGAGCTATAATGGCAAGAAAGCCGTCATCGGCAGCGAAATCAAGTATATCAGTGGTGCAACGCTTACGATAAGTAGGAATTTACTCGAAGTCGTTGAAGAAGATTGAGTGGTAGAATGATCTTGTTGCATTAAAAAAGAAAATGTAGATATATACCCATTAATATATTTAGAATAAAGATTAATTTATATTATTTTATGAGTGATAAATTAGATCAGAATGGTTCAGAAAAGAAGCCATTCTCAGGGATGCTGTATCAGCTCAAAGTATCCCTTTTTGCAAACAAACTGACGAATTGGTATTTTTCTAAGGCTACACTGCCATATTGGTGCATCATGGCACTCGATAGCATCGCTATCGTAGTGGCTGGAATGATTGCGACCTATATCGCAGAGGGTGGCGAGCTGATAGCTTCCCATTTCTGGAACTATCTCCTCATGTTCATTTGTTCCCTGCCGCTCTTCGTAGTCGGCATGCGAATCTTCCATACCTATTCCGGTATCATGCGCTACTCGTCATTCGTTGACCTGCTTCGCATTTCCGGAGCCCTCGTTGTCGGTTTCATTCTGAACAGCATTCTTCTCATGGTGGTGCCAGACAGTATCCGCTGTGAGCTTACCACGGAGGCTATTGTCGTCATGCTCTTCATCTCCATGATAGAGATGTGGACGATGCGAATCCTCGTGAAGTATATGTACGACTCCAGTTTTTCAGCTGAAACCAAGACTCCGGTTTTCATACTCGGAGTAAGAAAGGGTGGTATCTCCTTGGCAAAGTCTATGCGTAATGATCATCCATCGCAGTATGTAGTGAAAGGGTTTGCTACGTCAGAAACAGACATAAAAGGTCGATTCCTGTTGGGATGCGAAGTCTATTCATACGATGAAGCATTAATAGGTATCATGCATAAGCTGAATGTCAAGACCCTCTTCGTAAGCCCTCTGGTTACAGATAAGTTCCTGGAGAAGCAGGATATGATTGACAAGCTTACCGCAGAAGGCATCAAGATTATGATGATGCCGAAGGCACAGAGCTGGGACGGCAAGTCAAACCTCCGTCATCAGATGATGCACGAGGTAGATATCGAAGACCTTCTTCCACGAGACAAAATCGAAGTGGATATGAATGCGATCGGAAAGCTCCTCAGCGGTCGCACCATTCTGATTACGGGAGCAGCCGGCAGTATCGGTTCCGAGATGGTGAAGCAGATTGCCATCTATAAGCCACAGCGCCTGATTCTCGTTGATGAGGCTGAGACCCCAATGCACGATGTCCGCCTCTTCATGAACAAGAACTATGCTGATATCCCATGCGAAACCATCGTAACCAGTATCACCAATGCCACCCGTATGGAGCGCATCTTCTCAGAGTATCATCCAGACTATGTATTCCATGCCGCAGCCTATAAGCATGTACCGATGATGGAGGACAACCCATCAGAGGCAGTGCAGAATAATATATATGGTACGCGCGTGATAGCCGATATGGCTGTGAAGTACGGCACCAAGAAGTTTGTGATGATTTCTACCGATAAGGCTGTGAACCCAACCAACGTGATGGGCTGCAGCAAGCGAATCTGTGAGATCTATTGCCAGGCATTGAACAAGGCGATTGTGGATGGCGAGGTAAAGGGTGTTACCCAGTTTGTTACCACAAGATTCGGCAATGTCTTGGGAAGTAACGGTTCCGTTATACCAATCTTCAAGAAGCAGATTGCGATGGGCGGTCCGATCACCGTCACCCATCCCGACATCATCCGTTTCTTCATGCTTATCCCTGAAGCCTGCAAGTTGGTATTGGAGGCTGGAACCATGGGTAAGGGAGGCGAGATCTTCGTCTTCGATATGGGCAAGCCAGTCCGCATCGCCGATTTGGCAAAGCGTATGATAGCCCTTTCGGGAGTAGATGGCATCGACATCAAGTACGTAGGACTCCGAGATGGTGAGAAGCTTTACGAGGAAGTTCTGAACGACAAGGAGGCGACCGTTCCAACCCATCATCCAAAGATTATGGTAGCCAAGGTTCGTGAGTATCCATACGAGTTGGCACGCAAGAACGAGGAAGACCTCTATCAGCTCTCCTTCACCTACGATGACATGGCAATAGTGAAGAAGATGAAGGAGATCGTACCAGAGTACAAGAGCCAGCACTCGAAGTACAGCGAGCTTGATCACGATTAAACATTATACATTAACAATTATACATTAAAAAAGATGTTATTACTCATATTAATCCTTTTCGGAGTTCTCTCTGTCATAGCCCTCCTCATCATCCTTTGGGACTATTTCAAGCATGGAGGTGCTGCGGTATGGGACCCAGAACATCCAGGTAGAATCATTACCATGAAGGAAGCCAAGGCCAGAAGGAAGAAATAGTCCCACAGAGCAAAAAGCCCCTAAGGCTTGTAGATTAGACAAGGCATTAGAAGTAGCAAAGAATGAAAAACTCTTTGCTACTAATTCACCGAAATCTCCAAGAATTGCCCCCTGAAACTCTGGAAAGATAGATTGGTTGCAGTTTGGGGTGAAGAAACAAGATAGGCTGATGGCCTAAAAAAGGTTAGTTGATGAAGATTTTCTCTTAAATCCTTGGTGATTACGAAATTAAATCGTACTTTTGTCGCTATATTAGCAATAAAAATGTATGATTATGGCAAACGACAATAACAAAATACAGGCAACTACTGATGACTCTCAGATAGTACTCTATCAACCAGATGATAGCATTAGGTTGGAGGTGAAACTGGATCAAGATACGGTTTGGCTTACCCAAGCACAGATGACAGAGTTGTTTCGTACAACTCGTAACAATATAACTATGCATATTCGTAACATCTTTAAGGAGAAAGAGTTAGACGAAAAATCAGTATGTAAGGAATCCTTACATACTGCCGCAGACGGCAAAAGATATCGTACTAAAATCTATAATTTGGATGTTATAATCTCTGTAGGCTATAGAGTAAAGAGTCCGATAGGAACCCGTTTCCGTCAGTGGGCGAATGCAGTTATAAAGCAATATCTTCTTCAAGGTTATTCCGTGAATCGTCACTTGATAGCCCTACAGGAGAATATGGACAAGCGTATGACCCATATTGAGGATGTCCAGGCTAAGCAGCAACAGCAGCTTGATTTCTTTATTCGGACTTCGACCCCTCCTGCAGAGATGGTCTTCTTCGAAGGTGATTTCTACACAGCAAGAGTTGCTTTGGAGAACTTAGTTCGTACAGCCAATCATCGAGTAATCATCATAGATGGCTATGTTTCATCGCTAACCCTGAGTGTGTTAGATGTTCGTAAACCGGAAGTTTCAGCGACAGTTTATACTGTAGGTGTAGGTCAAGGAATGCAGCGTCTCATGGATGAGCATGACCGCCTATTCCCCGATAATCATATAGACATCAGAAAATGGCGTAACGAGTCTCATGATCGCTGGCTTATTATAGATGACAGCCTCTATCACTGTGGTCATTCTTTAAATGCCAATGGCGGTCATAAGATTTCCGCCATAACCCTGATGGGCACCTCTCCTGAGGTAATCCTCTCAAAAGTAGAATAAACAATATTCCTCATTCGAGTGGCGACAAGTGCAGAGCGATACTGCAATGAGGAACAAAATATAACTTTTTTCAAAAACAGATAGGTGTCACTACTAGTAATATAGTAGAGACGCTGTGTTGGTGATATACTTATGGCAAAGTTAATACCACTTGGCAATAACGACGGCAATGAAAATCGCCCATCTGACGAGGAACTTAACCAGATGTTCGGCGCTTTTATGGATGCTTTCTTCGACGATTCCGATTACTGGGATGACCTTTATGAAGGTCCAACCCCCTTTGCTTATTCCGTTATTCCATCGAATAAGAAAAAGCGAAAGAAACCTCGCAAGAAATCGACAGACCGCCAGGTTCCCAACTATGCCTATAAGCCGAAGGGAGAAGATCCAGAAGGCTATTTCGTCAAGAAGATACACTCCGTCATCAGATGGGGAGTGACAAGCACCAATGATGTCAACTATGACCTGCGAGTCTTTGAGGGATGGCTGGCTCAGGCACAAAAGTACGTGGCAAAGGAAGAATTCTACTATGCCGTATGCATCACTAGAGCCTTATTGTCAGATGTCCTCACCTTCCATTTGTTTTGGCATCATAAGTATCCCAAGCAGATGGCGAGGGTTCGCAAATTGGAACGGGCTATATCCGAAGTCTATTACCAGTGCTTGTCTTTTTCGAAAGACAAGGATTTCAATTGGATAGACCTTTGTCTCGACCTTTTGCAAAAGGAAAAAGGGAATTATCCTTTCAATTCCAAGGGCGAGGCAGGCTTTGATGTTGAAGACTATACCGAAAAAGTCATAGCCTTGTTGCCTGATGAGAAGGCAAAGCAATACAGGGATGCCCATCCTACAGAAAAACAACTGTTGGAGAAACCTATCCCCGTCTGCTTGCCCGACAAGATAGAGATGCCGCAGGGACTCGATGAGAAAGACAAAGCACCATACTTAACCGATTTTATCGATGAAGTTCCCAATGCTCAATATGCATCATTGATTGTGAGCCTTCTTGATATAGTGAAGACTCACGAGAAAAAGTTGAAGAGTTTTGGAATAGTCAAAGCCGAAAAGTTGAGGAAGATGAAAGCCGAGTATGAGAATTTTGTCTTGGCTTATCATCGTGGTGGAATTGATGAATTCCGAAAATATTCCAACTATGCTCTGACACGTCCCTTCTGGAATCTCGTTTACAACTATCATTTTCCTACCACCAATACTGCATCCAAGAATAAGTTTCTTCAACAAGCCGTGGAGCCATACTTGGATTTGGTTTGGCGCCAATGGGACAGTCCGAAGTTGCAATCAAAGCTGGATGAAGCTAAGGAAAAGGTAGCCAAGGCACAAGCCTTGAAGCAAGAACGGGAAGAGTCTCTTGCCTCTATGCCGTCTTATTTGGAAGGACTAACCTCCGACCAATATCTTGCCTTCCACGAGCAAGCTTTGCGGATACTGAATCGAGACAAGAAGAAGCTCTCAGAAAGCAGCGGCATCCTGAAGGTTGACATAGAACACAGGTATCAGCCCTTGCTGAAGCTTTTGAAGGGAACGCAAGGTATTGAAGACAGCTTAGATGTTAAGATTCGTCAAGGCATCGATTCAATCTTCCTCTCCATCTACCAAGTTCTTTGGGATTATATGCTCTATCCCTACGACTTGGATTACATAATAGAGAACAAAAAAGTGGTGAAGAAGGTGCTGGATGAGATTTGGAAGTTGAAACAATGATATACGTTGATTTTAGAAAATAAGACTATTATGGCAGATAAAGAAGTTTTAGAGCGAATACTCTCGATGCTCCCAGAAGAGTTTCAAGACATTTATGATGATACGATACCAGAGGCAAAGGAGATACGCAAGAAGATGGGAAAGAAGGTTTCTTCCGTCAAGTCCTATTCCTGCGCTATGCCGATGTTTGAAGACATTCGTAAGCTCAACTACAAAGGTCAAGCCCAGGTCTGCAAGACTTTTCACCAATACTTAAAGAAGCATCCTAAAGTGGTATCCTTCTTTCTCGACCGTTTCGAGGAAACCTATTCTCGAATCGATATGAAAGACCTTGAAGAATCCATTGAATGGATAGGCTATGCCGTTAATGATATGGACAACACCATTTCTGAGATTGACTACAACGACCCCATGACTTTCTTCGATATAGAGAAGGTGATTGGAAAGGTAATCAGTAAAGAGCTGAAGAGTAATTCTCTAAAATAAGAATAGCACCTGTTCTATAATGGAACATATGGGTACTGATTTCAAACAATGCAATTATACAAAACAAATTGATTATACACAAATAAAAATATAGATATGGCAAGAAATGTATATAGTGATGACTATCAATACTATTATGGTAAATGCTGTGTGTTCATTAGTCATCAGCAGAACGATAAACCTGCTGCCAAAATGATTGCTAATTATTTATTATCTTGCGGTATTGATGTCTACTTTGATGAGTATGATTCAAGTATCAATCGTAGAAATCCGCAAAGTGTAGTCAATGCAATTAAAGCAGGATTACAAAAGAGCACACATTTGATGTGCTTGTTGAGTGAAAATGCCATGAAATCCAAGTGGATTCCATGGGAAGTAGGTTACGGTTATGAACATAATGTTTTTTGCGTAAAGCTCAAAGAAGTTGCTTTTTTGTCACTTCCCGAGTATTTGCAGGTAGTGCCTGTTTATAGTGGATATGAAGCGTTAGATGTGGCAATAAGAAATATGCGTTCAAAGCATCATATATATGATGGTCAATTAAGAACATTCTCAAATTATAACCATCCACTATCTTCAATCATGTATGACAATACAAACATAAGATAAGACTATGAACTTCAAAACACCTTTAGCTGTAGTAGTTGCTTATGACAAGCAATTTGCTGGTGGTCTTTCTGTTTACGAAGATATATATCATTCGTTGTGTAGAAACGCCAATGAACCATTGGTAGATGGACTCGACATTCCTGTTTATTTTCAGACGAATCAAGAAAATGGAGGATTCATTGATGTAAGAAAAGGTATCAATGCTGACAAAATTGTAGTGCTGTTATTGATAGACCTTTGTATGTTTAATGGTTTCGACTGGACTAACTATATAGATGAACTTGTAAAAGAAGATGAAGCGGGTACTGTAAAGGTCTTGCCTGTAGCCTTGTGCCAATATGCATTTCAAATCCATCCAAAATTAGGGGAACAACAGTATATTCGTCTACAAAACTACGATATTCGAGATTGTTGGCAAGAATTCTTGATAAGATTCTATGATGATTTGATACGAACCTTGCGAGCATCAAATGAAAAGTTGCAGATATTCATTAGCCATACCAAGAAAGATAATGACCATTTAGGTGTCGAGAAGGCAAGTGAGTTGAAGGCTCATTTGCGAGCTGATACGAAATTGAACTCTTTCTACGATGCCAATGATATTCTTGATGGATATAGTTTTGGCGATCAAATTAAGGAGAATGTTAAGAAATCCCTTTTGATTATACTTGAGACAGAAACTTATTCAGATAGAGAGTGGTGTCGGATAGAAGCAATTGTTGGTAAGGAAAATCATGTACCAACTGTTGTCGTTAGCTTGTTTAATGGTAAGATAACACGCACTTTTCCTTATTTAGGTAACACGCCAAAGATTCGATTTGATGGAAAATGGGGTGAAGTGATTTGTTTACTACTTCGCACAGCATTGGACAAATATTATGAAGAAAAGTATTTGGAGAAATTCAAGCAAGCGGATGGCAAGGTTATACCGATGATGCCCGAGTTCATCAATATAGGTAATATTGATGGAGTAAAACAAATCTTGTATCCTGAACCACCTTTGGGCAATGAGGAGTTGGATGTCGTAAAACGACAATTTCCTAATATTACTTTTATTACGCCAAGCCAACTCTTTGCTAATTCTCGTTTCTTGGATGGTAAGAATATAGCAATCTCCATATCAGAAACTCCCGATTCTACCACTAAAGGGATAGGAAAGGCGATGTTTGAGGATTTGTCTGTAGAACTTGCAAGGCATCTTCTCATTTCTGGCGCTCATCTTGTTTATGGAGGTGACTTAAGACCTGGAGGCTTCACAGAGTTATTTAAAGATTTAGCTTATCAGTATGGAATTTATGAGAAAGATAAGTCTTTCAAGAATTATTTCACCAACTATTTGGCATGGCCGATATATATAGGTATGACTCCTGCGTCACAAGCAGAATATAAGGCTTGCCGTGTAAATTGTCAGAAAGCAGAGATTCCTGATACAATTCCTGTTGGTTTACGTGATTTAATGGTTCCTCCAACAACCGTTGAGAATTTGTATTATTGGGCGGAATCACTAAAATCAATGCGCCATGAAATGGAGAGCCATATAGATGCTCGAATAATCTTGGGTGGAAGAGTAACGGGATTCAAGGGGTATATGCCTGGTCTTTATGAAGAAGCTATCAATGCAGCGAAAGCCAATCATCCGCTATACCTTTTGGGTGGCTTTGGTGGCGCTTCAGCACGCTTGATTCAATTGATAAAAGGAGAAACGTCTTCTGACAAACTATTTGAGGAGTGTTGTTCTCATCATTTATATCAAGAGTTTGTCTCTTACTTGGATAAAGAAAAAGGAGAGATGAACTTTAAAGTTCTTGATGTTTTTTCTAATAATATGAGTGTTTTGAAGAATGGACTTTCAAAGGAAGAAAACGAACAGCTATTTGTAACAACCAATGTTACAGAGATAATAGCTCTGGTTTTGAAAGGATTGCATACTCTTGGTCGTTGAACCCTATAAAATAACATTGCTTATGAAGAATGTTTTTATTTGTCATCATAGTGCTGATGTCCCCAAGTTGAGAGATTTGTTGGATAATTTAAATTCAAAAGGATATCAGGTTAGGAGCAGCTCTCTTCAAGAGGATAAGGACAATAAAGTCGTGCATAAAGGGAAACATGTAGCTGATGCTACGGTTGCTCGTTATATACGAAGAGCCATCAAGTGGGCAGGAACATTTATCGTGTTGATCGGTGAGCATACTCATGAGCGAGCTTGGGTAAACTATGAAATACGAAATGCTCATCTTCAAGGAAAGAAGATAATTGGTGTTTATAAGTATGGATGCGCACAGAATGCAGAACTCCCTGAGGCCTATAAGCGCTATGGAACTTCACCTATAGGTTGGAATTCTATAGATAAACTGGCAGGAATGATAGAAGGAAAAGTTGAACCGGCAGAACTGCCTGATGGCTCGGCTTCAAATGGTAATATTTATCCAATGATTTATATAAAGTGTAAATGATGCATTTGTTTTCATATAGAGTTGAACATGATTTTGGTTTGGCACCGAATCCTTTTGGTGGAACCATCTCTTTCGCTGTTTGCAGAGGTGATATTCGTTCGAATAAGTTTATGCAAATTGGCGATTGGCTTGTCGGTACAGGAAGTGTTTCTATGAAAAATGTAGGAAGGTTGATTTACGCAATGAAAGTTGAGGAAATCATAAGTTTTGATGAATATTGGAATGACCCTCGTTTTCAATATAAGAAACCATATCTAAAAGGTACCTTAGTGCAGATGTATGGAGATAATTTTTATCATACAGTAGATGAGCGTATGGTGCAAGAACCTAGTGCACATTCAAACCCAGATTTGGAACAGAGGATAAAGCTTTATAATAAAGATGTTAAGGGAAAAAGAGTTTTGCTATCTAAGACATTTTATTATTTTGGAGATAATTGTCCTTTAATTCCTACAGAATTACAAACCATATGTAGTTCTAGTAGAGCTTATAAATATAAGAAAATCACAGAGGAACAAATAAACTCTTTTGTTTCTTGGCTTGAATCAAACTATACAGTAGGTATTCATGGAGACCCATGTAATTGGAAAGAATTTAAACTTCCCAAGTTAGACATTTACGATGATGGAATCGAATAAGCCAATCATTCCCAACGACGAAGTCTTTCGCTATTACTTCTATTTCATTCAGGAACGGATGAATATGTTCTGGCGTAGATGCGAGGGAAGGAGGGTTTTGACCAAAGACCCAATACTTCGGGAATACAAGTTTACCAATGTATATCGGGTTTGTGATAGGGTGAGTCAATATCTTCTTCACCATGTCATATATAATAAGGTCGAAAAATATACTCCGAAAGATATGCTTCTTCGCATACTGGTCTTCAAGATCTTCAACAAGATTGAGACCTGGGAGTATCTTGAACAAACTTTTGGTGAGATAACCATCCAACACTTTGATGTCAAGAAGATAAGTGCTTTGTTGAGTGAAAGGCAGAGATATGCACCGATATTCAATAATGCCTATATGATGACAGGCTCCCATAAGCGTTATGACTATCTGCCAACGAAGCATGAGAAATGGCTGACGATGGTGGAGGAAGAGGTTATAGGAGAAGGCATCATAGATAAAGTACTGAAAGCACATTCTCTGGAAGAGATTTATCAGTTACTGAGAGGATGTTCTTTCTTGGGAGGCTTCCTGGCTTATCAATATACGATAGACTTCAATTATTCACCCTATATCAATTTTGATGAAAATACTTTTGTAGTGGCAGGAATCGGAGCTATCCGTGGTATCGACAAGTGCTTTATATCCCATGGACATAGTTACGAAGATGCCATTAGATATACAAAAGAGCATTTCACGGAATTGCAAAAGAAATATGGTTATATAGAGTTCAGACCCTTGAAAGGTCATGAACCGACACTGTTGGATTTGCAGAATTGCTTTTGCGAAACCGATAAGTTTTTAAGGGCTAAGATGCCCAGCCTCTTAGTAGGCAATAAGAGAATTAAGCAGAAATATAAATCGCAAGGCGATTCTATATATTATATGTTTCCACCTAAATGGCATGTGAATTCCTTTCATGAACATTTACAGGTGAGTGAACCCACATTATTCTAAAATATCAACTATGTTGAGTGAAATATCTATTGAGATCTTACAAAGATGTCCTAATCGTTGCATCTATTGCTCTTCTCATTCCAATCCGCAGGCTACACATATTATTCCTTTTGAAATCATCAAGAACGTAATAGATGATGCCAAGAGTCTCGGATGTAAGATAGTTTGTCTTTCTGGTGGAGAACCATTCCTTCATCCGCATATATTAGATATTATCAGCTATATAGCTAAACAGCAGTTAACTTGCTATGTTTATACCAGCGGCATATATATGAAAGATGAAGTTTACTCTTCATTGCCAAATGAGTATATTGAAGCAATAAGAGGTATGGTAGTTAAGGTTATCTTCAATGTCGAAGCAGATTCTTCTACTCTGTATGACAAGATCATGGGAACGGATGTCGGTGGATTTGATATGATGAAGAAATCGATTAATGATTGTGTGTCGAGTGGCTTGGTGGTTGAAACACATGTTGTTCCGATGCAAGTCAACTTTAAGCATTTGAAGTCGATATTCGAGATGTGTTATCAGTTGGGAGTTTCTAAGGTTAGTATTTTGCGTTTGGTAATGCAAGGAAGAGCTTTAGAAAATTTGTCACTAGTAAAATTGACTGGTGAAGATAGTCGGGAAGTAACAAAACAGATTAAGGCATTGAAGGAGGCATATAAAGGAAAGGTAAGAATTGGTTTACCTTATTCTGACAGTAACTGTCGTATTTATTGCAAGGCAGCATCCGATAAGATAAATGTTCGATATGACGGTAATGTATATCCTTGCGAGGTGTTCAAGGATGATCTTTTGAATGCAAAACTTGGTTGTGAACCAGATAATGTTTGGAAAGATAGTTTCTATGATATATATAAAATCTCTCCTTATTTGAATGTTGTGAGAAAAAGTATTGAAGCATTTAAAAAGGAAGATGGCGATGAAACATGTTATGGACAATTTAAAATGGAGAAATTATGAGTACAGATTTAGGCTTTTTAAATGAAATAAAAACTGGTTTGACGTCTTTTGATTCTCTTTGTAGAGAAAAAATAGGTAATGATATCTGTAAAGAGTATCCTTTAGACACAAAAATTAGAGAAGAACTAAATAAAATTAGTTTAAGAGACGATGATCAGGATTTTGAGATATTTCGTTTTTTTGATCAACTAATTTCTTTATGGCAAACTTTAATTGAAAAGTCGGTTAAAGCATTACGGTATTATGATCACAGAGAACCGTTTAGAGAAAATCATGATAAAAAACCAATAGCATATGGTGTTGATGATCTGAGAAAGTATTTTGATAAGTATGTTAAGTTTGAAAAAACTTTATATGGAAGTAGCCGATACTATCGAGATCATGTAGTTCATGTATTTAGAGTGTGGATACTTGGTATTACTCAATTATTTGCAAATGATAATGCATTGCTTAAAGAAATATCTATTGATGAAGATTGTGAGGTAAATCCTATAGAAAAAATTTCAATATGGACTCTTATTGCACTTACTCATGATCTTGGTTATCCTTTAGAAAAATCTTTAGAGGTTGTAGAACGAACAAAAGATATGATGAAATCTTTTGTAGTTAATCCAACCATATCTATGGATCTCAGTTTTAATGGAGTTCAAAATTCTATGAATGATTTTGTCCTCCGATTTATGAGCTCAAAAATGAAGAAAAAAGATGGTGATTCAAGAGATGGTTATGATTATGTTGCACGTTTGCAGCCAAAATATTATTTTAAATTTCAAAAGTCATTAGAGCATAACAAACATGGGATACTGAGCGCCTTGGTAATATACAAGATGCTTCGTTATTTTTTGGAATCAGATTATAGTACTAATGAAGATTATTTCTTCAACGCGGAAGATGTTCGTCAGTTTTATATTAGGCGTGATATATTGAGAGCAATTTCGTCTCATACATGTCATGATGTATACCAATTAACAGCGAAAAATTTTTCTTTTTTATTAATATTATGTGATGATGCTCAAGAATGGGGAAGAAAAAGCATATCAGAGTTGTATATTAATAAGACCATAGAATATGAGTATGATGGTTTGAATATTGATTTGTCCCAAGGCATCATAAATGTTTCATTTGGTGAGAAATTTAAGAATATAGATAAAGAAGAAGATGTTGAGACTGTAATATCTCGCTTTATAGATATTAGTTTGGATTATAATGAAATATTTAGAGACGGACTTGATACAGCAAAAAGAGATTTCAGTTTTCAAAAGAAAACAGAAATAGATTTTGGTAAGAGTAATGGTAAAGTAACGATTCTTCTAAGTCTAAATATAACGAAGGAGAAGTCATCAAAGATTAATGTTGACTTGTCTGCAACAAATGTTAAATGCCCTAATTGTCAGAAAGTAGCAGGTTTGATTAATAAGTTGTTTAAATCGAAAGTCGAACCAGTCGGTAGCAGTTGGACTTTCGAACTAAGTGAATTGTAGTTTAAGAGTATAAATTAATTTTGCAAGTTAGATTATGCATTTTGCTTTAACATATGATTTAAGTGCTCAAGGAGTTAGCAGAAATAAAATTGAATCAAGAATAGAAGAAATATTGAATCCTTATGTGCATGTGAAAAGATTAACAACCTTTTATATTATACATGTTGATGATAATAACGCTTGGGAACAAATTCGTCAAGCTCTTACCAAATTATCACAAGGAATCCATGAAGCATTTCATTTTATAATGACTCCGCCAATTAAAGATGGACGATATAATGGTGTCCTTTGTGGGAATGAATGGGATGAAATAAACCAGATAACTAACATGGATTAATGTGATAGAAGAATATAATGCACAAGGTGTTTCCGATATGCACTTATTGGAGAAGTAAAAACAACTTTAGCTTTTAAACGTCTTGGCATCAATGAAACGGTTAGTAGGCAGAAATTTGGATGGATGTTAGGTTCTTTTGTTTTTGGAATAGTCTTTCTTCTAATATTTGGAGTAAGTATTACCACCATTAATTTGGAAGGAAAGAAGGTTCCAAAGTTCGATAAGGAGCAGAAAGAGCAGAATATGCAAACTTCCAAACCAAATAATAAAACATTTAATTCTTTGTCGCATTAGCAGTTGTCGTCTTCCCCATGCGGTCCCATCCCGCACAATCTGGCGAGACCTTTGATGGTCAGCCAACCTTATAGCGTAGCGGTTCTGAGCACCGGAGGACGGTTACATCCTCTCGTTCCTGAGGAAAGAGAGGCTTGGTGAGAAAGGTGGAGCCTTCTTTAATGGTAAAGAAGGACGGGATGATTTTAGAAAACTCTTCTTGAATTTTAAGAACTAAAAAATATAAAAACACAATATCACTATGAATGATTTTAAGAATATAAAAGTAGCAGTAGCCGGTACCGGCTACGTAGGTCTGAGTATAGCAACCCTGTTATCTCAGCACCATCATGTAACAGCAGTAGATGTAATCCCTGAGAAGGTGGAGAAACTCAACAACAAAATTTCTCCTATCCAGGACGATTACATCGAAAAGTATTTGGCAGAAAAGCCATTGAACCTCCTGGCAACCCTTGATGGCAAGTCAGCCTATAAGGATGCAGACTTCGTTGTGATTGCAGCACCAACCAACTACGACCCAGTGAAGAACTACTTCGATACAACCC
>ERZ772820.1572-NODE-1572-length-17622-cov-8.375761_pt1 | contig 17622 bp, 15 predicted proteins | sample MGYA00511377_ERZ772820 | MGnify/ENA primary metagenome ERZ772820 (study PRJEB29015, sample SAMEA2737684) | human gut metagenome | biome: human gut; feature: human-associated habitat; material: faeces | place: China | collected 2012 ...
CGCAGCTGCCGGAGCGGTGCTTAAGCCGCAAGGCGGGAATTGTGCGGTGTTGCCTCAAGAACGCTCCCTACAAAGCAAGGTATCATGTGCACCAAACAGAAAAACAACCGGTGGAACAGTCAGACCTCTGGCCGCCGCAGAGAAGCGCTGCCAATGCATAAAACATGCCGCCGCGCAGCTATACTACCCCTACACAACACCAACTCAACAATAAAAACGACAAAACAGACTGCAGAAGACCGTGTTTTTTGATTGACAAAACAAGCGCGGCGTGATAGGATGATAGCTGTACATTGCTCTGTATTTTTAACGTTGAACAGATGCTAAAAACTTGTGCAATGGCAACACGGAAAAGTAGGAGAACATAGCATGAGACGGACTTTGGCAGCGCCGGGCCTTGCAGCTGTGCTGGGTATGGCATTGCTGCTGACCGCCTGCGGTAAAACAAACGCACATAACAATACGGCAGGCGAAACGGTCAGCACGGCACTGTTTGACTTTTCCATTACGGATGTCAGCCTGGTGGAAAGCTACCCCGGCATTGATATCCCGGATGGCGAATGCCTGGTGCGCATGCGCCTGAACATCAAGAACACCAGCAGCCAGACCTACACGATGTTCCTGCAGGATTTCCAAATCCAGTGGGGCGAGGGCGACAGCGATTACGGCACCTGCTTGAACGCAGTGGATGATACCATGATGCCGTATGCTTATGAGCTGACCCCCGGCCAGGAGCGCAGCGACTGGCTGATGGCTGAAATCCCCGATGGCAGCACCAGCTGCACCATTGCGTATCAGGAATACAAGACCGATGGCAGCAAAGGCGATGCCTACTTTGTGGAGGCAGCTCTGTGAGCCAGCAGTCGCGCATTCTTGCAGGGGTGTTTTGCTCCGGTATGGCGGCGGCGTTGATTGCTATGGCGGCACTGCAGCTGCCCAGCTGGCTGCAGCAGCGCAAGATGGTAAGTGAAAGCCCGCCGGTGGTGCAGACTGCAGAACCAGAGCAGACGCCGGAGCCGCAGGTTACCGCGGCCCCCACCGTGCAGCCCGCCGTTACCCCGGAACCGCGGGATTTTACCGCACTGCTGGAGCGTAACCCCGAAGTGATTGGCTGGATCAAGATCGACGATACCGATGTTGACCTGCCGGTGATGCAAAGAGAAGGGGACAACAGCTACTACTTAAAGCACGACCTGGATCGCAACTGGGATGACCTGGGCCTGCCATACCTGGATTATGAGTGCGATATCCAGCAAAGCCGCCATTTGATCCTGTACGGCCACAACATGGGCGTGGGGGATACGGTGCGGTTTTCCAGCCTGCAAAATTACCGCAAGCCGGAATATTATCAGGAACACCCGGTCATTGAGCTGGACAGCCTGAACGGTGGCCAGTACTACAAGATCGTGGCAGTTTATGCAATTACCACGCGCGAAAGCGATGGCGATGTGTTCCACTTTAACCAGTATGTGAACTTTGCCGATGATGCGGCAGAGCAGGAATACCTGGATGAAGTGGCCAAGCGCGCGTTTTATACCACGGGCGATTATGCCCGCGCAGACGAACGGCTTTTGACATTGTGTACCTGTACCTATGAAATGTCGGATGCCCGCCTGCTGATTATGGCACGCCCGCTGCGGGACGGGGAAACGCTGACGGCGGATGAAGTTATCATCAATCCGGACCCGCTGCTTCCAGCCCGCTGGCCGGCCGGGGCGTAAAATTTTTATTTGAATTCTGGGCACAAAGGCAACAGCAATCCGTACCTTTGCGTTTGGGATATAATTTTGGAAAGGGAGTAAAATTATGCAAAAGACGAGCAGGTTTTCGCGTCTGCTTACGCTGGTTACGGCTGTTGCCTTGGCAGTTTGTCTGCCTGTATCGGCGTATGCAGAAACCGAGACCACCGAGGAAGCTGCTGCACCCGCAGTAGTGGAGGAGGCTACACAGGACAACACCGCTGACGAAGCTGCAAGCGAAGACAGTGCTTCCTGTGTGCGCGTGGTGGATGTTACCATTTTTATGGACACCACCAAGGGCCATTTCGAGAGCGATCCCGACAATGTTGCCCTGACTTATCTGAACCGTGCCGAGTTTGAGGAAACTCCGATCACTCTGCCCACCGTTATCGCAAACGAGGGCTGGGAGTTCAAGGGCTGGGACGTTTGGGGCAAAGAGCACTTTGTCCTGGGCGCCGATGCTACTGAACTGGGCACCAGCGGCCTTGGTGCATTCCCGGTTGGCAGCCTGGTAGGCGGTATCTACCTGTACCCCATCTTTATGGAAACTCCGAAGCCGACTGCCACCCCGACCGCCACCCCGGTAGAGCCGACTGCCACCCCGACCGCTACCCCGGTCGTGACCCCGACCACCCCGGTTACCCCGGAGACCACTCCGACCGCTACCCCGGTCGTGACCCCGACCAGCCCGGTTACTCCGGAGACCACTCCGACCACTACCCCGGTCGTGACCCCGACCACCCCGGTTACCCCGGAGACCACTCCGACCAATACTCCGGCTGAGGAACCCAATACTCCGGACAATACTCCGACCAACACCCCGGATGTTACCAAGTCCAACACCCCCGCTGATAACTCCAGCAAGATCATCCCGCAGACCGGCGTTTCCAGCACCAACAGCAACTCTGTTGCAGGTCTGGCCATCGTTCTGGTTGCCGCACTGGGCGGCGCTGCCGCTTACCTGTTCATCAACCGCAAGAAGCTGAACTGATAAGTGTAAAGTGATAGAGCTTTGAATTATTTAAAAACAGCCTTCGGCATTTGCCGAAGGCTGTTTTTGTGATTGGGTAGCTTGAGCGAGCGACAACCACCAGCTAAGCTGGTGGAATAAAAACGGCTTTAGCCCTAGACAAAGAGAAACCTCCCCGTAGAATAGAGTGTGGGTTTGCCAACCACATTCTAGGAACAGAGAGGTTTATCTTTGAAATGAAAAATAACAAAGACGTAGATAGTTTAAGCCATACGACATGGAGATGTCAATACCATGTAGTGTTTGCACCGAAATATCGGAGAATGGTGATATATGGCCAAATCAAAAAAGATATTGGTCAGATACTTCGCAAACTATGCGAGCAAAAGGATATTGAAATAATTGAAGCAGAAGCCTGCCCGGACCATATCCATATGCTGATAAGTTTTTCGCCGAAGTACAGCATTTCTTACGTTATGGGATATCTCAAGGGAAAGAGCAGCCTCATGATTTTCGACAGACACGCGAATTTAAAGTACAAGTATGGAAATCGGCATTTCTGGGCCAGAGGATATTTTGTGGATACTGTTGGAAAAAACAAGCAGAGAATCCAGGAGTATATCAAGAGACAGCTGGAACAAGACCAAATTGCAGACCAGTTAAGCCTTAAGGAATTCACGGACCCGTTTACGGGTAGCAAGGGAACCAAGGCGTAAATAAAAGGCCCCTTGAGGGGCCTGCCACGAGATAGGAATGCAGTTGGCAGACCCATTCGTGGCCCCTTAAGGGGCTTTGCTAGTATTATGCCCTTCTAGGGCTTACTCAAGCCACCGGCTCAGCCGGTGGTTTTGACTCACAGGCGCAGACGGCGCTGCTTTTGCCGGATTCATCCCCGGGCGTCCTGCCGGGTGGTGTGGAAGTACTCCTTGGGGGTCATGCCGTACTCCTTTTTAAAGGCGCGGAAAAAGTGGTTGTAACCGCCAAAGCCGCTGGTCTTGTACACCTCGGTGATGGGCAGCCCCTGCTCGATGAGGGTGCAGCAGCGGTCTAACCGCGCCTTTACGATATAGCGGTGCACCGTCTGCCCGGTCTGGCGTTTGAATTCCCGGGCAATATGTTCCCGGGAGACGAAAAACTCCTTTTCCAGCCGCTCCAGCGTCAGTTCCTCGGTAAGGTGCGCCTGAATAAACAAAAACACCTCGTCCAGCATCAGGTAGTGGCGGCTGACCGATGCGGTGTGGAACTCCGCATGGATGCAGGCACGCAGCGCCAGCACCACAAACATTTGCAAAATACCGTGCTCGAACACCGCTGCACCGAACTGGGTGCGCTCCTGCGGGAGCATCAGCAGCTTCCGGGCAAGGTTTTTCAGCAGCATATAGATCTGGCTGTCCGGGCGCACAGCCACCTGCCGGGAGGGCACCACGTTGAAGCTTTTTTCAAGGTCGGTATCTGCGTCCGAAAGCTGCGCCAGCGTCTGGGGGGACAGCTGCACCCGAATAAGTTCCAGCGGGCCGTAAGCACCGGCGTATTCCAGTCTGCCGCCCTGATCGGGCTTGAAGATGATGAGATTCTGCTGCTGTGCGGGCAGCACCACCTCGCTGCACCGGAACACACCGCTGCCCCGCATGACCAGAAACAAATCATAATACGCGCCGGAATAAAATTCCCGGACGGCGCTCTGCTCAAAAAGATAACACTTGGCTGTATAATTCACCAAAAAGTCCTCCATGAAACTGTCATATGTAACAAATTGTTGTACACAACAGAAAAATACAACTGTTATAATTGCATAATACATCAATTTGCGATAGTTTTCAATCATTTTTTGGATATGTATTGATGAAAAATTAACGTATAATGTGAACGTAGAAAAGAGACTTGTGCGAAAAGTCTCGTGGTTTCACTGTTTTTAAGGAGGATAAAATACAATGGACCAGAAAAAGACCATCCGCCCCTTCTCCATGAAGGACAAGATCGGCTATACGCTGGGCGATCTGGGCTGCTGCTTCACCGAGCAGTACCGCGCCATGTATCTGTCGATCTTCTACACCCTGATCCTGCAGGTCAACCCCTTCCACGTGGGTATCCTGCTGCTGATCACCAAGATCTGGGACGCCGTGAATGACCCCATCATCGGTGCCATCGTGGACTCCCGCAAGGCCACCAAGGGCGGCAAGTTCATCCCGTGGATCCGCGCCTTCTCCTTCCCCATGGCAGTGCTGTGCATACTTGGCTTTGTCAATGTAGGCAATATCAACTACGGCCTGCGTCTGGCCTACATGTTCGTCACCTACGTTCTGTACGAGGCGCTGTACACCTGCGTCAACGTGCCCTTCGGTACTCTGTCCAGCGTGATGACCGATGATGTCAGCCAGCGCACCGCACTGTCCCGCTACCGCAGCCTTGGCGGCACCATCTTCATGACCGTTATGGTCATGGTCGGTCCCCTGTTCCTGTATGTGGACAACCAGCCCGTGGCTGGCCGCTTCCTGATGCTGGCCTGCATCTGCGCTATGCTGGGTCTGCTGTGCCTGCAGATCACCTGCGTATGGTGCAAGGAGCGCGTGGAAGTGCCCGAGCGTCCGCAGGGCGAAAAGCTGAACTACCTGCATGTGCTCAAGGAGATCTCTCACAATAAGGCTCTGCTGGGCGTTATGTTCTTCAGCCTGACCGGCATGATCGGTGCTTCCGTGGTCAACGGTCTGAACACCTACCTGTATAAGGACTTCTTCGGCAACGTTAAAATTCAGGCTGTCTCCGGTATGCTGAGCGTGCTGTACGCTGTGCTGTCCTTTGCCATCACCCAGCCTCTGGCCAACAAGCTCGGCAAGAAGGAGTGGTGCTGCATGGGCGCTGGCTTTGCCGCCATCGTGTTCGGCATCCTGTTCTTCTTCCCCGTCCACAACCCTGTGGCCTTCATCGTCATCAACGGTATCTGCTATCTGGGCGCTTCCGGCATGCAGGTGCTGATCTGGGCTATGGTCAACGACGCCATCGACTACCACGAGCTGCAGACCGGCGAGCGCAACGAGGGCATCGTTTACTCCACCTACTCCTTCTTCCGCAAGCTTGCAAGCGCCATTTCCGGCAGCCTGTCCAGCTTTGTGCTGGGTGCCATCGGCTACAACGTTACCGCAGGCGCTGTGCAGACCGCAGGCGTTGTGAACGCCATCTGGAAGAGCTACACCGGCATCTACTTCCTGGGCTACGGCATTGCAGTTGCCATCCTGTTCTTCGTCTACCCCCTGACCAAGCAGAAGACTGCTGAGATGCTGACCGAGCTGAAGGCTCGCCGCGCCGCAAAGGAGAGCAAGTAAACCATGAAGATCTTACAGGTTCAGTTTAAAAACCGCAATGGCCACACCCTGCGCGGCATCGTGACCCTGCCCGACACCGAGGGCAAGGTACCCTTTGTGGTGCATCTGCACGGCTTTGCCGGCAGCTGCAGCGGCTACAAGTCCATGTACACCCATCTGTCCCGCGCTCTGGCAGCGCAGGGCATCGGCAGCGCCCGGTTCGATTTCTACGGCAACGGCGAGAGCGACGGCGAGTTCGAGGATATGAGCTTTGACGGCTTGCACACCGATGCACAGGATATCTTTGCATGGGCCGCTGAACAGCCCTATGTGGACAGCGAAAAGCTGTTCCTCTCCGGCCAGAGCATGGGCGGCTACATTGCCGCCTCCTGCGCACCGGTCATCCAGCCCCACGGCCTGATTTTGCTGTGCCCGGGCGCCGGGATGTGGTTCGGCTGCGCCCAGCGCGCCGACGGCATTATGCAGACCGGCAAGGACTACGCCGACATGGAGGGTCTGTGCTACAAGATGGCCTTTAACTACGAGATGGCAAAGCACCCCGACCCCTTTACCGAGGCCAAGGGCTACAACGGCCCGGTGCTGCTGTTGCGCGCCGACGATGACCGTCTGGTGGATGAGGGCACCTGCAACCGTTACGCACAGGTGTACACCGCACCCGATGTGGACACCATTGCAGGCGGCGGCCACAACTTTGCCACGCTGGCAGCCCGTGCCGCCGTGGAGGAAAAGACCGCAGCATTCATCAAAGCAAATCTGTAAAGCAAAGCGTATCTGCAAGGAGGCTTTCGTATGCAAAACGTGATTCTGCAGCCCATCGAGGTGGGCGGACAGACCTTTAAAAACCGCATCATGTTCCCCCCGCTGACCACCGGCTACGAGAAAAACGGCATGATCAGCGAGCAGGACATGGGCTTCTACACCCGTCTGGCAAAGGGCGGTGTGGGTTACATCGTTCTGGGCGATGTGGCACCCATCAACAGCTTTTCTCCCACCCCCAAGCTGTTTGACGACAGCCAGATCCCTGCCTTCAAGGCACTGGCCGACAGCGTACACGCCTACGGCACCAAGCTGGGCGTCCAGCTCTTCCACCCGGAGTACGACGTAGACGCCATCAACAGTCTGTTTATGCAGAAAAAGTTTGATGAGATGCGTCAGCGCCTGCATCACGACATGATGTTCTTCACCGATGAGGTCAGCGAGGAGATGCTGATGGCCATCATCGATAAGATGTGCGCCTGCGCAGTGCGTGCACAGAAGGCCGGTGTGGACGTCATCCAGATCCACGGCGACCGCCTGAACGGCTGCCTGTGCTCCACCCGCATGAACCACCGCACCGATAAGTTCGGCGGCAGTCTGGAGAACCGCGTCCGCTTTGCCCGCATGCTGACCCGCGCCATCCGCAAGGCTGTGCCGGATATGGTCATCGACTACAAGCTGTCCATCGTCACCCCGCAGCGCGGCAAGGGCGGCATTGACGAAGCCGACGCCGTGCAGTTTGCCCAGTGGCTGGTAGAGGACGGCGTGGATATGTTCCACGTTGCGCAGGCCAACCACACCGGCAACATGGCCGACACCATTCCTCCCATGGGCGTACAGCCCTACGGCTTCTTCGTCAAAATCGCCGGGGACATCAAAAAGGCCGTCAATGTGCCGGTCAGCGCCGTGGGTCGTATCGTGGATGCCGAAATGGCTGCGCGTGTCATCGAGAGCGGCATGGCCGACATGGTTGCCATGGGTCGCCCGCTGCTGGCAGACCCCGACTGGGGCACCAAGATCGCTGCCGGGAAGGCCTGCGATATCCGCCGCTGCATCAGCTGCAACAAGGGCTGCACCGATGCCATCCAGAACCGTCAGTTCCTCTCCTGCGTGCTGAACGCGGAGAACGGCTACGAGAACACCCGCAGCATCCAGCCCGCAGCGCAGAAAAAGAAGATCGCCGTCCTCGGCGGCGGCCCTGCCGGTCTGGAAGCCGCCCGTGTGGCAGCGCTGCGCGGCCATGACGTGACCCTGTTTGAAAAGACCACCACTCTGGGCGGCCAGCTGAACATTGCCTGCGTACCTCCCCGCAAGGAGGAGATGCGCCGCGCCGCACAGGACCTGATCCACGCGGTCTGCAACGCCGGTGTGCACCTGTGCATGGGTCAGACCCGCACCGCAGAGCAGCTGAAGGATGCCGGTTTCGAGGCCGTCATCAACGCTGTGGGCGCACACAGCGCCGCACCCCGCATCCCCGGCATCGACAGCGTGAACGTGGCCGATGCATGGAAGGTTCTGGCCGGTGAGCAGCAGGTGTACGGCACGGTTGCCGTCATCGGCGGCGGCATGGTGGGCTGCGAGACCGCAGAGTATCTGGCTGCCCGCGGCTGCAAGGTGTCCGTTATCGAGATGATGGACAAGATCGCCGCAGGCGAGAGCACCACCATTCTGCCCACCCTGCTGGAAAACTATAAGACCTACGGCGTGGAGCAGTACCCCAGCCACAAGGTCAAGGAGTTCCGCATGGACGCCGTCGTCTGCGAGAACAAGGACGGCGCAGAGGTGACCATCCCCTGCGATTACATCGTGCTGGCTATGGGCGCACGTTCCAACGAATTTGACGCTGCTGCGCTGGAAGCTGCCAGCATCCCGGTGTATTCCATTGGCGATGCCGCCGGCAAGGCTGCGGATATCTCCAACGCCATCCGCACCGGCTACGATACCGCCTGCCAGCTGTAAAACAAAAATATCGTTCTATTTGTGGGTCAGAAACGCCTGTGGGCGCTTCTGACCCACTTTTTTATTGGGGAAGAAAGTAATTTGCAGCGAGGTTGCAAACGCTGCCATAAACCTGTAGACGATGTGTAGGGGACGATGCTTGACCGTTCCGAAACCGTAAGACAATATATCATTATAAAATTTGTGATGCTCAATGATGTAAAAGCTCCGGCGTGGTCAGGTAGCAACGCCCTGCGGCACAGGGATGAAGTACAACAAAAACAGCCCGGTCCAAACGGACCGGGCATTGTGGGTTCCTGTTTACTTTTTCTCGTTCTTCAGCTGGTTGCGCAGCATGATATCGCCAAAGGTCAGGGCGTTGAACAAACCGCCGGCCTTGTTGGCCTGGCGCACAATGCGCGCCGGCAGAGGCTTGCTTTCATCGGTGGAAAGCAATACAATGTGAACCTTATCGGCCACGTCGGCATTGCCTTCCTTTTTGGTGGTCAGTACCTGCAGGTACACAACATAGGGGTCATGCATAGAACCATAGTAAATATCGTTGCCGCAGCGCACCAGCGGGCGGCCCTTATAGGTCAGACTGGGGGTAAAAGCCATCTCTTACAACCTTCTTTCGCTGTTGTTGTATCCGAAAAGCCGAAAATATAGCCTGTTTCTACAAACACAGCCGGACTTTGCCTTAAATCCGTCTTGCGTTTGCGAAATATGCGTCATTTTCTTTGTTTTCAGCTACACCTTAATCAATAAAAAATATTATACCATACAAGATAGGGGATTACAAATCTAATTTTTCGCGTTCGATCTTTTCTTCGTTCAAGGCAACGCGCTGGGTCAAAATGCGCACCTTGCTGTCCAGCTGACTGAGCCGGATGGACATAAAAAACTGTTTGGCCAGCAGCAAAAAGATGATGACGATATAAACAAAATTGATGGGACTCTGGAACCCAAGCAGATACGCCGCCCAGTAGGCAATGCCGGGAAAGATGGCCAAAATCAGCAGAATGCCGCTGAACAGAAGCCAGAAAATGGTATCTTCGATCTGCACCTTAGCCAAACGTACGCGGCGCAGAATATAGGTTGCGGTGATCAGGCTGCCCAACACAAGGCATACACGGATAATTGGCTGATCAAACATGGCTTACAGGCTCCTTTCCGGGTAAGGCGTTTCGGTGTCCCGCTTGCGGAACCACTGAATCAGCAAAATGGAGATGGACATTTTGACCATATATTCAATGCTGCGCCAAAAGGTCAGGTAGCTTTGACCGGCCTCGCGCTCGCCCATCGTAACTTGTACTTCGCGTACCACAGCGCCGTTTTTGATCAGGTAACTGATGGTATCCGGCTCCGGGCCATAGTTCAAATTTTGGGCAAATTCTTCCACCATGGCGCGGTTGAACAGCCGCATGCCGCTGGTGGGGTCGCAGATTGCACGGCCGGTGGTCAGCCGGATGGACCAGCTGATGATGTAACTGCCCAGCATGCGCAGGCTTTTGGGCTTTTTTACCGTCAAAAAGCGGCTGCCAATCACGATGTCGGCCCCGCTTTCCAGCTCTTCCAGCATGGCGGCGATATATTCCGGTCGGTGCTGGCCGTCAGCATCCAGCTGCATGGCGCAGTCATACCCGTTTTCGGCGGCATAGCGCAGCCCGGTCTGGAATGCACCTGCCAGCCCCAGGTTGACCGGCAGATCGATCAAGCGGAACCCATGTTCCCGGCAGATGGCCGCGGTTTTATCACGGCTGCCATCGTTGACTACAACATAGTCATACTGCGGGTAGTTCTTGACAATGCCGTTGACGACCTTGACAATATTGGCTTCCTCATTATATGCAGGAATAACAATCAGCAATTTTGACATAACAAATGTTCCTTATCCACTTGCCCGGCAAACACCGGGCAGATGTCAGCTTTGGTTTATGATCCCCATCATTTTATCAAATACGGCATCCCATGTAAAGTGCGCGTACACATTGCGGTACGCCGCCTCGGCACAGGCATGGGCGCGGGCGGGATCATCCAGCAGGGTCTGCAGCCCGGCGCGGATGGTTTCCACCGTGGCGTCCTGTGGCTGGCCGGGCAGCACAATGCCGTGGGTATCGTCCGGCAGCAGCTCCTCGGTTCCAGCGGTACGGGTGCACACGATAGGGCAGCGGCAGGCCGCGGCTTCCAGCAAGGTGGTGGGAAAGCCCTCGGCATACCGGGTGGGTAGACAGTATACATCTGCCTGCCGCAGCAGCTGAACCACCGCATCATGTGGCAGGGCACCGGGGGTAACGGCCCCAAGGTCCGCCAGTTCCTGCTGCTGCGGACCGCTGCCAGCCGCCACCAGAACAACGCCCGGCAGCTGGGCCACGGCCTGGGCTAATAATCCGGCGCCCTTTTCGGGAATCAGGCGGCCCACAAACAGCACGATCTTACGGTCGCCAAGGTTCAGCTTGGCGCGCCAGTCTGGCGCGTGGGCGGCTTCCTGTTCCAAAGCAGCGGGGTCAATGGCGTTGGGCATGGTTCCTGCAGCCGTAATGCCAAAGGTGTGCAGCCAGCGGCAGGCAGCGGCGGAAACGCCATAGAACGGCGCGCCGGTGCCGCGCACCAGGCGGCAGGCAACCTGCTCATACAGCCGCCCGCAGGCCCCCAGCAGGCCGTTGCCCATCGGCATGTATCCGGTGGAATGGTCAATGACCAGCATGGGGATACCGCGGCGCTTGGCCGCGCGGGCAGCCCAGACGCTTTGGGTGTACATGCGGGTCTGCACCACGCAGAAATCGAGCTTTTGCGCCCAGATTTGCGCGGTCAGCGCGTGGAAGCGCGCCCCCGGCTTGATAACAGGAAAGCGCCCGTTCATGACAGGCCAGACGGGCAGGCGGTAAATTTCAATGCCATCCCCGTCAATTTCGTGCTCCGGCAGGTTGGGCAGAGCACTGGTAACCACAATGGCGCGGTGCCCGGCGGCAACAGTGCAGCGGGCAAGGTTCCAGGTGTAGCGCTCCACACCACCCACCGTGGGCAGGTACTGCGCAGAAAAATAACAAATCGTCATCGGGCAATCACCGCAAGCATGGCGTTCAGCAATACCCCGGCGTTGACTACGCACAGGCAGCAGACCAGGGTGCAGGCGGACTGTTTGCCGCTGGCAACCTGGACCCGGCGGGGCAGGCAGGTAAGCAGGAACAACGGCAGCACGGGCAGAAGATACCGCCCCTGGAAGCCGTAAACGGTCTGGTAATAGGTCGGGGTCCACACAAGGCAGCCGGCAAAGGCCAACGCGGCGCACAGCAGCGCGGCCAGCGCACACCACACCCGGTAGCGCCCCTGGGGCAGCCCCGGCACGGGAACATCCTGCGCCGGAACGGCGGCATACCACAGCAGCAGGTAGAGCGCCAACACCCAGAACCAGGCCAGGTCCAGCGAGCTGTAGCTTAAGCTGCCGCCCACAAGGCCGCGTACCCAGTTGTCAGCATCCTGCACCACGCTGCGTACCAGCAGCATAGCCACGGCGGGCAGATTGTGCAGAATGTAACCGGGGGTAAAGGTGGTCTGGTCTTCCTCGCTGGGGGTGCTCTGGCTGTCCCGCACGGTACGGACAGCTTCGATCTCTTTGATCAGCACATTGCGGTCCAGCGGGTAGCGGTCATCCTCCACGCCGGGGTAGATCTGGCAGGCGGAAAGCAGCTCTGCACATTCATCACTGCTGAACATGGACTTGAAAAAGTCACGGCGGTCAGCAGTGGCCAGCCGTTCCCGGCACATTTCGGCGTCGGTGGTCATCAGGTCGCGGTCCAGGTAAACCAGGGAAGCCGCACTCATGAATTCATCATCGGTCAGGCTGGAATGCTCCACTTCCTCCGGGCTGAAGAAAAAGCTCTGGCCCAGAACGGCGGCGGTCACATCGCCCTCCTGCAAGGCCTGCACCCAGAACTCCAGCTCCTTCTGCGGGATCTCGGTCACGCCCTCCACGCAGTAATACAGGCGGCGCACAAAGTTGGAAGCCGTGTTTTCGCGGTACTCGGCAGGCATGTTGGCAAACCGGTTGGAGGTTTTGCCGTCACCCGCGGCAGGGGCGGCATGCAGGGTACGATTGTCAGCTGCCTCTGTTGCTGTATAAGAAACCGCGGCAGCCGGGGCAGAACCCTGTGCGGAGGTGGTTTCCGTCTGGGTAGTCTGATTTTCAAACCCGGCAGAACCGGCCACCGAGGTGACCAGCACAGCGCGGTTGATGCTGAGCGCCAGCAGCACGCATCCGGCCAGATAAGCGGCTTTTTTGGTTGCGGCGCTCTGGCCAAAGCGGCTGTTGGGAATCAGCAGGAACAACGCTGCCAGCGGCAGGTAAACCAGTTTGGCCGGTGCCAGCAGGATGCCGAACACCGCCAGCGGCAGCCACAGCCGCACCGGCAGCACCGTGCCGTCCTTACAGCCAAAAATCGCCTGCATACACAGCGCAGTAAAGGCAAACGCCAGCCCCAGCAGCAGGGAATCCCGGCTGAAAGAAGCCGCCAGATGCAGCGTCATGGGCAGCAGGGCCGCCGCAGCGAATACCCGCCTGCCAAACGGCGCGGCTTTAACGGCCAGCGCCGCTAACAAAGCGAACACAATTAAATTTGCTGTGCGCCCCAGCATCAGCGCCGGAACAAAGCCAAGGTGAAAAACATATGCCAGGAACACCGCTGCCGCGCTGAACAGGTACAGCGTGGGATTGCGGTCGGTCTGCAGTTCTTCCAGCGCAGTGTGGCTGTCAAAACTGTCAGGGGTGGTGGTGAACAGGTTTTCGCTCAGTTCCTGCCAGCTGAACACGGTGGTCTTTTCGTTTTGCAGCAGGGGGTCAAAGTCGTGCTCGCGGCGGTAGGTCATATCCAGCGGCACATTGCCCATCCGCCATTCATCCGGCGAGAGCATGTTGGCCCATTTGCAGGCTAAAGTAAAGGACTGGTTGATGTGGTATTTTTCGTCCGGTGCGGCATAGGGCGGCAGCACAAAGCTGTACAGCATGCCAAAGCAGAGCACCAGCACAAACACCAGCCGGTGCAGCGGCATGCGGCCCCGCATGGCAAAATAAATGCCAAGGAACACCACAACGCTGGCCAGCAGCCCGACCAGCAAAAAGAACCGGGTCAAAAATCCACCGATCTGTTTGTAAGTCACCAGCAGCGCCAGCGTGCCGTCCACGGCTTCGCCGTTTACGGTAAAGGTATCGTTCCACAGCACAGCGCCGTTGCTGCAGCCCACGGTCAACCGGCCGGAACCGGTATACTCCGGTTTCAGGGTCACGCGGTAGCGGCGGCCTGCGCTGCCGGTCACGGGGGTATCCAGCCCCATGCCGGTGTACTGCCCGGCCACAATGTTCGCCATATCGCCGGTGGAGCGGGCCAGCACCTCGCCGGTGTCGGCATCGGCAAGTTCCAGGTGCAGCTCACCGGTGGGTTGGCCGTTGCTGGTGCCAAACACAAAGGCCATGGCCAGCAGGTCATTGTCGGTATCAAAGGTCTGGGCAGCGCCGTTGGCTTCGTCCAGCTCGGCGCTGTACTGGCTGTAATCATCGCTGATGCGCTCCGACAGGCTCTTGTCATTGTTGGGGCGCACCGCGGCCAACCAAACCAGCACCACGGCCAGCAGGCAGGCAGCAGCGGCGCACAAGGCGGTGCCCAGCGGGCTTTTCAGAAAATCCTTTATTTTGCTCATACGGGCTCCTCCCGGTTTTGGTGGTTCAGCGTTCAGGGGGTGTCCAAAACAAACACCGGAATATTTAACGTTTTAGCCGCACCCATCAAATCTCTGCGCCAAAGGCTTTTTTAACGGCGGCAGGCAGGCGGCCGTCCCGCAGCAGGATCTCTTCCACCGTGCCGCGCACAGCGCCCTCGCCGCCTTTTTGGCGGCAGATGAAATCCGCCCGCCCCAACACAGGGCCGGCAGCATCGGCCGGGCAGGCCACAAAGCCGCACAGAGCCATGGCGGTCAAATCGTTCAGGTCATCGCCGCAATAGGCAACATCCTGCTTGGTCAGGCTGTGCTCAGCCATAAACCTGCTCAAAAAGGCGGCTTTGTCGTGCACGTTCTGGAACAGATAGTCAATGTGCAGGTCCTGGGCACGGCGGCGCACGGCTTCACATTCGCGCCCGGTGCAGATCATAACCTGCATCCCTGCCGCGCGGGCCAGCACGATCCCGGCCCCATCCTTGATGGCAAACTTTTTCAGCTCGTTGCCGGTGGAATCATAGTACACGCCGCCGTCTGTCATGGTGCCGTCTACATCCAGAACCAAAAGTCGAATCATGGGCAAACCTCGTTATTTTGCGTATTCGCTTGGGGTGATAAAGGTCACATCCAGCCCGCAGGCTTTGATGGCACCTGCCATGGCGGTGTTGAACGCAGCTCCGCGCCCGGTGTGGGCGTGCAGCAGGCTGTCGGCATAGGCGGGGGTACCGGACTTGTAGCCATCGGCCCCGGCCAGCAGCACGGCCTTGGCACCGCACAGCCGCAGCAGCCGCAGCAGCATCAGCACGCTGTTGCTGCCAAGGGATGCATTCTGCACATCCGGGGCAGCCAGCCGGTCATAATTGACCGCCAGCGCCCCCTGCGGCAGCGGCCGCAGGTTGGAGGTGAGCACAACAGGGCAGGGCAGGGCAGCAAGGTTCAGCTTTTCAAACCGCTTGCTGTTGGTAAAAAATGCATAATCCGGCTGGCAGAATTCCGGGCAGAAATTGGCCGAAACAATGCAGTCCGCCTTGGCGGCGGCCACAGCATTGCGCCCGGTTTCGTCCGCCAGGCTGGCACCGGGGGCCAGCACCAGCACGGTCTTGCCGCCAAACGCGGTGCGCAGGGTATCCAGCGCGGCGGTGTCGTCAATGGCGCGGTTCTGGTATTCGCGGTACAGGCGGTCGGCATAGTCTTTATCGTATGCGGTGGCCTTGCTGCGGTCAAAACCGGCCAGAATATGGTTGATGTCCCGGTTGGTCAAATCGCCTTTGTCCAGATAATGCTCGGCGTAATCGCGGTGCAGGTTGTACCGTGCGCTCAGGAAGTAAGCCGGGGTGTAACCCCAGGCTGTCTCGCCTTTCAGCGGGGCGATATGGTCCTGGATGGCGTCCATCATCTCGTCAATGTCATAATGGCAGCCAAGGGTCTCGTTCATATAGTCGGCAATCAGCTCAATGGGCAGGTTGCCGGGAATGCGCCCCATGCCCATCAGGCTGCCGTCCACAGCGGTATCGCGGCCCAGGTGCTTGTCCAGAAATTCCTGCGCCAGGCAGAAAGAGAGCGCCATGTTCTCATGCAGGTGCAGCCCCACGCGGATATCCGGGGCCAGGTTGTGGTCCACCAGGCTGACGATGCGCTCTAAGTCACGCCGCCGCATGCTGCCGAAGGTATCCACAATGGAGAACTGGTACGGGTGAATCTCGTTTACCTGGTCTAAAATCCACAGCAAGTCTTTGTCGGCATAGCCCATAATGTTGATGGGGTTGATGGACAGCTTGTACCCGCGGGCCTTGACTTCGCGGGCAAAATCCATGCCTTCGCGGATATCGTAATCGTGGGCGGTAATGCGCAGCATCTCAATGCCGTGCCCCTCATAAGGGGACAGCTTGGCAATATCATAATTGGAGCGCATGGCCATGCCGCTGTACATGGTGCTGCCGGTGTGGGCAGGCAGCAGTCTGTTCAGTTCTTCAATGGTGTTGCAGACGGTCACATCGGGGTTGTAGCCATCCACATTGCGCAGAAAGCCCACTTCCACAATGTCAGTCCCGGCACGGGTCAGCGAGGCGATAATATCTTTGGCTGCAGCAAAGCCCCAGTTCCAGCTGTTCACATAGCCGCCGTCACGCAGGGTGCAGTCCAACAGTTTAATATCGGGCATTTATTCTTTTCCTTTCAGGATTTCGCTCACAAGGGCAAGGTCCTTGGGGGTGTCAACGCTCACAGTCTTGTACGGGCTGACGATGGCATGTACCTTGTGGCCGTTTTCCACAAAGCGCATCATATCGTTCTCTTCGGCTTTTTCCAGAATGGACTTCGGTGTTTCGTGGTAGAACGCCAGCGCCCGGCGGGAGTACAGCTGGATGCCGGTCACCTTCTCGTATTCAAAATCGAGCGTGCCTTTGGGGTAGGGAATGGGGCTGCGGGAGATCATCAAAATTTCCCGTGCGGCGTTGGTCACGACCTTCTGGTTGGAAAAATCGATCACATCCGCGGGGTGCTCCATCCGGTTGGTCAGCACGGCGACATAATACGGGTCCTCCGGCAGGGTATCCGGCAGAATCAAATCAAACGCCTTTACGTTGATCAGCGGCTCGTCACCCATGATCTGCAGATACAGGTCGGCTTCTACCTTGGTGGAAACCTCCCAGATGCGCCCGGTGGGGGTGTCATGGTCGGGGCTGGTCATGCAGTATTCCATGCCGTAGGTGCGGCAGGCTTCGGCAATGCGCTCATCGTCGGTGGCGATAAACACATCATCGAGCTTTTTGCACTTTTTGGCTTCCTGGTACACCCACCAGATCATGGGCTTGCCCAAAATATCCGCCAGCGGCTTGCCCGGCATCCGCGTGCTGGCATAACGGGCGGGAATAACGCCGATAAGTTTCATATAGTAACCTTCTTTATATCAAAATTCAGTGTAAAACAGGTCATTCAACCATTTCTGGGGATTTTGTTGAATATAAAGCCAGATTTCCTCATAGTCAAAGTGGTTGCGAATAATATGGTCGTGGTAGGATTTTTGCCATACGGGGAACCCTGCTGCGCGAGACACCCCGGACTTATATTGCCCAATTATGGTTGGCAGTGTAGGGAACGGTCTCGACCGTTCCGAAAGCTCGTTACAGCCGATTGCTAAGGCAATACCGCATAATTCTAAGTGCCGATACGGCGAGCGAGGTGCGGCAGA
>ERZ772820.1591-NODE-1591-length-17497-cov-4.645626_pt1 | contig 17497 bp, 15 predicted proteins | sample MGYA00511377_ERZ772820 | MGnify/ENA primary metagenome ERZ772820 (study PRJEB29015, sample SAMEA2737684) | human gut metagenome | biome: human gut; feature: human-associated habitat; material: faeces | place: China | collected 2012 ...
ATTATATCATAAAAAAAGCATACTGATTACAGCATGCTTTGATTTTGCAAGAACTTCATACATTGCGATGCAGAAAAGCACCGATTTTTGTCAACTACATACATTGTAATGTATGTAGTTGGTGTTTTTGAGAGGTTTTATACATTGCAATGTAGCAAAAAGAGGACGATGCGCACCGTCCTCTTTTCATTTATTTAAGTTCTTATACTGCATATTTTCGCTACCAGTTAAAAGCTTAATATCTTCTTGATGCCACTCATCGCAAACATCAAAGAATTCCTCACTCTTGCGTTTTTTGAAAATGCGAAAAGGTTGCTCTGTCGAGTTGTCATATATATGACAAACGTCTGCAACATGAACAATATCACAAACCTGAGCCAAAGCCTTATCATAGCGTTCTATTATTTTCTCAATCGGCACATCATGTCCACCTTCTGCGACACGAGATTTTACTCGATAAACATTAATAAAAGGGTCAACAGTTAAAATATAGTAACAACGTATAAAATAACCTGCTTCCTTAGCTCGTTGCAACAAATTTAAATTTCTAGGTGTAGACATAACTGTTTCAAAACAGAAGTCCTCTCTATTTTTCAAGTGATCCTCTCTCTGCTTTTCAGCAATTTGCGCTGCAGTCAAATCATCGCATTTTAAATTTTTCTTGATTTCATCAGCATTAATATAGTCAACAGGTGGTTTTAATAAATCTGTAAAAGTACTCTTACCGGAACCGTTTGGTCCAGCAAAAACGATTATCTCTGGCTTTTTATTTGACTCTTTCGCTGTAGCGTCCATGATTATATCTCCCACATACCTGAGTTTTGCTACCATCACTGCCAATTACACAAATACTCTGCGTTTCCCTATCATATGTAAAAATAGGCACATCCATAGCACGTTTCTTTTCTAATGCAATTTTTACGGCACAATTAGCACGTTTTACAACCTGCTCGTCAGAAATATATTTTTGTTGACTCATAAGACACCAACCTTTCTAAACACACTATCCTACTTACATAGTACTGTATTTCAGCAAAAAAGTCAAAAGCTATCTTGCTTATGCAAAAAGAGGACGGTGCGCACCGTCCTCTTACTTTAATAAAATTATTCATGCTTTCGCTGTAACTTATTCGCCTTAGGCTTTTCAAGGAAATACTATCAGGTATGGATCAATACAGCTCATTAAACATTTTCCTTAATTTGCAGTAATAATTTTTCTAGGTGAATGACATCGGGAAAAATAAGACCTATTCCTTTTCTATGCATAGCTAATATCCGTTTAGCTTTTTTAATAATTTCCTTCTCAACAGAAAATTTTACTTTTACAGCTTCCCCAGCCTTATTACAATATTCATTTTTAATATATTGCTGCGATATAGGGCACATATTTTGCAACAAGAAGACCTTTTTATAACCTAAAACTTCCGCAAAGACTAACGTATCACATCGTTTATACTTGGCTACTTTCTTATCGTAAATAGCTTCATATTTTTCAACTTGTGACGATATAGGGATAAGCCAAAAGAGTCCTGTTTTTTTGTCTTCAAACGCATAAAAACATGGTCTGTCATGAGCCTGTCCTTGAGAAATTTCTTTATTAGACATCAGTTTTTCATCTTGAAAATCACGGAAATACTCATCTCGTATGTAATAAAAATGACCAGTTAGCATCTTACACCTCGAAAAAAAGACTTCACTCAATACGAATGAAGTCTTTAACATTTGAACTTGACTATATTTTAGTTGCATGTCAAGCAGCAACAAACATTTGAACTTGACTATATTTTAGTTGCATGTCAAGCAGCAACAAACAGGACTATGCCTTTATTTATAGTATAAAGGTAAGTCTTTAATCTGTCAAGAAACATTTCTCCCTCAAGCAACTGCAAAAAGAGGACGGTGCGCACCGTCCTCTTTTCATTTATGCATATGCGATTGTTTGCTTTTCAGCGGATTGACGTAAAGTCAGATTAGAAGCTAAATACCACTTGGCTCCACAGAGTTTGAGCGTCGGTATCTTTGCCTGCTTCTTTGGTTTCCAGATCATAGTAGGTTACGCCTGCTACAATGTTTTTAGCCAGTGCATAGTTAGCACCTACGCTGTAGCCTTTGAAGCCTTCGTCGAAGTGGGTACCATCCATGGTGTGAGCAACGAAAGTGCCGGCACCTTGATCATAGTAGGTAGCGCTCAGGCCCCAAGAACCAGCTTTTGCAGCTTTAGCACCTTTGTAAGCCAAGGTTGCTACATAGCCGTCATCATCAACGCCAGCTTTGTCATAATCGGATTTAATGTAGCTGCCGGACAGTTTCAGGTCTTTAGCCAGGTCAAAACCCAGGCCAACAGTCCAGATTTGGTCATCGTCAGCAGTTTTAGCAACATTATCGAATTTATAGTAGCCAGCGAATGCATCTACAGCACCCAGGTTGCCAGTCAGTTCTGCGTAAGCGAAATCTTTGTTTTCACCTGCAAGAACACTAACACCGGTTGCTTTGCCGTAGCCGGCAGTCAGTTTAACGTCTTTGCCATAGGAAACTTGTACGCCGTCCATACGGTTATCATGGATATTACCGCCGGTAATATCGGTTTTGTTGTAACGGCCAGCTTGAACAGCCAGACCACCAACACGGCCGTTTACATAGGCGCGTTGGAAAGCAACATCTTCTTCGCCAGCATTAGCTTTGTTGTTAGTAAAGAATTGTTGGTTACGGAACATAGCGCTGTAGGTCCAGTCATCATTGATAGCGCCTTTTACCCACAGGTCGGAACGCAGACGAGCTTGATGATTGGTGGTGTTACCTTCGCCCAGTTTGTCTCCATCATAGGAAGCATAGGAAGCTTTGATGGTACCGGTGATTTTTACGTTGTCAGCTTTTTTCTCCAGAGCAGCAACGCGAACGCCCAGATTGTCCAGTTCGTCAGCGAATTCAGCAGCCAGTTTGTCAACGTTAGCGCCTTTAGCCATTGCTTTAGCAACGATTTGAGCCATTTCATAACGGGTCATCAGTTTGTCGCCACCGAAGGTGGAGTCGCCGTAGCCTTCGATTACGCCAGCAGCAGCCAGCTTGTTGATGCTGTCATAAGCCCAGTGGCCAGCAGGTACATCAGAGAACGGATTTGCAGCATAAGCAGAAGCGGTTACGCCCAGTGCCATAGCCATAGCGAGTACTAAGGATTTTTTCATTGTTGTTTCCTCCTCAGGAAGTAGCAGTATTATCAAACTGCCAATATTATATTTTTACAAATCACCTTCCGGAGTCTCCCGCAAATTCCGCTCAAGAGTTGCCTTGTTTCCTCTGTCATCCTTTGCCGGTTTTTCCATAGCAATGATTTATAAAGCAATAGTAATCAGTAAGAAAACCACATCTTTTTCTTGCTGATAGTTGAATTATACCATGCATCAATATTAAGCGCAAGTCTTTTTGTTAATTCATTATTGATTTTACATGAATTTTGCTTTGCTGTTACACTTACATTGTGAAGCAAAAAGCATTTGACTACAAATGTACACTTTTCACAAAGAAAGCTGTATTACAGCATAGACGCAACAAAAAAGCTGCTGCAGCTAATGCTGCAGCAGCGTGGATTATAGCTTAACTATAAAATTATTTGAACAGGCCAAGCAGGATGCCGCCGTTTGCTGCCAGTACAGGAGCAAATACCAGGGATACAATGGTCATCAGTTTGATTAGAATGTTCATTGCAGGTCCGGAAGTATCTTTGAACGGGTCACCTACGGTATCGCCTACAACGGTTGCATCATGAACCGGAGTATGTTTGCGGCCGGAAGCTTCTACGAATTTCTTCGCATTATCCCATGCACCGCCAGCGTTAGCCATCAGGATTGCAACCAGTACGCCGGAAGCCAGGGAGCCGCCAATCAGGCCGCCCAGAGCTTCAGTACCGAACAGGAAGCCAACCAGCAGAGGAGCAACGATAGCAATAACACCGGGCATAATCATCTCATGCAGAGCAGCTGCAGTGGAGATGTCTACGCATTTTTGGTAGTCAGCTTTAGCTTTGCCTTCCAGCAGGCCGGGGATTTCGTGGAATTGACGACGAACTTCCTCGATCATCTGGTAAGCAGCTTTACCAACAGATTCCATGGTCATAGCACCGAATACGAACGGCAGGGTTGCACCGATGAACAGACCAATCAGGGTTACAGGGTTCAGCAGGTCGATTGCTTTCAGGCCTACAGTGTGTGCATAAGCAGAGAACAGAGCCAGAGCAGTCAGAGCAGCGGAGCCGATAGCGAAGCCTTTACCGATAGCAGCGGTGGTGTTACCAACGGAGTCCAGGGTATCGGTGATTTCACGTACTTCAGGAGGCAGCTCGGACATTTCTGCGATACCGCCGGCGTTATCAGCGATAGGACCATAAGCGTCAACTGCTACGGTCAGACCGGTGGTGGACAGCATGCCAACTGCAGCCAGGGAGATACCGAACAGGCCCATGCCTGCATCTTTAGCACCGCCCATGGTGAAGAATGCCAGGATTACACCAACGCAGATGAAGATCATCGGCAGGAAGGTGGAATACATGCCAACAGCCAGACCGGAGATGATGGTGGTTGCCGGACCGGTTTCGGATTGCTCAGCAATCTTCTTAACGGAAGCATAATCAGCAGAGGTGTAGATCTCGGTAATTTTACCGATTAACAGACCAACTACCAGACCGGAAGCAATAGCTACGAATGCAGCAGCGTTACCGAAGATGGAAGTGGACAGGTAGTAAGCAGCAGCAATTACGATTACGCCGCCAACATAGGTACCATGGTTCAGAGCAGCCTGCGGATTGGTGGATTTGCTGCTGCGAGCATAGAATACACCAATCAGGGAAGCAATGATACCAGCGAAAGCCAGCTCAAATACGAACATAATGCCTTCGCCGCCGGGATATGCAACAGCACCCAGAGTAATAGCGGAGATAATAGCACCTACATAGGATTCGAACAAGTCAGCGCCCATGCCTGCAACGTCGCCTACGTTATCGCCTACGTTATCAGCGATGGTAGCCGGGTTACGCGGGTCATCCTCAGGCAGACCTTCTTCTACTTTACCTACCAGGTCAGCGCCAACGTCAGCAGCTTTGGTGTAGATACCGCCGCCAACACGAGCGAACAATGCAATGGAGCTTGCGCCCAGACCGAAGCCGGTAACGATATCAATGTTGCCGAACAGCATGTAAGCAGCAGCAACACCAACGATACCCAGACCAACAACGCCCAGACCCATAACAGCACCGCCGGAGAAAGCAATTTTCAGAGCTTCCGGCATGCCGCCATGTTGAGCAGCTGCAGCAGTACGAACGTTAGCTTTGGTAGCGACGGTCATGCCGATGTAGCCTGCACATACGGAGAATACTGCACCTGCAACGAAGCATACTGCAGTAAGCGGAGATAAGAACATAGAAATTACGATAGCAACAACGATTACGAAAGCAGACAGTGCTTTGTATTCGCGGAACAGGAACGCCATAGCGCCCTCGTGGATGTAACCGGCAATTTCCTGCATACGTGCTGTACCAGCAGGAGCCTTACCGATTGCGCTGCTCAGCATCAGTGCAACTGCGAGTGCAATGAGGCCGACAACAATGGAGATCATTAAGAAATTCAAGACCCAAACCCCTTTCTTTTTATAAAAAAATTTAAAATTTTAAGAGTGCGGTTGCACTCTTGGTAACATGATGAGTGCGGAAAACAGGAAAATCCCGTCAGCCTTAAGCGTTGATTTTTGCAAGCGCCAATGTAATAACAGCAAATGCAACACCTAAATAAATCGTGGCCTTCGCCATAAGTGTATCCAGATCATTGCCCTTGCCAAAAAAAGCACCGTCACTGCCGCCGAAAGTACTGCCCATACCGCCGCCTTTTCCGGACTGCAGCAGAACTGCGCCAATGAGTGCTATGCAAACGATAACTTCAAGAACCATCAAGACAGTTTCAATCACAGAGCTTACCTCCTCATATTTTTGTACCATAGTATTTTACCATAAAAGACGTGCTCTTACAATCTACTTTTGCAAAATATTTTACAAAAACGCCCTAAATAAAGAAAAAGGTGAGAGCCAGAGCTCTCACCTCATCTTTTACAGCAAATCAGAAAGCTTTGTCTGCTTATTTTTTTATGTTGTAGAAAACCTTCATGCCGTTATATTTTGCAGCCTTGCCGAGATCCTCTTCGATACGCAGCAGCTGGTTGTATTTGGCAACACGGTCGGTACGGGCCGGAGCACCGGTCTTAATCTGGCCTGCATTTACAGCAACAGCAATATCTGCCAGAGTGGTGTCTTCGGTTTCACCGCTGCGGTGAGAGATGATGCAGGTATAGCCTGCGCGTTTTGCGGTTTCGATAGCATTGAAGGTTTCGGTTAAGGTACCGATTTGGTTTACCTTAATCAGAATAGCGTTTGCTACGCCCTTTTCAATGCCCTGAACCAGACGCTCTTCGTTGGTAACGAACAGGTCATCGCCAACCAGCTGTACTTTTTTGCCCAGCTTTTTGGTGAGCTTCTTCCAGCCGTCCCAGTCATCCTCTGCCATACCGTCTTCGATGGAGATAATAGGATATTTCTCGCACAGACCTGCCAGATAATCAACCATTTCTTCGCTGGTCATTTCTACGCCTTCGCCGGTCATTTTGTATTTGCCGTCTACATAGAATTCGCTGGAAGCAACGTCCATTGCCATAACGATGTCTTTACCGGGTTTATAGCCTGCACGCTCGGTTGCTTCGAGAATAACCTCGATTGCATCTGCGTTGCATTTCAGGTTCGGTGCAAAACCGCCTTCATCACCCAAAGCAGTGCTCAGGCCTTTTTCCTTCAGCAATGCCTTCAGGTTATGATAAATTTCAGCGTTCATGCGCAGTGCTTCGCTGAAGGATTTAGCGCCAACCGGCATAATCATGAATTCCTGAATATCAACGTTGTTGTCTGCATGCTCGCCGCCGTTTAAAATGTTCATCATCGGAACAGGCAGCTCTTTGGCAGCAACACCGCCTAAGTACAGGTACAGCGGCAGGCCTACGGAAGCAGCGGCAGCCTTAGCTACAGCCATGGAAACGCCGAGGATAGCGTTAGCGCCGAGGCGGCCTTTGTTCGGAGTGCCGTCCAGGCGAACCAGCAGCTCATCAATTTCGGTTTGGCGGGTTGCGTCCAGACCGATAATTGCTTCGGCAATAATGTCGTTAACATTATCAACTGCTTTGGTAACGCCCTTGCCCAGGTAACGCTCTTTGTCGCCGTCACGCAGCTCTACAGCTTCGTGTACACCGGTAGATGCGCCGGAAGGAACAGCAGCGCGTCCCATTGCGCCATCTTCCAGGCATACTTCAACTTCTACGGTCGGATTGCCGCGGGAATCCAGAATCTCGCGAGCGTAAACTTCAGTAATCATTGCCATTTCTTATCACCTCATGATTAGTCTATCAAAGTTTTACCTGTCATAGCGGCAGGCTGTTTAATATTAAGCAGCTGCAGCAGCGTCGGTGCAATATCGGCCAAAATGCCGTTATGCAGCTTGTGCTGCTCCTTGCTTACTAAAATAAACGGTACAGGGTTAGTGGTATGCGCGGTGTTCGGCGAACCATCGCTTTCGGCCATCTTCTCCAGATTGCCGTGATCTGCGGTAATGCACACGCTGCCGCCAAGGGACAGCACCTTGCGCACAATACGACCGGCACAGTCATCAACCTTTTCCATAGCGGTAATCGCAGCGCTGAGCACACCGGTATGGCCAACCATATCCGGGTTAGCAAAGTTCAGGATAACAGCATCAAATTTGTCCTTATCCAGCTCTGCCAATAGTGCCTGCGTAACCTCTTCGGCGCTCATTTCCGGCTGCAAATCATAGGTTGCAACCTTCGGCGAAGGAATCAGAATACGCTCTTCATTAGCATTCGGAGCTTCCACACCACCGTTGAAGAAGAAGGTTACATGCGCATATTTTTCGGTTTCCGCAATGCGCAGCTGGTGCAGTCCATGCTGTGCTAACACCTCACCCAAGGTATCCTTAATCTCCTCCGGAGAAAAGGCTACCGGTGCGGTAATTGTTGCATCATACTGCGTCATGCACACATAATTTACAGGGCGTGCGCCCTCGGGACGTGCAAAATACGGGAAGTCCTCATCATGCAGCGCACGGGTAATTTCACGCGCTCTGTCAGGACGGAAGTTGAAGAAAATCACACCGTCACCGGCAGTGATTTTTCCATCTACGCCATCAACAGTGAAGGGTTCAACAAACTCATCCGTTACGCCTGCGGCATAGGATGCCTCTACGCCGGCAGCAGCGCTTGCAGCTTTGCCGCCCTCGCCCAGCACCAGTGCTTTATAGGCACGCTCCACGCGCTCCCAGCGCTTGTCGCGGTCCATTGCGTAATAACGTCCGCTGACGGTAGCAATCTTGCCTACGCCAATCTGCGCCATACCATCTTCCAGCTCATGGATATATCCCAGCGCTGTTTTCGGACCTACATCACGTCCGTCAAGGAAAGCATGCACATAAACATCGGTCAGGCCTTTAACCTTCGCCATGCAGATAAGTGCCAGAAGATGCTCAATGTGGCTGTGAACGCCGCCGTCGGATAACAGGCCCAGAAGATGCAGCGCCTTGCCTGCCTGCTTCGTTTCGTCCATCACCCTGCTGAACTCTTCGTTCTTATACAAATCGCCATCCTCAATCGCCTTGTCAATGCGTGTCAGGCTTTGGTAGATAATGCGGCCGGCACCGATATTCAGATGACCTACCTCCGAATTGCCGATTTGGCCTGCGGGCAGACCTACAGCCTTGCCGCTTGCTTCCAAGGTTGTATGAGGATAATTTGCAAAATAACTGTCCAGGTTAGGAGTTTTTGCCATAGCCGCAGCGTTTGTTTTATCTGCGGGAGCAATGCCCCAACCATCAAGAATCATTAGTAAAACTGGTTTTTTCATTATCAAATTCCTAAAGACGAAGGAGAAAGCAACAGGTGCTTTCTCCGAGGTCTTATTAAAAGCTTCTTACGATTGCGGCAAAGGTTTCAGCCTTCAGGCTTGCACCGCCTACCAGCACACCGTCAATACCGCTGAGGTTGAAGGAAGCAGCGTTCTTTTCATTAACACTGCCGCCGTAAAGAATACGAACCTTGCGGGCAATATCAGGAGTAAAGATTTTGCCGATTTTTTCACGAATCAGGGTGCATACTTCCAAAGCGTCCTCCGGAGTAGCAGCCTTACCGCTGCCGATAGCCCAGATAGGCTCATAAGCAACAACAAGGTTTTCTGCATCCTCTGCAGAAATTACACGCAGAGCGCTCTTTAGTTGCATATTGATTTTGCGGGCAGTTTTGCCTGCTTCACGCTCAGCCAGATTTTCACCAACGCACAGCATCGGCTTCAGGCCGTTGCGGTAAGCAGCAATAATCTTGCTGGCAACAATTTTTTCGTTCTCACCGAAAATGGTACGGCGTTCGCTGTGACCAACGAGAACATATTCAGCGCAGATATCGGCAATCATCGCACCGGAAACAGCGCCGGTGAAGGCACCCTTGTCTTCCCAATGCAAATCCTGTGCGCCGTAGCCTACGTGCTTGCCGTCGATAGCATCCGCAACAGTTTCCAGTGCGGTGAACGGCGGGAAAATAACAACCTCGTTCAAGGTACCGTTAGTTTCCATAACAATGTCCTCAGCAAGCTCTACAGCCTCGCTTACGGTTTTGTGCATTTTCCAGTTGCCGGCAATCATTTTGCGGCGCAGGTCATCAAGCGCAGCAACGCCGGGCAGTACCTTGCCTTCCAGATATTCCAGAGAAGCACCGCCACCGGTGGAAATGTGGGTAATGCGTTTAGCCAGGCCCAGCTTTTCGATAGCAGCAACGCTGTCGCCGCCGCCGACAATGCTGGTAGCACGGCTCTTGGCTACAGCCTTCGCTACAGCCTCTGTGCCCTTGCAGAACGCGTCCATTTCGAAAACGCCCATAGGTCCGTTCCAGACAATCATCTTAGCGTCAGCCAGAGCTTCCGCATAAGCCTTGCTGGTTTCCGCACCGATATCCAGAGCCATATAAGCCTGATTCAGGTTTTTCACCTTTTCGGTTACATGCTCAGCGTCGGGAGCAAATGCAGCAGCCATTACCAGATCGGTAGGCAGCAGCATATTAACTTTATTTTTCTTAGCCTTAGCCAGAAGCTCTTTAGCCAGGTCTAGCTTATCCTCTTCTACCAGGGACTTGCCCATTTTGTAGCCCTGTGCAGCCAAGAAGGTGTTAGCCATACCGCCACCGATAAGCAGGGTATCAACCTTATCGAGCAGGTTGCTGATAACGCCGATTTTGTCGCTTACCTTAGCACCGCCGATAATAGCAACGAAAGGATGCAGCGGGTTGGTTACAGCCTGACCTACATACTGGATTTCCTTTTCCAGCAGGAAGCCTGCAGCAGCAGGCAGGAAGTGGGTTACGCCTTCTACAGAAGCATGTGCGCGGTGAGATACACCGAAGCCGTCATTGACATACAGATCTGCCAGAGAAGCCAGCTTTTCGGCAAATTCCATGTCGTTCTTTTCCTCTTCCTTATGGAAACGCAGGTTTTCCAGCAGCAGGATGTGGCCCGGTTTCAGCTTGCTGGCAGCAGCCTGCGCAGCCTCGCCTACGCAGTCCGGAGCAAACAGAGTCTTTTTGCCCAGCAGCTTGCCCAAATGCTTAGCTACGGGAGCCAAAGACAATTCCGGCTTAATCTGTCCTTTAGGACGGCCGAGATGTGCCATTAAAATAACAGCAGCCTTTTGCTCCAGCAGATATTGAATGGTCGGCAGAGATGCGGTGATACGGGTATCATCGGTAATCTCGCCTTTATCATTCAGAGGAACGTTAAAATCTACGCGTACCAGTACTTTTTTACCGGCAACGTCTAAATCACGTACAGTTTTTTTATCCACGGATAAGAATCTCCTTTATTACAGACCTTTTTTAGCAATATAAGCAGCCAGGTCAACTACGCGGTTGGAATAACCCCATTCGTTGTCGTACCAGCTTACAACCTTAGCCATACGCGGGCCAACCATCATGGTGGACAGGCCGTCGATAATGGAGCTCAGCGGGCAGCCGTTGTAATCGCGGGATACCAACGGTTCGTCGCTGTAGCCCATAATACCTTTGAGCTCGCCTTCAGCAGCTTCCTTCAGCACTGCGTTGATTTCTTCAGCAGTAGTGTCTTTTTGCAGCAGTACGGTCAGGTCGGTGATGGAAACGTTCGGAGTCGGAACGCGCATTGCGAAGCCGTTCAGTTTACCTTTCAGTTCCGGCAGAACCAGAGCAACTGCTTTTGCAGCACCGGTAGTGGTCGGGATGATGGAGCAAGCAGCAGCGCGGGCACGGCGCAGGTCTTTATGCGGCAGGTCCAGAATTCTCTGGTCATTGGTGTAGGAGTGGACAGTGGTCATCAGACCGCTTTCAATACCAAATTTGTTCAGCAATACTTTGGTGAACGGAGCCAGGCAGTTGGTGGTGCAGGAAGCGTTGGAAATGATGTTGTGTTTTGCAGGATCATATTTGTCTTCGTTAACACCCATAACGATGGTAATATCTTCGCCTTTTGCAGGAGCGGAGATGATAACCTTTTTAACAGTGTCATGCAGATGAGCTCCAGCCTTTGCAGCTTCGGTGAAACGGCCGGTGGATTCTACAACAATTTCAGCACCGGCTTCGCCCCAAGGAATCTGTGCAGGATCCAAGCAAGCGAATACTTCGATTTTGCGGTCGTCAACAATAATATAGTTGCCTTCAATGCTGACTTCATGGTTGAAAGTGCCATGGATAGAGTCATATTTCAACAGGTGAGCCAAAGCGGTGATGTCGCCAGGGTCGTTGACAGCAACAATTTCCACCTCAGGATTGTTGAATGCTACACGGAAAACCTCGCGGCCGATACGGCCAAAACCATTAATACCTACTTTTGTCATAATAATTTCCTCCTTAATTTTAAGAGAATCTAAATTTTGCACAAATGTGCTTAGTAACAAATTAATAAAGAGCTGTTTTCTGTTTATTGCTCCTTGGCCATTTTGAGAATCTCATGTGCTGCGGCCTCATCGGTAATCAAAATATCCTGTCTGGAAGCACGGATAACCGATAAAATTGCTGCCGCCTTCGATTTACCTCCGGCAATACCGATAATGGTGCCGATGTGCTGCAAATCCTGTAGCATCAGGCCGGCATTATTAGTCATATAAACCTGTCTGCCGTCTAAAGCACAGTACTGACCAAACGCCTCGCCTACAGCACCGTCTGCCTCCAGCTTGGCAATTACCTCGCTGCCTAAGCGTCTGTGTCTTGCCATAACACTGGCACGGCCTACACCGTGGACAAGAATGTCCGCCTGCTTGATAATATCAACGACAGCGCGCACACCGATATCCTCTTTAAGAATACTGTTTAAGATATCCTCGCTTACACAGTCGGGAACGTAAAGCTGACGGTATGATGCTCCGAGCTTTTGCGCCAGGACAGTTGCAATCGTATTGGCCTGCAGTTCTACATTATCACCCAAGCCGCCGCGTGCCGGTACAACCACCGTATTAGGCTGCGAGCCGGAAACATTGGCTGCCATCGCTGCCATAGTAGTTCCGCCGCTGACAGCAACTATATGCTTATTGCCATCGCTCAGCAGCTTGCTGAGAATATGTGCTGCAGTACGGCCGATTTCACGTTTGACAACATCCTCCTGGTCGGAGTCACCGGGAAGAATGACAACCTTGCCAATCTTCAGTGTATCACTGAGAGTACTTTCCAAAAACGAAATATCCTGCAGCTTGCGTACATAATCCGCCAGCTCCTTAAGAATATCCGCACCCTCATCAGTCACGCTCATGCCGCTGGAAGAAAAATCCAGCAAGCCGCTTTTCTTAAGAAAATCAACCTGAGCACGCAGCACTCTTTCGCTGAGTCCCAGTCTTGCAGCCAGAGCACGTCGGCCTATCGGCGCTTCGTGGCTCACCTGACGCAGAATCTGATAACGCTGTACGAGCAGATCTGTCAGCTCCGGTACAATTTTCTTTTGCAGATTAATAATACTATCCATAACCAGTTACATCCCTTGACGCGTTTTGTCCCTCGTGGTACTTTTCGTGTCCCACGGATTCAATGCAAATAAGTGAATTATTTGTCTATAGCTCATTATAGCATACTCTAATTAAGAAATAAGGTGCTGTATTAGTGTTTATCGAAAAAAATTTGTTAAAACCAGTCTTCGATTAGCTGCCGCTTACGCAACAGCTCAAAATCTTTTTATCTGTTATTTACTGTTTCGGGATACATATCATGCATGAAAAGACGCTTCTTTGCAGCCTGCTCCCATTCGGTTCCCGGCTTGCCGTAGTTGGCATACGGATCGATGGACAGACCACCGCGCGGCAGGAATTTACCCCAAACCTCAATATATTTAGGCTCCATCAGCTTGATAAGATCCTTCATAATAATATTTACGCAGTCTTCATGGAAATCACCGTGATTACGGAAGCTGAACAGGTACAGCTTCAGAGATTTGCTTTCCACCAGACGTTCGTCCGGTACATAAGAAATGTAGATGGTCGCAAAATCAGGCTGTCCCGTCATTGGACAAAGGCTGGTGAATTCCGGGCAATTAAATTTAACCCAGTAATCATTTTGCGCATGCTTATTCGGGAAGGATTCCAGAACCTCCGGCGCATAATCGCTTTTATAAGCAGTTTTATTGCCTAACAGGCTTACGCCCTGCAATTCTTCTTTACTTCTGCCACTTGTCATTATTGCTTACCTCCATCAAATGCAAACAGTTTACCTGCTCCCACGCGTTCCAAAGCGGTAACCAGCATTACACTCGCAATACCGCAGATGCACTGGCCAATCAGCAGACTGCTTGCCAGTACCAGATACGGAATATCCAGCAGTACGCTCAGCCATACAGGAACACCGAGTCCCGGTACAAAGGTTACTGCTGCCCAGATAATCCAGTTGCCGCAGCCACGACGCTTAGCCAAAACAATAATACCGGTTGTTACAATACCTACAATAAAGCCGCCGATAATATCCGGCAGACCAAGACCGCCCATCACCGTATTGCTGACAACGTTTGCCAAGCCAAACGGCAGAACCAGAAACGGGAAAATAGCACTCAGACCATACAGCGCAGTAGCAATACGAATCTGATACTGACCAAAGGCAAAGCTCTGGGTGCACATCATCACAACAATATATAATGCAATACACAATGCGGAAAATACTAATTTTTGATTACTTAAGCTCTTCATTATCCTTACCTCCTTCAAACCTCTGCTAAGGGATCAACAACACCGTTGGCAGCAAAGGCTGCCTCGCGGTCAATACAGGTGCCGCACTTATGACAAGGCTTTTCGCCGCCGTCATAACAGCTCCAGGTCAGCTCATAGGGAACACCTAAGCGCAAGCCCTCAGCAACGATATCCTTCTTCGTTTTATCAACAAAGGGAGCAACCAGACGCACCTTACGACCGCTTCCCAGATATACTGCCAAATTCATCGACTCGTTAAATTCGACGCTGCAATCAGGATAAGCGTTGCCTGCAGCATCATCGGCATGGGGACCGTAGTAAATCTCATTGCATTCATATTCCAGGGCAATGCTTGCCGCAGCAGACAGGAATAAACCATTGCGGAACGGCACATAAGTGCTTACAGGCTCACCCTTGCTTTCCTTCAGCTGCTCTGCATAGGATGCGTGCGGAACACTTTCTTCCGAGCCCTGCAACAGGGAGCATTTGCTGTGCGCAAAAATCTTCGACAAATCCATATGCAGCAGCTCTACATGATAATAATCGGCAATAGCCTGCGCTGCTGCAAGCTCCTTGGCATGCTTCTGACCATAAGACATCGACAAAGCCAGAACATTATCGCCGTATTTTTCTTTTGCCAGTGCCAGACAGGTTGAGCTGTCTACGCCACCGCTTAATAATACTAAAACCTTCATTTCTCCTCCCAATTAATGAGCGGGCAAAGTCCACAAAATATAAAAGGATTCCGTCATCTACAGACGAAATCCTTGCATACATAAAAAATACCGGCCGGCGCCAGTACATCGCCCGTAGTTTTATTTATAGACAGGATGGTTACGAACTGTCTGTTATGAACTTCTAAGATATTATACAGCATATCGCGTTATTTGTCCAGCGTAAGGAAATAGCATAATCAAAAACAGACACCGCCGACATACTTAAAGCATATCGAGGTGTCTGTCTTAAAAGCGTTATAGCTTATCTACTATTATACAATCGCTTTATCAGGCTTTACAAAGAACCAGGCAATAGCACCGCAGATACCGGTTACAGCAGTTGCTGCCAAAGCAGCCTGCCAGCCATAGTTTGTTGCAAACCAGGCAGTAACGGTCGGAGCCAGTACACCGCCAATATTGCCCCAGAAGTTCATCCAACCGGATACGGAACCGGCAAATTTACCGCCCATGCTGATAACGCTGGACCAGGAAGCACTCATGGTCAGACCGAGAGAACCTAAGGATACGGAAAGCCAGAGAACATTCATCATCGGATCGGCAGTACGGGTGGAAATGTACAGCGCACCTGCACAAAGAAGAATACCTGCAGCACCTGTTGCCGTCTTAACCATATTCTGAGACATGCCGCTGCGCAGCAGTTTATCGGAATAGTGACCGCAAAGAGTAACCACAGCCATCAGAGAAATCCAGGGAGCAGCTGCCCAGATGCCCATTTTCGCTAAGGAGAATTTGTGCACCTCCATGAGGTACATCGGCAGCCAGGCCAAGAAAACATACATGATATAATCGGTAATCAAAAACTGAATACCCAAAGCCCAGAATTGGGAAGAACGCAGCAGCTTGCCCCAAGGAGCAATCTGCTTTTCACCGGTTGATTCCACACGGCCTTCGTTAATGTGAGCAAGTTCTGCTTCATTAACATAAGGACTGTCCTTCGGATCATCAGTAACATATTTATGCCATGCCCAAGCCAAAAGCAGACCAACTACACCAAAGCTGAGGAATACATGATGCCAGCCAAAGGTTGTCATAAGCCATACTACAACAGCAGGACCGACTACAGGACCAAAGAAGCAGCCATTAAGAATAAAGGAGCTTGCCTTGCCCTTTTCGTCTTTATTAAACCATTTGTGCTCAGCCATTGCGAACGCAGGATAAATAGGTGCTTCGCCCAAGCCAAACATCAAACGTACAATTGCAAAGGTATACTTACCGCTTGCCACAGCAGTCAAGGCAGTAAATACAGACCACCAGCCGCAGGCAATAGAACCGGTAAAGCGATGGCCGAATTTTTCAGCTAGCATACCTCCCGGAACCTGCATTAAAGCATAACCGGCGAAGAAGAAGGATTGAATAAGGCCCATATCAATTTTTGTAAAGCCGAATTCCTTCATGATTACAGGTGTTGCAACAGAAAGGTTAACGCGGTCCATGTAGGATACAAAGCTGATAGCAAAGATCAGCCACGCTACCTTCCATCTGAAGTTTGTCATTTTCATAGTTTTCTTTCCCTTCATAAAAAACAAATTCTGTTCATTTATATATTTTCTGCCGAACAGTTAACAATAATGATACTATTTCCTCTTAAAACTGTCAATATTTTTTTGTCGTTTGATTTGTGCGAATATTTGTCTATTGTATGAGGATTTTTGAGTTTTATAAGGAAATGGAAGAAGTGCGTCATAATAGTATATTGCAGCAATGTAAATCGAAGAAGCGAGTCCGCAGGACGATGCTGATTGATAAGAAGGCAAGTAAATTGAGCGAGAGGTATATCGTTTAGGGAATAGCAATTTTAGCAAATGAGCATTTGGAACCATATGCGGGCGCATCCAAGAAGCGAGTCCGCAGGGCGATGCTGATTGGCTCATGCGCGCCATGCGATAGTGTCCCAAGAAGCAAGCTCGAAGAGCGAAGCTGATTGGTTTGACACGAACCGCTAAGTGTCGCAATTGTTTGAGCGCTAAACTTAACTTATATTGAAGAATTTTTTAGCTTCGCGCGAGTTTTGCGGCACTTCGTCCTGGTTCCATGCGAAATTTGCGTCGTGCCCTTTGGGCACAGGAAAATTGCTGCTGACTGAAACGATATACCTCTCGCAAATATTAAGAAGTTAGATGATAAGCTTAATACATGCTTGCGCGTCGCTCTGCTCCTTCAAGCATGGCTATCTATCCCTCCAAAAATACTCCCTATGTAAAAATACACCGCTACGAACTATATCAAAAATTGTAGAATCTATCCTCAATCGACAAGCTGATTACATCAGCTCGTCGATACGCCTCGCCACAAGCGTGCCTATGCGTCGCAAAGCTCCTTTAGGCACGGTGGCTGGGCAGCCAGGCCTGCGGCCTGCTCGTATGCATAATTACGCAGATAGAAAAAAAGAACCATACCTTTTGGTATGGTTCTTTTTTTCTAACCGGCAGCTATCTATCCTTCCAGGCCGCTTCCAGCCAAGTACTTTCGACGTATAAGGGCTTAACTACTGTGTTC
>ERZ772820.1600-NODE-1600-length-17433-cov-10.381747_pt1 | contig 17433 bp, 16 predicted proteins | sample MGYA00511377_ERZ772820 | MGnify/ENA primary metagenome ERZ772820 (study PRJEB29015, sample SAMEA2737684) | human gut metagenome | biome: human gut; feature: human-associated habitat; material: faeces | place: China | collected 2012 ...
AGTCTTTTTCAATTTATCCTTCAGTATGGATCAAAATGATAATGTGCTGGATATTTGCTATGAAGCAATATTGATGAAATGGTATAAATAATTAGTCATTTATAAGTATACCCCAGGAGATATTATCTCATATCCCCTGGGGTATATTAACCTTATAGTTTTATTTCCAATTCGAGGCAATCCCATTCTTCCCCCATTACATTATACTCTTCTATTTCATCCTGAGGTACATCTTCAAAGCCTATTGCCTTATAGCAATAATAAGCGGATTCATTATTTTCAAAAACCTATTTGATTTCCCAGTGACCACTGTAACCACTTCCCACATATGATATATTCGGCATTTTCTTAATTTTACGCTTTACTGTTGCAATGCCAATTCCCAATCTTTTTGCCATATCAGATGTTGATACTCGTGGATTTTCCTCTATCATTTTTATTATTTTTTCTTGAGTATCATCTTGGGTATCACCTTGAGTATCATCTTGGGTATCACCTTGAGTACCATTTTGCTTCACCTGTGTTGCATAATTAGTGCCATAATTCAGATTATACAAAGTCAATGTAAAATCATCATTATCTGCATCAAAGACTGGCATCTTAGTCTCATTAAATTCAACTTGTCCCTCGTAGTCTGCCAATATTTTCTTAAACCCACTACCTCTACGCTCCATGTATTTCAAACGACTGAATATATCAGCTAATATCGGATTTCTTCGCTTTGATGGAATTTTCAATAAATCTTTTCCCTCTAAAGATATTCCGCTTACCAGTCCACCCGGTGAATATATTTCAATTCTGTCATCAAACATATCTATATGGACTTCGCTGCCTATCTCCATATAATTTCTATGAATCAATGCATTTACTACACCTTCCAGTACTGCACGATCCGGATAATCAGGCATTTCAATTCTGCCGTCACCTACCTTACGCCATGCTTTCTTGGAATTATTTCTGACAAAATCTGTTCCTGCCTGCAATAGTGTGACAAGACTTCCCGTATATTCCTTATCATCAAGTGCATCTACAATTCCAGATGCCTTCGTAAGGCCATTCCATCTTGTACAAAATAATCTGGAATGACGAACCGGAGATTCATCTGCCAGAAGTGCCCCTGCATTCGTCAGATTGCCTTTTTCATCAACCAGACCAAATGATTCATAATCTGTATCTTCAAAGGTATTTCCTGTTCTCTGTTTATATACTGATTTTAATTTTGTAAAAGACATATTATTAAAATCATATCTTGATTTCAAGCTATCGTAGCTTTCACCACTTCCGCGAAGCACCAACTCTCTTAACTGTGAAGGTGTTGCCGGAACACTTTCATTTCCAATACGCATAAACGCAATAAGTTGTCCATCGCCTTCATAATAGTATGGTGTCTGCTGTCCTTTCATAACTTCTACAATAACAAACGTCTTGTCTTTATCTTTTTCAAATGAAAGCTTAAACTCTGGTATTGGATTAAGATGTGTTTTAATTATCTCACTAATTTTCTCTGCATCTCCTTCAGCATCCGAAAGACCAACCAACGCATCATCGTTTGCCACACCAAATACCAGCTTACCACCATAGCAATTTGCAAATGCACTGATGCTCTTGCACCAGCTTTTAGGTTTCTTTATCTCAAGTGCAACCTTTTTATCGTAATCTGTGGCTTCGCCGATTAGCTGCTTTATGTTCATAAATTCACTTCCTTTTATTAATTCTCATAATCTTCTGGGGCCTTGCCATCATTATTTCTAAATGTAATCTCCATCAATTCACCTGCTATCCCTTTACTCCTTACTCTCATAATACTATCATCAACCTTATCTTTCGCCAGCAGATTAATATTTCCATACCAGACTACTTCCTGATCAATAACAGCAAATCGATCACAATATTCTTCTACTGTTCTAATATAAAACCCAGCTCTACGCATATCTTCATGTAACTGCATCCAGTATGCAGCATCACCAAATCCATAGGAATCTGGAGTCCACGTGACTATTGTGACCTGAACTCCTGACATCTGTTTTTCCTTTAGCATATTGATTAACTCATAAACTTTTGATCCGCTGATTACGGGGCTGGAAATAATTATATTCTTATTAGAATCAAACAAATCTTTATGATAATTTTCACTATAATTATTTCCATCATATATTGCATTAACCGTCTGTTTAACAGTTTGCAAACCATCGCCAAACTCATATCCAATCTGTTTATATGCTTTCAGCCGCTTCATATACATATTATTAAACATTGGAATATGATTATCCACATAATCATATATTATCACATTTTCTTTACCTGCATAATCACGATTCAATCTTCCTGCATACTGTTCCACTACACCGCGAAATGATACAGGTGTTGCCATAAAAAGTGTATCCAGTCTTGGAAAATCAAAACCTTCTCCTACAAGAGAACCTGTAGCTATCAGTATAAGTGATTCATTCTTATCAACCTGATGCATCTGCTCAAGAATCTTCCTGTGTTCTTTCTTAGAGTTGTTACCTGTCATAAGAAATACATGATCTGCATAGCCTTTTAACCGCTCATAGAATTTTTCAGAATGATCCTTGTATCGTGACAAAACAACCGGTGTCCGGCCTGCTGCTACGCAATTCTTCACATCCTCAATAATCTGCTCATCCCTGACATCATTATTATGAATAATCTCATATGCTTCATTTGGATGCATCTTATCGGTAATTACACCTCTCGGCGGTACAGTCCTGGTAAAACGCGGGTACACAAGATGCTGTATTCCCTGCTCCTTTGCTTTTTCCTTGGCCGTATAGCTATATCTTATAGGTCCGATAAGCATATAGTTGATTTTTTCCAGTCCATCTCCTCTTTTGGGAGTTGCTGTCACACCATATACATACTTTGCTTTCACTTCTTTTAAAACATTGGCTATTGTTTCTGAAGCAGAATGATGGCACTCATCAATCAACACGAGTCCATATTCATTCATCATCTTATGATACTTACCCTTTTTGCACAATGAACCTGCCATTGCAATGTCTATGATTCCTGTCATTGAATCATGTGCTCCCTGTAATGTTCCAATCAGGCTTTTTCTTTTCCTTACTCTTCCTGTCTTAGTCTCATAAGTTGGAAGTCCCTCATTGATATTTAAGAATTTTTCCAACGCCTCTTTCCACTGCTCTATAAGTGCAGAAGATTCAAGAATAATCAATGTATTTATTTTCTTTTGTGCAATTATTGCACTACTGACCACTGTTTTGCCAAATGCTGTTGCTGCATGAAGTATTCCATTATCATACCTGATCAGTTCTTTTAATGCCTTATCCTGTTCGGGACGCAATTCACCTTTAAAATCCACATTAATTTTTCTTCCCTGCTGGCGCTCATCTTCCATTTCGTAATCAATATCTGCCTGTTTTATATTTTCCCAAAGTTCGTCCTGCAGTCCTCGTGGTATTTGTATATATCCGCTCAGATGATCTTTCCCGAGATAAATCCATCTTGCTGTATCATAATTTGATGTTCCTATTGCCTGATTCTTATAGAAAACCGGATTACTGAATGCTGCCATTCTCCGGATTCTATTCTGCATAGCCGCATTTAAATTCGTATTATCTACATATATTCCGTTCGCCAAGATAATATGTAATTTTCCTTCTACATCATTCTTATTAAAATGCTGCATTCTGTTCCATGGTTTTTCCCTGTCACTTTCTGCAGCATTTGCTGCAATATCATCAATAGTATTTGACCATTCTTTTATTTTCTCTTCCAAAAATTCCTGCGATAATCTTGGTTTATTAAATAAAGTTTCCCATTGATTAGGATATGCATTCCAATTACCATCAATAAATGCACTGTTCCCATCTTGCAAAGCTTTTCCCTGCAATGGCAGTGCAATCAGATTGCCAACAGCACTATCCTCCGGTAATGAATCCTGTGCAGGCAACATTCTATCATAGTATTTAAAAGATTTTAAATTAATCTGTTCCGCACCCTTGTCCAGCAGAGCAAATCCAAATTTTCTTACAAATGAAGCAGCTATCGGCTTATCAAAGAATATCCATACATGTGCACCTCTGCCAGATCTTGATCGTTCTACTAACGGCTCTATTCCGTTTAATACACAAATTTCCCTCATTGACTCAACTTCTTCCACCCATGTATCATCAGAATTTGCAAAGTCTTTCTCTTCTGCATCCTTATCATGATTATCAAAGTCAAATACCATAAATCGACATGTTCCATTACTAAGAAGAGGATAAACGCCTATTACGTCCGATGCGTTATATGCATTTCCCTGCAAATGATTTAATATATCTTTCTTCGTTATTGTTTTATAAGAACGGTTCTTGCAGTTCTTACAGTTAATCCCATCCTTTATCTTCTTATGACACACATTTGTCCAGAAATTATTACACTGTGGATAGTATGCAGCCTTCCCTGTTTCTTTATTAACACTACGCTTTGCATAGACATCCTGTCTTCCCCAGAACATACTAAAAAACTGATTTGCCATATTTTCTGTTATTGCCTGTGGATGAATGATTCTTTTACCCTGTTTTGGATCAAAAGCTTCTTTACTACCACTTTGTCGTAATTTTGATAATTCCTTATGGTATGACAATCCTGCTTTGTCCAATATATTTTTCAATATCTGATTTTCCAGCTGCAGGTCATTCAACTTTTTCTGAAGTTGTGATATGTTCTCTATTGAATCACGCATCTTGACATGGCTTGTTTGTACCATTTATGGGGAAAAGTCCATCGCCTTGCGGCGAAAGACTATACTATCGACTCAACCATTTATATACCGCATATCGGTCAGTGGTAACCTTTCTTTGTATCTTCATACAAGCAGACGCAAAAAGGAATGTCAATAGGGTTCCATTAAAAAAAGTTCTATTCAAACTCTTTTTCGGGTTTGCTTTTTCATGTTACTTAATTGTTATTGCGTTTCAAAACCGTATCATTTTGATACGATTTTGTATCTTGTTAATGTGGTTTCAAAGCTGCTGTACCCAAATTGTACCCAAATATTTTCCATCATCTCTGCAACAACAATTTATCTACATTTTCTTTTATTTCAGGTTTTAAAGCCAAATACTTTTTATATTTAGCCTGTGTTTTATTAATTTCTTTAGTTGTTGCTCCCATTTTCTTTCCTAATGTGACTATATCTGTACTTGACAGATTCTCCAATCGATAAATCATATAAATTCATTAATCATTTTTAGTCTCAACTCAGTCTCATAACCTTACCTTAAAAATGAGACTAAGTTGAGACTGACTTGAGACTAAGTTTTTCCAACACGTTAAAAGTCCCGATTTTATCACATTTTTAGATTTTTCTTCAGTCTCATAAAGTGTCAAAATTTATGAGACTTTGTTGAGACTAACTTGAGACTGTCTCATTACAATGTCCATGTTGAAGTCTTTTTATCGTAAGCAGCACCTGTTACTTTCTTAATTTTCGCATAATCTCTAAACACTGTTGATCTTGATATATCCAATTCTGCCATTACCTGTTCAACTGACAAATGTAGATTCTCGCAAATCATATTATAAATTTTCTGTTCTCTTTCAGATAATGTTTTCTGTTCTGTTGCTTCATCTGCCGCAATTCTGTCTAATGGTATATTAATTCTAAATACATCATCTTCAATCAGCTCTGGTTTACCGCCATCTGAATACATTGGTGTACATGTCCTTGATATTCATAATCTTCCCAAGATGTAATTGCGCTTATAGGCTCAATCAATAACATTTCCATTCTTCTCTTAACAAACTACTTGCTAAAATTTCTCCTCTCCGCTTTACTACAAGCTTTTCCAACAGTCTCTTACATGAACCAACACTTTTGACAAACAATTCATTACTACTTGTCCACTTCCATAAAGAAGTATTCCAGTGTCTCCACAAATATATTATGTTCAAACAGTTCCTTAATTTGCTCCCGATTCATCCAAGCAACCTGTGCAACTTCATCCGTTGTGGCATTGCCCAAATCAACTTCTCCATCATATTCAAACAGCCAAACGTCCATAATATCATTAAAGATTTTTCCCTCAATGATTTTTCGTGTCTTTGTAAAAAGAACCTGTCCATTTTCCGGCATTAAATCAACGCCAACCTCTTCCTTTGCCTCCCGGATCGCTCCTAATAAACTATCCTCACCTTTTACAACCGAACCGCCTACACATTCCCACATCAAAGGGTATGTCGGCCTGTTTGCGGAACGCTGCGAGATAAGGTACTCTCCCTTAGAATTTCGAATCCATACATGCACCACCAAATGGTAGCCATCTATCGGTAACTGTTCGCCCCTGACATGATCTTTTCCCAGAAGCTCTCTATTCTCGTTATACAAATCCCAAATTTCTGCATCCGGCACATACTCCACAATATCCCCAAAGTCTGCATGTAAAGTTTTGCAGATTTTGCTAAGAATCGTGAGACTCACCTCTTCATCACGGCGAAGCTTTGTCATTGTATTAGGAGCAATTTCTGCCTTCTTACGCAAATCTGATTTACTCATTTTTTTATCAACTAATAGTTTCCATAATTTATTGTATGATACTGCCATAACAATGTCTCCATTCACCTTCAATAATTATCAATTTCCTACCTGCAATCCATTATCTGTTTCATTAACTCTGAATAGTCCATTAAATTCATTCTACTTTTTATCGTCTGTTGAAATCTACGAGCATCCTTTGAGAAATATGAGTTAGTTACCATTATTCCTGCTGTAACCCTGTCCGCTTCAACAGTTCCATATAGTTGTCTAACAAGTCCAACATTCACAGGATGCTTAGGCGCTTTCTTTTTGCATTCAGCATAAATCACCAAATCGCCTAACACTGAATTATTAAGAACAATCAAATCCTTACCACCATCTCTTGTCTGTTTCGTAAGTTGCACATTATATCCTTTTCTTTCAAACAATTCACAAACCAGTTCCTCAAACTGTCTAGTCATGACCACTACTGTCTCCCGAAAATATACTTTTTATAAATCTCTTTTCATTATCTGTCATCTTTTCTCCTAATCAACCTAGCAAAGCAATATATTGATTTACGAAAGTCATTACTCCACCCACAAATAGAGCCAAACTAGAGCCATTCGATAAAACAAATGCCGGAAGCCCGCATAAATACAAGCTTTCGGCATTTCAATCCGTTATTCAAACTCGGCGTGTCCTTTGCTGTTCTTAACTGTATTTATTTAAGTTTTGTGCAAATACACCCCTGTTTTTACTTCAATTACATCAATTATTCTGGCTTACTGATTTTCTGTTGCCAATACATTACTTATTACACTTCATAAAAGTTCTAACCACATCCCATCTTATTTTCTCAAAAAATTTATCAATTGATGCATAATTTATCAACTCATTTGCAAATTTATCTATCCAACCATAATATTGCTCTTTGTTCATAAAAAAAGCAAGTGGCGAAAACTTCAAATCTATTCCAATCATTATTTTGTAACACGAAATATTTGAAAGATTCTCAATTTGCATATATCTCTTCTCGAAATCACGTGGCAAAACCGTTCCAAATCCGGTAAAAGTTGGTGTGATTTTAAGTTTAAAATACGGGTGCTTCAAAGTAATAGTATTAGGTTTTTCTTTAACAAACCGACATTTCACTGGTACATAAAGTTCGAATTTATCATATATTGCACCATTTTTACCAATACTATATACAACATCTCTTTCGAGATCTTTATTATCAAACGCTGCCCTTTCATATGGCTGCTTTGAAAATAAATTCACAAAAATATTAGAAGCAACAAAATCATTAATTTCTTCTCTTTGTATTCTTGTTATCTTATCTTTATTGTATTTTGGGTTATTAAAATAATCTGTTGTTAATGTGGACAATTTCTTCAAAACTATGTATTCTAAAAGTTGATTTAACAACGCACCTGAACGCGAAACACCGATAAAAGTTTTATCTGATTCGACTTCATTAAAAATATGAGTCATTGCAAGTCTATCCTTCATCCACATTGCTTCTATATTTTTATCTTCTGACAACGCCGCATTTAAGTATTTGCATACATCATATGAAAATGCATAACCATCAATATCTAGTATTTCTCTATTTGCATTATCATACTCCAATGCTGCCTCTATTATCACATTTCTATTCGATTGTTTAAATTTCTGAAAAGAAATAATGAGTAAAGATAATATAATCAAGATACTACCTATTATAATTAGCATCAAATTATTATTAAAATCTAACTCCTTACTTATCCCTAACACTACAAAATTTATTCCTATGGAAATAATCACAGTTGTAATTACGATTTCAGAAATTGTTTGCTTACTTCTTCTAATGTTTTCAATAGAATTCTCCATAATTTAACAATTCCTCTTCTAATTTTCATTGGCAACAACATAAAGTCCAAATATGATAAATACTTATATGACAGGCAATCCTATAGACCACCTGCCATATAAAATAATCCATGTACTCTTGTACTATTCAAACTCGGCAAGTTGATGCTTTAACTTAAACTATTTTGTTTAGGTTTCGTTTAAAATCTGCCGATATTTTACCTCATTTGCACATTTTATTTTGGCTTACTGATTTTCTGTTGCCAAAGTGTTGCCATGAAGATATTATAGCATAGGACGTGATAAAATCAATCGACATTTCAATAAATGCAACTTAATCTAAAACCTTATCTCTTTTAGCAAAACATGGTTAACCAGCCCAAATGTCCCATATCCACTTAAAACACCAACCATATTAAGAATTATATCATCTATATCAAAACTTCCCAATCGTGTCATATACTGAAAGATTTCTATAAACAATACTGCAAACATTCCTACTAAAAATACTTTAAAAAATGCTTTAATTCGGGGATATGCAATAGGCAAAAGAAAACCAAAAGGAATAAATGGCAACAGATTTCCCAAAAGATTTTTTAATGCCCACCAAATCACTTTTTCTACTTGATTTTTATTCATAGTAATTTCTCCCGAAAAATCACATTCTATTTTTCAAGTAGCATTGCGCAAGTGCCTCTAACAGATTGTCATCAGCGTATATCTTATCATAATCACTAATAGAAAGAGTCGTAATCTGCTCTCCACTCCAGAGACTCGCCTCACTTTTCTCATAAGTTTGGCGATCCACCTTTTCTCCAATAATCTCTTTTACATAACCTGTGTTTTCATCTCGTATAATATCCGAAACATTGACATAATACTCAACATTAAATGTGGCGTCTGCATACTCTTCCTCAACATAATTATAAATAGCATGTATCATTTCAATATTAGCATTCGACGAGGTACAGGTCAAGGTATCCAAATCCCATACATCCATTTTAGACATGTGATCATTTACATTATCAATCATATCTGTCTCGCTATTATATGTTGTAAAATCATATATATAATAATAATCGCAATAAACCATACCCTTTTGTTCTACATAGCTGAAAGGTTTATTATATCCGTAGAAATCATCTATCGTTTCTGCGCCCGGCGTCAGAAGTACCGCTTCTCCATTTTTATAAGTGTATAAGTAATTTCGCAAATTACATCTATCATCATAATCCAAATCAGTACATCCGTGACTAAATAACATTTCTGGAATTTCATCATCATTCAGATATATAAAACAGACATTTGCATAGTAACGTTCGGGATTTTCATAATAGGTACTATTTTCTCTATAATACTCCCTCAAAATATCCTCATAAGCTTGTAACCATTGCTGGGATAAGATTTCATCATCTACTTTTACATCGGAATCCAAGGTTATAATCCTTTCTCTTTCCACATATTCTATATAAGGCCAATCACTTCTTATCCCACGCTCTATCTCATCCTCTATTCTTTGTCTACAATAATCAACTTTTATTTGAAAATCAATTAGTTCTAAAAGCTGTTCATCACTCAATTCATCATTCGGAAAATAAAAAGTACAATTATTAACACAAAACGCTATATCTTCCCCACTATATTCACTCTCCTTTTGAATGATAGGCATTGTGTTCTCCGGCTGCTTTTCTCCGCTTTTATAAAGCATTTTCAGAACTTTTATTCTTCCCAATTCATCAAAGGATAACTCTCTATTGTAAAAGCTAGTCTCCGTATTGGCAGAACTATAATTTATGTATAATTCATCAACCTCCTGCATGGTCATTTGTTCTAAAGCATTCAAATAGTACAAAGGGTTGCTCGCTTTCACATATGCCTCATAATCAACATATCGTCCCAGCAGATTAAATACCACAAGCTGAAGGATTTCTTCGTCCGTCATTTCCTGCATAGGAAGGTTTAAGATACCCTCTTCTTTAGAAAACGCAATTCCCTCTCCATTGTATTCATCTTTTGAAGAAATAACAGCAACTTCTCCCTCCGGCTCTGCCATATCTCTACAATACAAATCATATAATTCGCTAAAACGTCTCTCCTCATCTGCAGACATAGATCTGGACATATATTTACTATCATACTGGAAGATATTCTCATACAAATCAATAACTTCTTCAGCTTCCATGTTTCTTATTTTTTCTAAATGACTTATATAGGCTTTTACAGATAAAAAAGTACCACCCGATAACAATACAACTGCCCCGAATACAACTGCAATTTTAGCAAGAGCATTCACATTTTTCCATTTAGAAATTTTCACAATATTTTTATCTGTTTCTTTTTCCATTTTAATTTGTTTAATAGCATTCTGATATCCTTCCCATACAACATCAGGCACCTGCACATTATCACTAATTTTTTTGTATTCATCTATTTTCATAAACAAACCTCCAACTAATCCATTGCTCTTACCGTAAGAATCTGTTCCAGTTGCTTCCGCCCTCTGACCATTCTACTACGGACATTCACTTCTGTTATATGTAGCATCCTTGCAATTTCTTTTGTAGAAAACCCATCCACATAATACAGTTCCATAACAACCTGGTACTTTCCATTTAAATTACTTAATATTTTTCTCCATTCATTGGTAAAGTAATGATCCTCATGTATAAGTTCCGGAAACTCTTCAAGTGGAACAACCTTTTTTCTTTCTTTCAAAATATCTTTGCATTGATTTATTAGTATTCTAGTGAGCCACGTTCCAAAATACTCTTCACTTTTCAGTTGTCCAATTTTTTGCCAGCATTTAAGAACCGTTTCCTGTATTGCATCTGCAGCATCTTCTTCATTATGCAGCATACAAATTGCAACACGATACATTCTTTGTAATTGTGGCTGTATAAGCTGTTCAAACGCATCCGGATTCTTATTTTTAGCATCTTCAATAAGACTCATCGCCCTCTCCTTTCCAAACTTGATAAGTACTAAAATATAATTCATATCAAGTTCTTTGTTTCTGTCTATTAGACACTTGAAACATGCATTATGTGACAAATAAATCAATTTATAATTACCAAAATTTTCAACAAATAAATTTTCACTAGACGTAATGATTATATCGCAATTTGTATAGCACGTTTGCCTAATCACCTTCTTCGTGTAATACAAAAGCGGAGCAGTTTCCCACTCCACTTTCTCAAATTACCTTGCTCCTCTATCGCTCTTCCTTTGATACGAATTGCTTCTATGCGGTTTCTCTTCTTTTACTCGTTTTTGCATCTGTTGTAGCTTCGCTCTAAAGCTATCATCCACCTTATTTCCGGTCTGCTGTTCCCACTTTGCAACTGCCGACTGATAATCGCTGTATTCCTCTTTAGACGCTCTATATTCAATTAAAAACTCCTTCACATTCTTATAACCATACCCCTGCACGATACTTGATAGGTACTGTTTCATATTGGCCATCCGTGTCTTTAGCTGTTCTGCCTGCTCCTGCAACTCCTTACGCTGTTTTGCCTTGAAGATGCCCTTTGCTCCGGCAACCTCCTTCTCCACATTTGCAAGCAGCCTCTCCCTCTCATAAATAGCTGTATTCTGCTTCTCCAGCTTATGATAAATGTCCGTAAGTCTTGGATACTTGGAAGCAAGTGCTGACTTCTTAGGCATTTCTGGCACAGACTCACTCTTGACTTTTACAAACGATTTTCCCCTCTTAACAGGTGTCTGCTCCGGCTCTGCTTTAATAACTGTTTCTATGCCCTTATCTGCCTTTTGTGAAACCATTTTGAACACCTTGCCAATGAGAAAAATAGCGGTCATAATCAGGCTTTTTAGCAGTGCCGGATTTCTTCCCGACTTCTGAATGGAAGCCTTTACTTTCTGTCCGATTTCGCTCTGCTTCACTTCCAAAATCTGCCTCTCCGGCACACCGCTAATTAGTGCTCTGTCCACAGTCTGATTCCACATGGTACGGTACTGATTATCTGTGCGTATCTGCTCCGCTTTTGGGTTATTCTTGCCAATCTTTTTCGTAGGCAGATACACACCGTTTCTGTCAAAAACTTTGAGCTTTTGCTTGTCATCTTTGACATAAATATTGATAAGGTCAGTGTAGGAGCGTTTCACTTCATCAAGAAAGCTGTCGCTCTTGTCAGAAAAGTATTGCGTTTTATTCTTAGCTCTAAATCCGTCAGATAAATATCCACAAAACTTTTGAAACTCATACTGATACTCTGATCCTCTTTCAGTTTGAAATTCCTCTCCCATTCATGGGCTTCGCTCTTCTTGGCAAAGCCCCTCTTGGTTTTCTGTTTTCTTGCTCCGGTCAAATCCTTATAATAGGTTCTCACCTCCCACATTCCAGTCTTATTATTCTTGATAACCGCCATTTATCCCACCTCATTATCCGTAGATAGCCCGTAGATTCGTTTCATAAAATACTGTGTACTGACACGCCCTTTTATTGTCACAAATCCATCAGCCTCAAGTTCCGCATTCAGCCGTCGTATCAATTTATAGGAATACGATAGTGAAACTCCCAGCATTTCCATTACATCCTGCGCTGTTAAAAATCTCTTGTTCTCCATAAGCTAATGCCTCCTCTCTTTTGCTTTTATTATTCAGTTCATTTCTGAAATGTTGTGATGTGTTTTATATTAACAGTTCACTTTTGTACTGTCAATGCTTTTCGCTAAAAAACATTTCATTTTTGCACTGTTGATGATATAATGTACGCGAAGGCAAAAGTGAGCATGGAGTTTTGCCGATTGATATGCGAAGCATAAACAAGCGGCAAAGCACCATGAGAACGCGCCCGCGAACGAGGAAAATCGAAAGTTTTTCGAGTTTTTGCCTTCGCAGAAAACATATTAAGTATTAATGTAGATGCATGTTTTGTACCTCGTGTCTTCGTGCATGCTACAACACTCATTCCACGAATAAGGAGCAGTTAAAATGGGCGAGAAATTCACCAGCCGGGTAGGCTATTTGATTCGAAATTTCAGAATTGCATCTGACATGACGCAAAAGGAATTAGCAGATAAATGTGGATTAAACGAATCCACCATCAGAAACTATGAGCTCGGAAACAGATATCCGGATAAAACAACTTTATTAAATATTGCAAACAATCTGGGGGTCAGCTTTTATGCATTATCTGACCCTGATGTTGCAAACATATTCAGCGCACTTCATGTGCTGTTTGACATTGAATGGACATACGGACTACGGCCTACTATGAAAGATGGAGAAGTATGCTTCAAATTTGAAGAGCGGCTTCCAAGTGCCGGTCCCCGTCCACAGGAAGACCTTGACAACTTCCAAAAGATGGTTGAATATTGGGCTCGTTTACGAGACAAGCTTGAAGATGAAGAAATATCAGAAACGGAATATTATCTCAAAGAGATAAAATACCCAATAAACCCAACAGACCCAAATAAAGAATACACTGTTTCGTTAAATCTTGATGATGGCGACCAGCTACTGGTTCAGAATATGAATGAGGATGACGATGCTGAAGAAACTGCAGAATTAATAAAAAACCTGTTTCCGGATTTCTCTTATGTGAAGAGGAAACGGAAACCGAAGAAGGACTAATACACTTTATTATTAGGAGAATATACATGAAGAGAATTGCAAAATATTTACTGTACATTATGATAACTATTATCTTAATTTTATTTCCATTTTTAATCGAAAAAATGATTTTATGTGAGACTATTTTTCCATTCAACATTCCGATAAACTTATCTAAAGAAACTTGGTTCGGATTTATTGCATCATATTTAGGTGCCGTTGGCACCGTAATGTTGGGAATTATTGCTCTATATCAGAACAAAAAATACAAGGAACTCTCTGACTCCTCCGAAGAAAAATTTATAACTCTTCAAAATGAAATAAAAACGTTGACCGAAAAAAGTGTTGCATTAATAGAACTAAATTCCAAAATCGAACAAGCAAAATACTATCCTATGCTTACTAATATTAATTACTCATATTGGAATACCAATGGAAAAAATATCACAAAAAAATTTGATTTAGAAAAAGACGCATTTCAAATTTCTTATAATAAAGTAAATCCCAACGAAATGCTCACATCCTACAAAGATGTGTTTAATCAATATCACACATTTGTATATACATTAAAAAACGATGGTGAACAAACCATACGCAATTTTAACTGTAAGTCCATTGTTAAAAACGATGCAGAACATGAATTTGGTTTTTGGCTTTTTCAGTCATGTGATATTGAGCCTGGTGCACTTCTCAGATGTGTGTATGCTACCAAATTCAATCTTGCCGAACAATGTCAACATGGTGAAATACAATCATTAAAATTTCAATATGAAATGGAAAATGTAATAGGTGAACGTTTTGAAATGACTTGCGATTTTTTCTTTTTTCCTGTAGCAGCAAACGATGCGCCAAATTTTTCAATTGAAATCTCACCAATACAAAGATTATAACTTATTATATATACTTTCAAAATTATTGTCATTTGATTGTCACACAACCAAAAACGAGCCAAGAAACGCCGTAATTTCAGCATTTCTTGGCTCATGTACATTATTCAAACTCTTGGGCGGAGAGATTAATCTGGTTGTTTCACGGTACACATTTGTGTGTTTTATTCTTCGTATTCATCGTATTTTGCATTTTTATGTACCTCGTCCCAAATTTTTAGAGCCAAAATAGAGCCATATTTACTAAGCAATCAATAATATTTTTCAGTTTTCCATTACTAATTTGCCTGTTTCATCAATACTAACATTCTTCCAATATTTCAAAAAGTGATTTCCATAATCATTTTTTGCAAAGCAATCATAAAACATCTGTATAACTTCCTGCTTGGTTTTGCCATTTAGTTCTGCTTCTATATCATCAATAGAATGAGAATTTACATCAAACAATTTTTTTGCTCCAGATACCTCATTACAGAAATTTGTTTTGTCAAGTGCATTAAACTTTGTAAATGTTTCAATAATTCTTCTTATAGGATTTAGTAACATATCTGCCGACGTTATGTCATATTCATACAAAAGTTTAAGTTCAATCCATAATGATTCATAGCTCGTTTTAAAATCATCCTCATCTTTCACTAAAGTAATTATTTGTGTTTTTGTGCCATTTGAATGAAATCTAATAAATTTATCCTTATTGTACTTATGATTATATCTAACATTAATGTAGAAATGCTTATTATGTGTCAGCAAAATAAAATGATCTGTTTCTAATAATTTCTTCATCAGTGTCTGTAATTCCTCTATTATTAAATATTGCATTCCATCATCATTAGAATTCATTGGATCATCAAAAACTATTATTCTAGGCTTATTAACAGGAGTCTCTTTAACCTCATCTAATTTTTCGAGAAAATATAAAAATGCAATTACATTTTTTTCACCTGTAGACAATTCTGTTATATCTCTAATCGCATTAGTATTGCAGTCTTTAACTTTATAAAATCCCTTAGACTCTGAATCTTCAAAATGTTCCAATTTAAAAGATACCATATGTAACAATTTCTTGTTTATATTATCAGCCAATATAGATTCATTCTTAGTTTGATTCTGCAAATCTGTTATTTCTGCCAAAATATTAGTTATACTATCTTTCAGACCGCCATGACCATCAATTTTACTTTTTTCATCATCAAACTCTTTTTCCCTTTGATTCATTTCGATTAGCAAAGTATCCGCTTCAGCTTTCTTAGAAAAATAATCAAATTCATCTATTAGCTGCTTTACATAATGACAACGTATCTTTCTTATTGACTCCTGTTTTTTTGCTTCTATATCGTTTTCATTGTTACTTTTTTGAATATCCCTATACTTTTTTTCAACATCAGAAAAACTTTTTGGCACCTCATCTTCTACTTCATTCCTAGACTCGAAGAGATATTTTTGTTTATCATCAAGTGCTTTTTTCATTTTAGTGAGAAATACCATATAAGATTTTTTTATAATCTCTATTTCTTCTTTTATTGTCGTTGCTTCTTTTATATAGGCTGGATAGAAATCCGCAATTGATACCTGAATGCCAGAAACGTTTTTCATTATTAAATCTATACTTTCTATCTTTTCAGCAATTTGCATTTGAAACTCTTTTACCTCATCTGCCGAAAAATAACTTTCTAATTCATCGAAAACATCATCTTTTATTTCATTTCCGCAGAAAGCGCACACTTCCCCCTTTTTATGCAGTTTTAGTCCTCTTTTTGCAAATTCTCTTTTTTCCGGATTATTGTCTATCCTTTTAACTTTTACTCTTTCCGTTACTGTTTTTTGTAAAATACTATTTATTTCATTCAAAAGTTGTGTCATATCTTCACATGGAAAAAGGATATTCGGAGCAGTTTTAACCTCAGATTTTATAGTTTCTATTAACTCTTTCTTTTCATCATCCTGGAGTAATGCTGCGGACTGTAAATCATCTTGAAAATTTCTCTTATTATAAGATGTTTTTGCAATTTGTGGATTTTTCTTATTTTTAATAGTTGATGCTGATTGTGTATAAAAATCATCCAGTTTTTTCTCCGCTACTCTATATGCTTCTTGTGCATTTCGTTTTCTAGTCCAAAAATTTGAATCTTCCTCCACTTCCGGTTCAGATAAAGTTTTACTTATCTTATCAATTTCGTCCTGCTTTAGCTCAATTTCTTTTTTCTTTTGTTCAATCTGGGTATTTATAACCAAATTTTCTTCACCTAACACAACAGCATTTAACCGATGATTTTCATCAATAATATTATTAAATCCCTGAAAAACCGAAACATCATAATCTGAATTTAATTTCTTGATTTCTTCTGTAATTGTCGATTTTCCCGTTCCATTTTTTCCGAAAATAAAAGTAATCTTTTTATCTAATTCCAGCTCATTGTCCTCAAAAATATTAACTGACGATAAATCAATCTTCATATAACTCAATCCCCCTTTTTTCTGTCTATTATACTATAAATAGCATATTAATACAAATATCTGACTTAATTATAATTCCTATGAAAATTGCAAAGTTTAATTCTACCATCCATTTATACAGTGGAATTCTTTTCTGCACAAGTGGAGTTTAATCTTTCATATCATAAATGGTATGCTCATGTTGGC
>ERZ772820.1605-NODE-1605-length-17382-cov-10.747042_pt1 | contig 17382 bp, 14 predicted proteins | sample MGYA00511377_ERZ772820 | MGnify/ENA primary metagenome ERZ772820 (study PRJEB29015, sample SAMEA2737684) | human gut metagenome | biome: human gut; feature: human-associated habitat; material: faeces | place: China | collected 2012 ...
AAACATATTTGTTTAGAAAATCAGCAGATTTCGACCGATTTTTGTGGAAAATCGGTTCGTTTATCCTGAAAATGAGATTGTTTTGGTAGCGGAAAAGTAGCGTGTCAAATTGACCTCGAAAATGGGGGCAATTTGAGTGGGTCTCTATGCGTCCATTGTACCGGGAGACAGCACGAATGTCAAGCCAAAAGATGAAGGACGAGCGAAAAAGTTGTTACCGCGTATGACGAGTTACAAAAGAAACGAAAGTTTCTATACGGGCATTTATGCGGACGTTTATCGGGACTTTCTGGACACGACCCAGCGTCCGGTCTTGTTGGAACCCTCGCGATGAAGCCTGTTTTGCGCCTTCAAAGATGCAATCAGACGGCGAATTTGACGGTCGCTCAGACCGAGATGCTCCGCCATGACGGGAATGGTCATGCGCGGATCGGACTTGAGCAGAACGAGCAGTTGATCTTCCGGCGACTTGATATGCTGCTTTACATAGACGTTTTTCAGCGCTTCAAGAATCATTTCGAGCATGAACTCGATGAATACGGTTGCGCTGCCCTGTGTGTTGGCGGCGTTCAAGGCGGCATAATAGTCGGCTTGATGCTCCAGAATCATGGATTCAATCGGCAGATAGGTGAAGATAGGCTCCCATTTGCGCAGAATCAGCGTTTGCCAAAGCCGCCCTGTTCTGCCGTTTCCATCTGCAAAAGGATGGATGAACTCAAACTCATAATGAAAGACGCAGGAAGCGACGAGCGGATGCGCAGTCGTGTTTTGCAGCCATTCAAAGAGCTGCTGCATGGCTTCAGGGACATATTGGGCGGGCGTACCGGCATGAATGAGCTGATCCCCTGCATAAACGCCGACACCTGTATTGCGGAACGTACCCGCGCCCATGACGAGCCCATCCATCATAACGCGATGGACTTTGAGCAGATCGTCGATGGAGTACGGATCGAGCGTCGGAAGCAAATCATACGCCCGAAAAGCATTTTGCACTTCCCACACTTCCTGCTGCGGGGCGAGAACGCGCTTACCGTTCAGCAGCGCCGTCACCTGATCGAGCGTCAGGCTGTTATGCTCAATCGCCAGCGAAGAATGAACGGAACGGATGCGGTTGGCGCGATGCAGCTGCGGTTGAGCAGACAGATTGCCGCGTACCGTGATTTCCTTGACCGTCGCTGCAATTTCGGTGGAAAGGCGGAGGATTGCGTCCGTCAGTTGATAGGGCGGGGTATAGGCACACATTGTTGGATACCTCTGAGAGATGGATTTATGTTCGTAGATAATGAGTTTATGGGAATGAGAGCTAGCTGTACCTATTCTTATTCCTGAATATTTGAGTATCTAACAGCTTCATCTATTTTGTACATCAGCATACTTGCAAAGACTAGCTGGCGCATTGATTCGTCGGCAGAGATTGTAATATTTGCGTGTGCTTTAGGATTGCGCAAAGCCGACATTGCTCCTGATAGCATTTCCATGTACCCTTTTTGAATGTTGAATCCAGTATCGTTGGATCGGTCACATATCTCAATGATAGGAGTTTTTGCAGAAAAGACCGTTTTCATTACGGTATCTCCGTCAGGAGCTTTTTCCTGAGGATGCACGATGGAAAACAGTTTTTTAACGCGGTCGTTGATTTCAATAAAAGCATCGCAAGCAGCATCTGAATAATGCCCATCTAAATATAAACGCTTAGATACCTTTTCGATACGCGGATGGATCAATCCCCAAACGTGAGTTGCTGGTTGGGTATCTGCTTTGAGTAAAGCTATCAGAATTTCAAAAATTCGTCCCCAAATCGCTGGATTTGTAAAACCGTATCCAATAAACAAGCGATCTTTTAACGTAAATAGCTCGTCGCTGAAAAAAGGATATTCGCGGGCAATATCTTGAGAAATATGAATCAATGTATTTTTGACATTTGTGATGTCGTTAGGGGAGATTTGTAGGGAGGGCCAATTATATTGAGAATCTAAATTGGTCATCCAATTTAAAAGATGCTGAATCATAGGAATATTCATGTTTAACTTCCCCCCTTTTGGAATGTAAATGCAGAAGCGATTCAATTTTACAACTTCTTCATCAATTCCATAAACTCCCTAACCGGATACGCGCCGTCAAATCCGGTATCATTCTCGTCAAACACCATATAGTAGCGGTACTTTGCGCCCGCCATATCTGCCCATTTACGACCGAGCTGTAATTTGATACGGCTATCGCTGTTGTCACGGTCATCGCCCTTTGTTTCGACGAGGACGATTTTACCGCTGTTTGTGGCGACGATGAAATCCGGGTAGTGGTTGATAAACCCGTTGAGAACAAAGCTGGCTTTGTTGCTGTCGATGACGCGGTGCCACCAGCGAACATTGGGCAGACCGGCAATTTCGGTGATGACGCGATGCTCAAAATTGTTGACGTCGGCTTCCTGCTCGTAGAGCGATTTGTTGATGGGAAGCATGGTGGAGGTAGGAGAGATGGATTTCGGAAAACGGTATTGAGGTTCAACGATGATTTCTCCGGATTCGATTTTTGCGATAAACTGTTTTTCCCGATAGTCATCGATCATGCCGTTGATTTTCGATTTGATGGCGTCGGCATAGAGGAAGGGATTGGATTCCATGCGCGCCAGATCGTCGGAACTCATCGGCTCGACGATGCGTTCGATATACCTTTTCAAATCGCTTGCGCCGACCGAATCCATGCGATTCAGTTGAGCGTAGAGCAAATCACGACACATCTCCTTCTTCTTATCCGGCGGATAGCTCTGAATCAGAAGTGTGTACGCCTGCACGGATTTTTCGGAAAGGGGAATATAGCGGGGCAGACCTTTGTTGCTGTCCAGATCAAGCATGGTTACGTTGTTCTGGGACGGGCTGAATGTGATCTGCGTATCCTTATCGGCGAGCGTGAAGCCGTCTGCAAGGGATTCCTTGGTGACGGGCTGATGATCGTGATCGAACAGCAGGGAAGCGCCGATATCTTCCATGAATATAGGTAGGCGCAAATCAAGTACATCCGCATATTCAGGCTGCATTTCGTAAAATTTGCGCATATCATTGCCTCCAGTCAGGGGAATACCTGCTTCTTCCGCTTGTCTGATTTCTTCGTCAAACGCTGCGCCGCGCTGTTCAGCCTCATCCATCATTTGGGAAATCGCGGTGGAAGCGGTTGCCATTGCATCTGGGTTTTGCACTTGAGCTTGAAAACGCTCACGAAGAGCCTGTGTATCAAAGCCGAGGAACTCCTCTTGATCGTCCGACAGATTCTGCGGCGGAATGTCCTCGACGGTCTGCTGCACGGGCGGCGCAACGGGCTCTTCGGGTGCGTCCTCGCCGATTCGATAATCCTTTTCAGAGAAACCGGCGCGATTTAATCCTTTTACAACGTTTTCGACCGTTTCGCGGAAATCGGCAGAGCAGGTCATGACATATGCCATGTTCAGCAGCGGACGGGCGTGCTTGCGGGCATAGGGCAAACGAAGAACACGCCCGACGATTTGTTCCACGTCAACCTTGGAGGTGCGGTTGGCGAGTGTCGCCAGAATATAGGCGAACGAACAATCCCAGCCCTCTTTCAGCGCGTTGACAGTGATGATATAGCGAATCGGGCAGGAAGGAGAAAGCAGCCTGACGTTTTTCAGCTCATTGATCTCGGAGGTTTTGATGGCGATTTGCTCCTTCGGCACGCCGATTTTAATCAATTCATTTCGGAGCTGCTCAAACGTCGTGGCGCTGTCCTTGCCTTTGGGTTGAGCCTGAAAAAGAACGATCGGGCGAACGTATGAACCGGTCTGCTCGGCTTCGAGTCGAGCTTCCTTTTCAAGGCTGGATTGAAGCTGAAGCGCGTCAAGCAGCACGTCCGACTTGGTACGCCGATTATAGATGATAACCGGCAGCTTGACCATGTTTTCCTTTTTGAGTTCGCGGGCGTCCACGATGGAGATGATGTTGCTGTTGCTCTTGGGCGTGGCGGTCAAATCCAGAACGAAGGAAGGATTCAGATTGTGCAGCATCTCGACGCTCAAATCGCTCTGGGCGTTGTGGCTTTCATCGACGATGACGACAGGGGAGAGCTGATTGATGACCTGAATCAGCGCGGTTTCATCGACGCTGGGAACGAGCGCGTCCCGATCTGTATAGTGCGCGACGAACGGCGCAAGATTGCCGTTCTCCTGATAAATCTTGCGCCCTTCCTTGCGCGTGATCCTCAACGAATCGTAGGTCAGAACGAAGATGGAGAGATTCTCCCGCACGCTGGACGGGGAAAGCGCCTGCCCGTTCAGCGCCTGCGTACCGTCGTAGACCTCGACGCGCGCGCCGAAATCGAAGTTGATTTGCTGGCGATAAGGGTCTTGCGGATCGCGAAGGTGGGCGATGGTTTGTTCCAGAATCGCGGTGGAGGGAACGAGCCACACGACGGCTTTGGTATTCAATGCGCCTATGCCGTCGAAGATGTGCTTGATGGAAGCGCACGCCAAAAGCGTCTTTCCGCCGCCAGTCGGCACCTTGAAGCAGACATGGGGCACGCCGGATAACACGTCGTTATATGGCGGCAGTGTATTGTGTCCCAAGCCGATGGAGATACCGAGTTTATGCCAGTGTTCATTGTAGGCTGTATTCAGGTTTTTCGTGCTGTTCAGAAGGGAGATATACGCATCCAGTTCGTGAAGGACACGCTTTTGATAATTCTTGAGTTCCATGTTGCCCCTCCTTTACAGCGCGGCGATATCGCGCGGGATTTTCTTAAACGTGATATGGAAACGCGCCATGTCCTCGGCACTCAGCGTGTTGGAATCCGCATAAATCAGATAGCCTTCCGCGCGGGTTTGAATGGTTTGCAGGAAAGCACGGTTGAGCGTCGTCATCCGATCCGCTTCATAATAGAAGTAGTAGGCGTGGTTTTCGTGTACGCCAAGCAGATATTTTTCGTTTTCGGATGCGGCAGGAAGGGCGCATCGGGTTTCCGTATAGTAGACGTATGCGCGGATTTTCTCCTCAGCGGCGTTCGGATTGAGCATTCCGTTGATGAGCAGCGCATCGTCCAGCTCATAGAAGCTGAAACCGCCGCCCGTTCCTTCTACGGCTTTGTTGCCCTCGCCGTAACCGTTGATGACACGGCGCACACGTTCGGCGGTAATGCTTTCGGCATAATCGCCCATTTCAACGAGGATGAATTTGCGATGACCGCCATCCTGCTTGTTCATGTTGAGAACGGCGTGGGCGGCGGTGCCGGAACCGGCGAAGGAGTCGAGGATGATAGCGTCTTTATCGCCGACGATTTGCAAAACAAACTGAATCAGACGAGAAGGCTTGGGTGTATCAAAAGGGGCTTTTCCCTTAAAAATAGAGAGGAGTTCTTTCTTGGCTTCGTCCGTATGTCCCGTGTCATTATGTGACCAAAAATTTGTTGGAAGTTTGCCGCCGACATTTTCAAGATAGGTTTTTCTGGCAATGCCGCCCTGCCCACCCTTAGTAAAGAAGAAGCGAGGCCATTGTCCACGCTTGTATACAAAAGTGGCATGAGCAGCAGATTCTTCTAAAGATTTAGAAAGAACGATTCCCATAACGCCTTTGCGAACGTCATTGACAGAAACTCCGCAAACTTCGGCTCGTTTTTCATCATCGTGTAGATCGCGGAGTTCATAATCACACCAGCCCTGCATGATTTCGAGCATTTGGTCTTGCTGATAACGCCAACAAGCACTTGCGCTGGGATAAAGCATTTTTCCAGTGAATGGATGTTGAATGGCATAAACCATACCTTGATGAGATGCAGCACCAGGCGCAAAAGCATTATCAGTGCGCCAAAGCGTAGTATCGTTATCGGGATTTTTATATTTGGCATTCATTTCTACGGTTCTCGGCAGTTTTGATGGTTGCCAATCCGGTAGTTTACTATATACAAGGATATGCTCAACTTCATTGACGATGCCTTTTGAATCGTTACGGGTTGAGTAGGTGCGTTGCCAGGAAATGTTGGAAACAAAACAGTTGGCACCGAAAATTTCATCGCAAATCAGCTTGAGGTTGGCGTATTCAGTGTCGTCAATGCTGATAAAAATAACGCCATCCTCTGCCATCAACTTTTGCAGCAGCTTGAGCCGCGGATACATCATGCAAAGCCACTTGTCGTGGCGGCTCAAATCCTCGCCCTCTGCGCCGACAACCTTTCCCAGCCATGCCTTGATATGCGGATCGTTGACATTGTCGTTGTACACCCATTTTTCGTTGCCCGTGTTATACGGCGGATCAATATAGATGCACTTCACCCGTCCCTCGTACATCGGCAGCAACGCTTTGAGCGCATCCAGATTGTCGCCGTGGATAATCATGTTGCCGTCATCGTCCCCGCCGTTCGGCGCAAAGGTGTATTGCTTTTCCAGCGTGCGGAACGGCACATCGAGATGATGATTGACGACTTTATCTTTTCCGATCCAGTTAAGGGTTGGCATGGAAACCTCCTGAAAATATATATGTCAAAGAAAAATGCTATATGTGATACTATGCAGTATTTTAGCATGATACGCTGCACTTCGCAAGTTGATGCAATAAAGAATCCGCCTTCGACCAACCGATGAGAACGGATTTTCTTCTATTGGAAAGAAAAAAATGCACGCTTATGGGGAGCGTGCAGAAAAATGGTGGATATTCTGATGTCAGGAGATAGCTTCGCTAAAATCGAACATTTCTAGTTGTTGATGAAGGTATTGACCGAAGGTGAGATGTTTATCAGCTTTTAGAACATTTTTAAAATCTTCCCAAAAGAAAATGTCGTGGATTGTATATGGATATCCAGAAGCCTGATCTGCACGATGAAGAATTCGGGCACCAAAAGGGGTAGGAGAAGGCCCTGCAGTTGCTATTCCTTTTTGTTCATCGACAGAATATAAATAGTCATTTCCTTTTCCATCGCATGAAATGCGCAAATTGTCCCGATTCATTAGCTTTTTGGAATAACTTAATAAAGGATGACAAGGGGATAGATTCCGATATGGTGCCAACTTGGATTGAATATCAGTTGATAACGGAGTGGTTTCTTTTAGAAGCGCAGAAAAACAGTCGCGGTGTTTATACTTGAGAAAGAGAAGAAAGAAATATAAAATCCATGCTTCTTGTTCTGCGTATGTTTTAAGCCGAATATCCCATAAGAGATGATATACACAGAATAGTGTGTCGATTTCACGTAAAGAACATTGACCAGAGAGAATATTAGCTTGCTCTTGAAAATTTACAGATTCAGTAAGCCTTGTGTCGATTGCACCTGACTTTTCCTTGATATAATCAGCGATTGATGGGTGGGGAAGAACAGCAATGTAGTCAAACAATTTGAAGATATAGCCATCTGCATCAATGCTATCTCCGTAAAAATGATGAATTGCAGACTTTAACTGAGTGATATCGAGGGCAAAGATGAAGATGACATTTGGCACATCAATAAGATGTTTCGCAACTTCAAAAGTTTTTAGAGCAAATTCAGGACTGCATCGATCCAGTTCATCAATAAGAAAGACAAGGGGATGTTCTTCAGAACAGCATTCTCCGAGTGCCTGCTTGAACAGGTTAAATATTTTTAGCTTTTTTTCAAAATCTGATTCGGATTCATCTTTGATTTCATCGATTGTGGCATCATTAATTGAATCAATGATTGCATCAAAAGATGAGCCTAAAATGGCTTTTGCGCCAATGCTGGTAACAGCAACAAGTACCTTTTTAATAACAGTGTAGAGTTTCTTTTTTTTCTCATCAACATCTTGCTCATTTTGCGCGTCGATGAATAAATCTTCGTTTTCGAGTAAATATAAGAACGGAGAAATGGCATCTTGGTAAATGTCAAATTTCCATGCATCATAGCGGATAATATTATATTTCTCTTTTTCCTTTAATTTGCTTTCAAACATTTCAAGAAAATATGTTTTACCAGATCCATAAGAACCGTCGATTGCAATAGAATAGTTCTGAAATTGACTATCCCGTTTATATTCTGAACGATGTTCTATCAAATGAAAAAGAAAATCGGAGAACTGTTTTCGGTTGAGAGCATCGTTGGCTTCAAAAGTTCTCATCTTAAAGCACCTCCATGTAAGTCAAAGTCAGAATACTACCTGGTATTTTAACATAATGAACGGTATTCAATAAATTAATAAACAATAAAGAATCTGTTTTGTTGGTTCCTTGACCCCAATGAATATCTAAAAAACCACGCTAATCCTTATTTTCCAGCAACCTCATCGCCCTTTTCCGAACCTGTTCCTCCATGAGCTTGAGTCTCTTGGGCGGCAGATTATACCGCACATGCCGCTTAAACCGAAATCCCAGCAGCTTTCGGAGCTGTTCCCGATTTTCGTCAGCCATAAAGCGTTTGGCGGTGGCGAAAAAGTCGTCGTATACGCACGGAACGAGCGTGTCGATGTATTGTTGAAATGCTTCCGCGCTTTCGTAGTCTTCCGGTCCGGCTTGATTGAACAGAGAATTTCCGTGGTCAAAGAGCGGGGCGGGCGCGGCGATGGTGTTGGTTTTGTTGTCGATCATAAAGCCGAAATTGCCGTAGTGCCTGTCTGTGTTGCAGATCACCGCGTCAAACACCAGCATATCGCGGAAAGCCTTCTGGAACGGTTCGCCCAGATTTTCATAATAGGCGGCAACCGCATCGAAACCGCCTCTTTGCACCAGATTGCCGATGGGCATATAGGCGTGGTCGATGTCGGTGAACAGCTCGCAGGTGGAACAGAGCCGACCTTTCCATTGCGACAGACCGTATGGAATCGCGTCAATCCCCATGGCGGCGGCGACCTGCGCGGCGTAGTATTCGCAATACGGCTCTGCGCCCGTGTTGTAGCCGCCGTCTGTGCCGCCCTTGTACAGCGTGACCTTGCCGCTGATTCTGCGCCAGCACTTGGGCAGCATGCCGTTTGTCGTAAATTCGGGGCTGGAAGCCAGCGACGAGCGGTTGCTGCTGCCATAGCCGGTAAAGGCAATGAGCGCCAGCACTTCGCTGAAGCGGTTCTCAAAGAGATTGTACTTTTCAAAGGTGCCTTCAAAGTCTTCTTCGACGACCCAATAGCTGTCATCCACGGAAAGCCCTTTACAGAGCGCGAGAATCCCCATCGGGCGGTTGGCGTTCAATCCGCATTTTGCCAGAAGCCGATTGACGTAGGCGCGGTTGCGGGGAATGGTGCGGCGGCGCATCCAGCGGCTGATCCCTTCCGGCGACAGCTCCATATCCAGCGGCAGAAGATGCCTTTGATCTTTGGTGATCCAATGCACTTCGATCTCGGGCGTGCTGGAATCGTTGGTCGCGGAAAAACGCAGAAGCGGAATGTCATACTGCTTCAAAATAAGTTCCATGTTGCCGCCTCCCTGTCCTTGCTTTTCTGATTCCTACTCTACCACGAATGGCGCGAACGTTCAAGATTTTTCAGAGTATAGATTACACAGGATGCAAAAAGGAAATCCGTCCCCGCCGACCACCCGACAGGAACGGATTTCCTTCTATTCAATTACCGCGTAACAGCTTTCAGATATTCCTCGCTTTTCCCGCTCATAACCAGTTCAACATACGCCAGCGGGTCGTTGTAGATGAGCCAATCCAGCTCGGAACGCTGCTGCATGGTGTGCGCGACCGCGTCTTCGACGGTGGGCGTATAGATGGAAAGTACAAAGCCATCTTCATATTCGACATCCACGCAGGCGGTGTCAATGTTGAATTGGCAGGATATAATTCTTCTCATAGCGATTCCTCCTTGTGTTTCGGTTGTTCTTTCGGTGTTTCTTTCAGCAGCTTTTGCAGAACATCGTTCCCGATTCTGCCGACCAGCGCATCCAGCTTGTCCTTTGCTTTGTGTAACTCCTGATTTTCCATTTTCAGCCGAACCGTTTCGTGAGTCTGGTTCCAGTTTGCCGATTTGAAAGCGGTATTTTCTTTTTCGAGCTTCTGCACCTTGGCTTTCAGTTCGGTGTTTTCCCGAAAGAGCGAACGGGCGTATTTCAGGAGCTTTCCCAGAATCGGAAGCGCCTTTTTCTCCCGAAACGCCTTGCCGGATTCCAGCATCCCGGCTTCCGGGAGCAGCCTTTCGGGATCGTCGTATTTCCGGACAAACTTCTCGGTATTCTTGAGAATCGGCGCGATATCGTCGAGCTGTTCCTGCTTTTCGGAAAGCATGGTTTCGGCAGTCGCTGTCTGTTCCTGCAATGCGCCGATTTGGGTTTCGAGCGCGGCGACTTCCTTGCTTCGTTCCTGCTTCTTATAATCCAGAACGGAGAGATGTTCCTCATGCGTTCCTTTCTGCTCCCATTCGATATCATGCCGTGCCATGATGGAGGCGAGCGCCTGCTTTTCGGATTCAATCCACTGGTTCAACTCGGTGTGGCTTTTTGTGCCGCCCGCAAAGCCGAGTGCTTCCAATGCCTTTTTGAGCGACACACGGGTTTCGAGTCCGCGCTTGCTGCCGGTTGTGAACGGAATGAAATCAATATGCAGGTGCGGCGTGGCTTCATCCATGTGCAGATGCGCGGAGAACACGCGCAGCGTCGGGTTTCGCTGCTGGAAGGATTGCATGTACTCGTCGAGAATCTGACAGGCGAGCTGTCCGTTCTCAGATGTGGCGTTCATGTCGTCTTTGTTGCCGATCTGGATGATGAGTTCTTCAAACAGCTTTTCCTGCTTGCCCGTGCGGATTTTCTCGTAGTAATCGTCAATCACGCGATCCCTGCGGGTCTGCTTTTCGTTGTAATGAGCCAGTGCGTTGTCAAACAGTTCGTGATAGACGGCTCGGATGTCCTCATTGCGGTATTCGACGTTGAGCGGCGTTCGGCTGGAATCGACGTTCTCAGCGATGAATTGACGGCTGTTGTGCGACAATGAGCCTTTGCCGCGCATGGCGGAGATGGTTCTTTTCACGGAGCGTCCTTTCTTGTGCGAGGCTGGGTTGCCGGGGGTTCTGTTACTCTTGTCAAGAGTAACGCAAAAGCACTTTTGACACTTCGCATCAAAAGCGCCCTTGCGCCCTCCGAGGGGGAACGGGGAGTACGACGCGGGCTGGGCGTGCTCCCGATGGCGTACCGCCCTCACGACAGGAACAGGAGCGTGTCACGCTCCTGTCAGTGGCGGAGAACGAACGGATTCACCAACGGAAGTCGGCAGGCATCCCGATGCTTTCGAGGTAACGCTGTCGTGCCTGTTCGCGTTCGGCTTCGGTTGCGGCGGTTTTGTACTGGGTGAAGCGTTCATGGCAGAGCATCGCGTCGAGCTTTCGGGAAAGTCCCCGGCGAATGGTTTCCTCCGCGGATGGATTGTTATAGAGATGATAGAGGATTAAGTCGCAGAACAGATCCTGCGAAATCTGGACGTTTTTCATGTTTTTCTCCCTTCCGTGTCGCTCGTGACGCTCGTGTCGCTTTTTTAGACAATGAGCCAATGTGAAAAATAGCGTCACAAGCGACACGAGCGTCACGCTTTTGGCTTTTCAAGAGTAAGGATAATCAGCCGTCCAGAATGGAATCGAGTGTTTTCATACAAAATTCCATAATCATTGTACAAAAGATCGGCGTTGGCGTTCAGATGCCGGGTCAGTACATGGGTGAGCAGAGGGACGTCCGCAAGCTGGGCGTGGAGTTCGGAAGGTGTGCCGCGCCATTCCGGAGAAAGCGGCGTGACCAGCTTGGAAACGGAAAGGAGAACGGGGTCTGGCGGCGTTCGCCAGACCTCGGTTTCCGCTTTGATGAGCTTCCAGATGCATTTTTCGTGATCGAATTGGAGCAGCAGCTCCTGATCCTGCTGGTCGCGTCCGACGACGCTCAACACAGCGTTGGTGTCGGTGCGCTTCTTCTTTTGCAGGATGAACGCACCGTCTGCCGCGCCCAATAGACCGTTCGTTCCGGAGATCATGTCGAAGCTGTCCTCGGATTCCATCTTGCGCGTATGATGGACGATGAGCAGGCAGAGATTATGCTTGTCGCTGAACGCCTTGAGCCGACCGACAATCTCATAATCGTTGGCGTAGTTGTATTTGTCGCTTCCGATTTCCCGAATCTTCTGCAAGGTGTCCACGATCATCAATCTGGTTTCGGGATGATGGGCAAGAAACGCTTCAAGCTGGTCGAACAGCCCGCCGCCAAGCGTCATGGACTGCGTCGCAAAGTGCAGATTGGGCGTATCCTCTGAACCGAACATCTTGTATAGGCGTTTCTGGATGCGGGCGTAGTCATCTTCAAGGGCGAGATACAGCACCTCGCCCGGATGCACGTCGTATTGCCAAAGGGAAATTCCCGTCGCGACATGATAGCTGAGCTGCGCCATGAAGAAGGATTTGCCGATTTTCGGCGCGCCGACGAACAGGTAAGCTCCGGCGTAGAGCAGACCGTCGATGATGGCGGCTTTCGGGGGATAGGTCGTGTCGTAGAGTTCTGTCATGGAAAGCGTGTGCAGGGAGTTGTTATTTTTCCTGTCCTTTGGTATAATGTCATTGGACTTTTTGTTTTGTGACTGCTCCCCGGCTGCGCCAACAGCCGGAATCGGGGCGGTCATTTTTGTTTGGTCGAGCATATTTCTCTGGTCGGGCATGAATCAAACCTCCTTCATACCGTTAAGGAGCAGAAGCAGGTGATCCAGCCTCGCCGCCCAATCCGAATCCGGCAGGGAACCGGATTCAGACAGGCGGGCGCAGAGGAACGCGAGTTCCTGTTTCATGGCTTTGTACACCCTCGGATTGCCTTGAACAGTGATTTCAAATTTCAGCAGCCTTGCGATGATGTAGTCCTGCTTGGTCATGCCGGAGAGCCGCACCATGCTGTCAAGCAGCGCGTCTTCTTCCGGCGACATGCGGAAGGAAACGGTTCTGCTTCGCCAGCGGTTGCAGCAGTCCATCACTTTTCGGGACACGGTTTATCCTCCTCCTTTGTCCATTCGCTGTTGAGCCGGTTTGCCATTTCGGTCTGCTTGGTGGGAAAAAGATGGGCGTAGCGGTAGGTGATGTCAATGCTTTCGTGCCCGACGCGCTCGGCAATGGCAACGGCGGAAAAGCCCATTTCGATGAGCAGCGAAACGTGCGAGTGCCGCAGATCGTGGATGCGGATGCGTTTAACGCCTGCGGCTTTTGCGCCCCTGTTCATCTCATGGTGCAGATATGCCTTGGAGATGGGGAAGATGCGGTCGTCGGGTTCCAGCCCATACAGCGACTTGATGTAGTCCTGCATCTCATCCACGAGAAACTGCGGGATTTTGATCGTTCGGTTGCTCTTGGGCGTCTTGGGCGGCGTGATGATGATATTGCCCTTGATGTTTTGCAGGGATTTATTGATGGTCAGCGTCTGCCGCTCGAAGTTGAAATCCGAAGCGGTCAGCGCCAGCAGCTCGCCCAGCCGGATGCCGCACCAGTACAGCACCTCGAAGGCGTAGTAGGAAGTCGGCTTGTCCATCACCACTTTGGCAAATTTCAGATACTCGTCCTTTGTCCAGAACAGCATTTCCTTGTGTGAATCCTTGCCCATGTTGCCGACGATCTCGGCGGGATTCTTTTGCAGGCGGTAGTAGCGAACCGCATGGTTGAAAATCGCGCTGAGCTGACTGTGGATGGATTTGAGATAAGTGGTCGAGTACGGTTCACCGTTCGGCTTTTTCAGGTTCATGATTTCGTTCTGCCATGCGATGATGTCCTTCGGTTCGATGGCGTTGATCGGGCGATCCTTGAAATACGGCAGAATCTTCAGGTCGATCATGTTGTTCTTGGATTCCCATGTGCTTTCGCGGATGCGCATCTGTTTGTCGTTTCGGTAGATTTCAACGAAGTCCGAAAACTTCATGTTCAGGTCGGCGGTGCTTTGCAGCAGAAAGCGGCGTTCCCAGTCCAGCGCGTCGCGCCGGCGGGCAAAACCGCGTTTCATTTTCCGTTTCTTTACGCCGCGAAAATCCTCGTAGTAAAAAGAAACGAAGTAGGTTCCGTTGGTGTCCTTGTAAGCGGGCATTACATCGCCTCCCCGTTGTCTGCCGGGGCGTTCATGCCATAGATCCGTTCATAGTAGTATCTGCGGCTGACCTTCCCGGAGATGGTCGTGTAGTTCTTCGCTTCAAGCTCGGCGTTCCATTTGTGGATGAGCTTGTAGGCGCTGGTGGTGGAAATGCCGAGGTCTTTGGCGATTTCCGGCGCGGTGACGAGAATAGAATTGTTGGTTTTCATGGTGTGTTTCTCACTTTCTGGACACTATATATTTTTGCTTAGTATCGACGCTTTTATCATACACTAAACAAATATACTTAGCAAGCCCTTTTGAAGAAAAATTTCTAACTTTTTTTATTTAGTATCCCTTGAGCGGGATTTTTTCGTGTGGTATACTGAGCGGGAACGAGATGAATCAGGGAGGAACACCGCTATGGCAGTGGGGGATAGAATCAAACGGGTGCGGAATTTCCGCGGGATGACGATGAAGGAGCTGGGAATGGCGGTCGGCTTCGATGAAAAGAGCGCAGACGTCCGCATTGCTCAGTATGAAAACAATTCCCGCAAACCGAAAGAAGAACTGATGCGGAAAATCGCTGCGGCGCTGGATGTGAGCGTGGCATATCTGGAAGACCCGACGATGAACGACGCGGAAGGGATTCTTCACGCGCTCTTTGAGCTGGACGACCAGTACCCATGGATGCACCTTGTCGAAACCGTCGATAACACGGATGCCGACCTGCCGCATAAGCGCGTGGCAGTCTGCTTTGATTACAACATCCTTGACAGCTTCATGGCTGAGTGGATGCTCCGCAAGCAGCAGCTCCGGCACAGGGAGATCACCCGCGAGGAATATCAGGAATGGAAGCTGAACTGGCCTTCCACCGCCGACGACTGCGGAAAGTTCCAGCCGAAAAAAGCGTGGAGAAAAGAATAAAGACATGAAAAACCCTCCGAAACTTTGCCGTTTCGGAGGGCATTTTCATGTCTTCCTCAAATTTTGAAGAATAAGACCGAAAGTATCAAATCCGTATCGTTTGGCTTTTGATGCACTCAAAAACTGAACAATACTTGACTTTTTTGACCGTTTCGGATTATTCCCACTCCACCGTTGCCGGCGGCTTGGTGGTGATATCGTACACGACGCGGTTGACGCGCGGCACTTCGTTGACGATGCGCGCGCTGACCTTGGCGAGCAGATCGTAGGGCAGGCGCGCCCAATCGACGGTCATAAAGTCGTCGGTCGTCACGGCGCGGATGGCCAGCACGAAATCGTGCGTGCGCTCGTCGCCCATCACGCCGACGGTGCGGGTGTTGGTCAGCACGGTGAAATACTGGTTGACGTCGCGCTCAAGACCGGCCAGCGCGACTTCCTCGCGCAGAATCGCGTCGCTCTCGCGAACGGTTTCCAGCTTGTCCGCCGTGATGTCGCCCATGATGCGGATCGCCAGACCGGGGCCGGGGAACGGCTGACGCCAAACCATGTCGTGCGGCATGCCCAGCTCCTCGCCGACCTTGCGAACCTCGTCCTTGAACAGCATGCGGAGCGGCTCCACCAGACCGCCGGTGAACTTCGCGCGCACATCGGCCGGCAGACCGCCGACGTTGTGGTGCGACTTAATCACCGCGCTGCCCTTGACCGAGCCGGATTCGATCACGTCCGGGTAAATCGTGCCCTGCGCGAGGAATTCCACACCCTCGAGCTTCTTGGCCTCGTCGGCGAAGCAGTAGACGAACTCGCCGCCGATCAGCTTGCGCTTCGTCTCCGGGTCGGAAACGCCCGTCAGCTTGGTCAGGAAGCGGTCGCGCGCGTCCACGATGACCAGATTCACCGGGAACTGGTTGGTGAAGACCTCGCGGACGGATTCGGTTTCGTTTTTGCGCATGAAGCCGTGATCGACGTAAACGCAGGTCAGGCGCTCACCGATGGCGCGGGAGATCAGCGCCGCCGCGACGGAGGAATCCACGCCGCCGGAGAGGCCGAGCATCACGCGGCCGTTCGGGCCGACCTGCTCGCGGATGGAGGCGATGGCGTTGTCGATGAAGGTGCTCATCGTCCAGTCGCCCGTGCAGCCGCAGACGTTATACAGGAAGTTGGCGATGACCTTCTGCCCCTCTTCGCTGTGCGTGACTTCCGGGTGGAACTGCACCGCGTAGATGCGCTTTTCGGGGTTCGCCATCGCGCAGAACGCGCAGTTTTCGCTGTGGGCGATGGAGGTGAAGCCCTCCGGCGCATGGGTGACGTGGAAGGTGTGGCTCATCCACGCGACAGACTGCGCCTTCATGCCGGCAAACAGCGGGCTGTTGACGTCGAAATCCACCGGGATACGGCCGTATTCGCGCTGGGCGGCGCGCTCGACGGTGCCGCCGAGGGTGTAGGCCGTCAACTGCATGCCGTAGCAGATGCCCAGAACCGGGATGCCCTGCTCGTAGATGGCCGGGTCGATATGCGGCGCATCCGCGTCGAGCACGGAAGCGGGGCCGCCGGAGAGGATGATGCCCACCGGCTTCTTTTCAAGGATTTCGGAAAGCGGCGTCAGGTAGGAAACAACCTCGCAGAAAACCTTGGCTTCGCGCACACGGCGGGCGATGAGCTGGGTATACTGCGCGCCGAAGTCCACCAGAACAATTCGCTGCACATTTTGCATCGGATGCGGAACCTCCTTTGGTTGTGAAGAAAAACAAGCCGTCCGCAAAGGGACGTAAGCCATAACCTCTATTCTACACAGTTTTTCGTGCGAAATCAAGAGAAGCCGGGAAAAAGTTCATCAAACGGGCGCTTTTCGGCAGGTTCGATGAAGGAAGGCGGCCGGTTTGCGCGCTTTTCAACCGCGGACGGTCGTGGTATAATCAAAACAGATTGGAAAACACAGAGGGAGGAACGGCGCATGTTTCAAAATCGGGATACCATCGCGGCGCAGGCGACGGCGGCGGGAGAGGGCGGTGTGGCGATTGTCCGCGTGAGCGGGGCGGACTGCCGGCGGATCATATCGCGCGTGTTCCGGGCAAAGAACGGGAAGCCGCTGGAAAACCGCGTGCTGACCTACGGCTATGTGATGGAGGAGGGCGGCGTTGCGGACGAGGCGATGGCCGTGCTGATGCGCGCGCCGCACAGCTACACGCGTGAGGACGTGGCGGAGATTCACTGCCACGGCTCGCAGGCGCTGGTCGGCAAGATCCTGAGGCTGCTGATGGCGGCGGGCGCGCGGATGGCCGAGCCGGGCGAGTTCACCTACCGGGCGTTTCTGAACGGGCGCATTGATCTGGCGCAGGCCGAGGGCGTGATGCGGATGATCCGCGCGGGGAGCGAGCGCGCCATGCGCAGCGCCGTGCGGCAGATGGAGGGCGGCGTTTCCGCGTTCGTGCGGACGGCGCGGGAGGAGATCACGTCTCTGCTGGCGGCCATGGCGGCGGAAATCGACTTCCCGGACGAGGTGGAGGAGAAGCAGACC
>ERZ772820.1607-NODE-1607-length-17358-cov-11.266486_pt1 | contig 17358 bp, 17 predicted proteins | sample MGYA00511377_ERZ772820 | MGnify/ENA primary metagenome ERZ772820 (study PRJEB29015, sample SAMEA2737684) | human gut metagenome | biome: human gut; feature: human-associated habitat; material: faeces | place: China | collected 2012 ...
AGGGCGCGGGCATGATGCTCGAGGGCGCTGACAAGGCTACCACCGACAAGCTGGCCGGCATCCTGGCCGCCAAGCACATCATCTAAGGAAGGAGAAAAGAAAATGGCTTTTAATAGTGCTGATACCGCTGCCTTCAAGAACGTATGGGTGTTCTGCGAGCAGCGCCAGGGCGTGATGATGCCCACCACCTTCGAACTGATCTCCGAGGGCCGGAAGCTGGCCAATGAGCTGGGTGTCGAGCTGTGCGGCATCCTGCTGGGCGACAACGTTGACGGCATCGCCGCCGAGCTGGGCGAGTACGGCGCCGACAAGGTGTACGTGTACAACTCCCCCCTGCTGAAGGACTTCACCACCGATGCCTACACCAAGGTGATCGTGGAGGCCGTTGAGGAGCTGAAGCCCGAGGTGCTGCTGTTCGGTGCCTCCAACATCGGCCGCGACCTGGCTCCCCGCTGCGCCGCCCGCCTGCACACCGGTCTGTGCGCGGACTGCACCCACCTGGACATCGACATGCCCAACTACAAGGGCTTCCTGCGCGAAGCTTCCACCCTGCCCGAGGAGCGCATCGAGAAGCTGGGCACCGTCATGATCAACCGCGAGCCCCATCCCGTGGATCGCGACCTGAAGATGACCCGTCCCGCTTTCGGCGGCCACCTGATGGCCTCCATCATCTGCCCCCGCTTCCGCCCCGCCATGGCAACCGTGCGCCCCGGTGTTATGAAGAAGCGCGAGTGCAAGAAGAACGTTGAGATCCTGCATCCTGCGTTCGAGCTGGCTGCTGCTGACATCCACACCGAGGTCACCGAGACCGTCAAGGCCACCAAGAAGCTGGTTGACCTGATCGGCGCTGACTTCATCGTGTCCGTGGGCCGCGGTATCTCCAAGGACGTGGAAAAGGGCATCAAGCTGGCCGAGGAGCTGGCTGAGGTCCTGGGCGGCGTCGTGGGTTCCTCCCGTGCCTGCGTGGACGCCGGCTGGATCTCCGCTGACCATCAGGTCGGCCAGACCGGCAAGACCGTCCATCCCAAGGTCTATGTTGCTCTGGGTATCTCCGGCGCCATCCAGCACAAGGCCGGTATGCAGGATTCCGAGTGCATCATCGCCGTGAACAAGAACGATACCGCTCCCATCTTCGAGGTGGCTGACTACGGTATCGTCGGTGACCTGTTCAAGGTCGTCCCCGAGCTGATCGAGTCCATCAAGGCTGCCAAGGCTGCGAAGTAACTACGCTTTCTTCCTTCTCTTCTTACATTTGCATTGCGGATACACTCCACGACCCGTGGGCAGGCTCCTCCCTCCTACATCACAATAACCATTCATTTACTCAGCAGACCATGATTTTTGGAAAGCTTGCTCATCTCTACCGACACCAAAACTGTACCAATTTTAGCGACTTTCTGCCTGCTCCGGGTCTGGAGCATCTACAACAGGTAGTATGCTTTGAGCAGAAAAATTTTATTAATGCTTCGAGGCGAAGCATACTCTCTATGGGTTTGATGTAGGCAATGAATCCGGCTGGATGTACAAAGTCAAGGGCTGGTTTCCCAACTACGGCTGTTCCCGCTATCAGGTAGAAGACGGCGATGCGATCTGCTGGGTCTACACCTGCGATTTGGGTGCGGACGTAGGCGATAACTCTATGAGCAGTTGAGATCGTTAGATACGGCTTGCTTTAGAAAAAGAGAGAGATAGGGCTTTGGTGCTGATTACCAAAAGCCCGATCTTCCCCTTTTCAAAGCAGTTTTGGAAGTTCACAAAAAGCAAAGGGCTATTTTTCGAGGGCATACCAATTTACCACGGAGTAACTAGATCTTCCCTGCACGGTGCTAATTAAATTTACCAGATACTGGATGGTGTTATGTGTCGGGCTTTTTAAGCTGTAGAGTGATGTTGCCGTGTACAGCTTGAGAACTTGCGGTGCGGCAAACGGCCTGTGATTAAGCGGAACACGACGGCTATGACCGCCCGCACCAGTCATTACGCAGTTCTTCACACGCAGGAGGTCACTGGTTCGAGTCCAGCAGTCTCCACCAAAAAGTTCCTGATTTCGTAAGAAATCAGGAACTTTTTTCGTTTATGCTCTCAAATAGTGACGCGGCATTTTGGCGTTTTTCGCTTGACCCAAACCGTGACCCAAAAGCCGAGAGGTCAGGAAAGCGCCGGAGAGGGGCGGATGGCATCATCCATCCCTCTCAGACTCTTTTTGTGGGCTACATGGTCTGGCTGATGACGCTGCCGATGGTATCGGCGGCGTCACGCTTCATCCCCTCCGTGGCGTGGGTGTAGGTGCTGAGAGTGAAGCCCGCGTCGTAGTGGCCCAGCGCACCGGACAGCGTCTTGACGTCCACGCCGTACTTGAGGGACAGCGTGGCGAAGGTGTGTCTGAGGTCGTGAAACCTGATGTGCTCCGCGCCGATGGCCTTCAGGATCTTCTCATGGGTGTGCCGGAAGGAGTCCGGGTCGAACATGGTGCCGGTCTTGGGCGATACGAACAGGTGGGGACTGTGGGGGTGCTTTGCGTGCTCCTCTACCAGCAGCTCCACCGCCCGCTGCGGGATGGCCAGCTTGCGGACGGAGTTGGGCGTCTTGGGCTGGCTGACCACCAGTTCACCGTTGATACGGTTCACCTGCTTGCTGACAGAGATGGTCATGTTCTCCACATCCAAGTCCGTCCATAGCAGGGCGAGGAGCTCGCCCCGGCGCAGACCGGTGGTCAGCTCCAGATAGAAAGCCGCCAGCAGTCCGCGCCGTTCTGCTTCGGCCAGATACGGGCCGATCTTGTCCTCCGGCAGTATCTTCATCTCGCGCTTCTCCAGCTTCGGCAGGCGGCAGCCCTTGGCGGGGTTGGTGAGGAGCAGCCGCTCCGCTACCGCCTGCTCCAGGCAGTTGTTCAGCAGCGTGTGGATGCCCCGTACCACGCGAGTGCTGAGACCCTTATCTTTCAGTTTGATGTGGGTATACCGTTGGATGCGGCCGGATTTTTGCAGGTCGTTGTAGAACTTCTGGATCTGGATGGTGGTCAGTTTTCCCAGCGGCGTGTTGCCCAACTCGGGAATGATGTGGTTGTCAATGTAGTTGAGGTAGTAGTCCTTGGTTTTCTCCCGCAGGCGCGGCTCGGCGTAGACCTCATACCACAGCTTGATCCACGCGCCCAGCGTGTACGACTTGGCACGGCTCATGTCCAGCTTTTCAGCCTCCGCAATGGCCTGCTTGAGCTTTTCCTTGGCTTCTGCCTGCGTCTTGGCGAGGACGCTCTTGTGGATGGGCTTGCCGGTGGCAGGATCATTGCCTGCGGTGTAGCGTCCCTCCCAGCGGCCATCCTTACGCTTGCGGATGCTACCCTCACCGTTTGCACGTTTCTTCGGCATGGTATCAACTCCTTTTCCTGGTAGCCAACACACATACCACAAGCCGACCTTAATAGCTATCGAAGACGGGCAGAGTTAAGAGAAAATTATCAATTGCACAGCGGGGGTATTCTTTGGTTACAGCGTGGTCATTTTTGTGTTGTGTTGGCGTCTATCCACTCCCGCAGTTTGTCCTTCGGCACCACGATGCGGCTGCCGATCTTCAGTGCAGGGAAGCCCTCACTGTGGACCAATTCATACGCTCCGGCGCGGGAGATGCCCAGCACTGCCGCCACCTGCACGACGTTCAGCATCAGGGGCAGCTCGTCGTAATTCTTATAGGTACATTCGTTCATTCGCTCCTCCTTACATCATGGTCATATCGAAACCGTGATACTGCCCATATTCTTCCTCGTAATTTTCCTGTTTCTGACAGCGGGACTGATACCACTCCACCAGTTCCTGCAGCAAGAGGCTGCTGTAATACAGCTCACGGGCAAGGTCACTGGCCTCGCTGTCCTCGTCCTCGCAGAGGGCGCAGATGGCAGCCACCGTACCGGCCATGCCGCAGACGGCATCCTCCAGCGTAGGTGTCGGCTCACGATGGTCATAGGCAATTTCCCGGCAGGCTTGCAGATAATCCGCGCCGCCCAGCCGGAAGTACAGCTCCATATTCTCGCGCTTCAGCGTCTGGTCGAACAGCTTGCTGTCCCGGCAGCGGATGTTCTCCGGGGTGGTGTAGGTGATGTATTTCTGGTGCGGCTCCCACTTCACATCGTAGCCATAGGCATTCATATACGCAACGAACTCCTGCTGCGTGCGGCTCTGCTCCATAGCCTCTTTGATATGATCCGTCAGCCGCCTCTTCCACATCGGGATGCGGAACGGGTCGGCCTTGGACTCTGTGACGGACAAACCGTACTCCCGGCAGAGTTGGCTACAGTAATCCTTGACCTGCTGCATCTCCCTTGCGGACTGATGGAATTTCATGCCCGTCTCGAAATTGACGGAGTTCATGATGATATGATTATGGATGTGGGCGGTGTTCATGTGGGTGACCACGATGCACTGGTAGCCCTCGAAATGCTCCGCCAGCTTCACGCCCAGCTCGTGCGCCGTTGTGAAGTCCAGCGGATCATCCGGTGCGAACGCCTGCACGATGTGGTAGTAGCCGCGGCCCTCCGTTTTGCGGAACTGCTTTTTCACTGCCTCGAATTCCGGCACCGCCGTCCGCGCTACACAGTTGACGCCGCTGATAAGCTGCTCCACCGTCTTTTCCCGGTTGGTGACATAGTCGACGATGCCCCTCAGTCCACGCGAGACAGCAATGAATTTAACGTTTGCCATGTGTTTTCATACACCTCCATGAACGGCTCCATGTTGACCAGCTCGATGTGACCCTGCCGCGCCATGACGACCAGCTGATTCAGGTTGTTGCCCTGCCGCCGCAGCTCGCGGATGAGGTCATCCACGCCGTCGATGACCGTCACATCCTTGTCCATGGCCGCGTCCCGCACATACTGGCTGAGAGACTTATGCGCCTTCTCCGCCTGGAGCGAGATGTATTTCTTCTGCCACCCCGCTACGCGGATGCGGATAAATTCTTCTTTCTTCATACGTTGCTCCTCCATGAATAGGGGTGTGGGCTTAGCCCGCATGCAGCGTTTGGGGAGCGGTTTCGGCCAGGGGCCGAAAACCGTACCACAAACGCGAAACTTGCCATCGCGCCGAAGGCGCGATGCTCCGCCTCCCCCAACTCCCAGCGTCCTGTGACACTCGTCCTACCCTGCGAGGCCACACAGCGGCTCACAGAGGCGAACACGGCGGTTCTTCGACTTGCGCCGACAGTTTCCGCTGTACCCGATGTCGTTCGGCGGCGGCTTCGGCGAGGTACAGTTGATGCTGGGTGTACCACTCCGCCGCTTCGCGGATGGGGCGAATGTGATAACGCAGGTTGCCGTTTTTCTTCAGCCCGTTCCGCATGATGACCGATGTCGGCTCTACGGTGATGAGACCCTTTTCTACCAGTCCGGCCACGTAGCGCTTGACGGAACTCTTGCTTTTGCCAATGGATTTTCCAATCGTTTCGTAGCTGGGCCAGCACTCGTAGGTGCGCGGGTCTTCCAGCCGCATCAGTACAGCGTAGGTCGCCAGCTCGCCGGTGCTTAAGTGCAGAGAGAATATCTCGTTGGGCAGTGGTGTGAAGTTTTTCGTTTTGTTGTTTTGTAAGTTCAATAGACACCTCCGATTCCTGTTGACATGGCTGCGCGAATGGTGTAGACTAATTGCAATTTACATTAGACATTTAGTTTGAATCTATCATAACAGAGGCGGCATATCCTGTCAACGCTGTCAAGCATTATTTACAATTAGTCCATAATTGGAGGGTGTTATGTGGTACTGTAAAATGTATTTCCCCGGAAGGCTTGAGGTCATCGAGAGCGACTCTTTCGGCACGCAGGGTGCGCCGTCACAGCGAAAGGAATTTCCTTTTTTGGAGTCGTTGCTGTCCTTCACAGAACTGGACATCGGGAAAGTTGCCGTCGCGCTGCGGTGCATCTCCGATGACTTGGAGAGCCTCGACCGTGAGCGTGTGACCAACGCCATGGTCAGGCTGGGAGCGCTGGCGGAGATGCACAGTTTCTTTCGCGTGCTGTATGCCAAGTGGTTCTACTTCCGTTCCGTAGGCTTCGGGAACACTGAGGCTGTGGTATCGGATGCATTGGATGAGTTGCGGACGCTGCCGGAGAATCTGCCGCTTTACCAAAAGCAGATCCAGCGGTTCTTTGAGTTGGTACTGGATATAGACAAGGCCGGGCGCGAGCCCAGCCGGCAAGTCTTGCGGTACTATCATTTCGACCAGCCCAACCAGCCCAGTGACCCGGAGCTGTTTCCGTTCCGCCTGCTGACCACGCGCTTTGAGCCTGTGGATGGCGACACTTGTGCGCCGGTGCTGTACGCGAACACCGTGGCGGATATGATCAGTTTTTCTTCGCAGACCTGCGTGGAGCGCAGCATCACTGTACGCCGCTGCAAAAACTGCGGACGGTACTTTGCCCAGACGGGCCGTGTCAGCGCAGAGTACTGCGACCGTCCTCCGCTGGATGGTCAGTCGAGCTGCCGGTCGATGGGAGCTTTCCAACAGTGGACGCTGAAGCAGGCGGACGATCCTGTGTTCAAGATCTACCGCCGGGAGTATAAACGCCGTTTCGCGTGGATCAAGGCCGGGCGCATCAGCGACAGCGAGTTTTACGCGTGGAGCGAGCAGGCCAGAGAGCAGAAAAAGAAATGCGACGAGGGAATTATCACTGCGGAACAGTTCCAGCAGTGGTTGAAGGAGTCGTAGACAAGTAGAGGGCAGACCGAAGAAAGAGGCCAGCGAAACCGGAAAACTGCCGCGAGTCGAGTTTATCGAGTGGTTAAAGGAAGAAGAGGTGTGACCGATAGTCACACCTCTTCTTGTGTTGCAAAAAGTAAGCAATGAGCGCACATTTAGGAAATGGCAAAACTCGTTTTCTTAATATGGCGAGTCATAATAAAAGTCTAAGAGCCCACAAGCAAAGACAATACACCATGGAGGCGGCGTATCTGGTGTATAGCAGCTACATAGCCGCGTTGGGCGAAAAGCTGCGCAGGGCGCGGCAGGGGATGTTCCCCTGCCAGGCCTTGCGCAGCTTCTCCTTTTTACTCTTTCAATCCACGGGAATACCCGACCCGCACAGTATGGCATAGCATACAAAAAAAGTCAATGTTTTTTGTTATTTATCCTTATTACTGAAGTCTTTACAAGCCTCAGCGAGTGTGGTATGGTTAAAGCATCAACATATGCGCGTTAAAAAATATATGACAGGATGTGATCGCCATGTATCCTGCCCATATCCGCGAAACCGGAGAGCGGCAAACCGTCCAGGAGCATTGCCGGAACACGGCGGCGCTGGCCGCAACCGCACTGCGGCCACTGGGTCTGGAAAAAAGCGCCTATCTGGTCGGTCTGCTCCACGACGCCGGAAAAAACAAACAGGAGTATGCGCAATACCTTTCGGAGGCTGTCAGCGGCGGGAACGCCGTCCGTGGCAGTGTCAACCATACCTTCGCCGGCGTGCGCCTTCTGCTGGATCGTTGGCACGGCGGCTGCGGTACGTTCTCCTATTTCGACGTGACCGCAGAGCTGCTGGCCTTTGCCGTTGGCTCACATCACGGCCTGTTTGACTGTATCGACCCCCAGCAGCATAGTGGCTTTTTTCATCGCCAGACCAAGGAGGGGATCTTTTACGATGAATCCCGACAGGGCTTTTTGGCGGAGGTTGCTGACGAGGAGGAGCTGGAGCATCTGTTCCGCGACGCCGTCCGGGAGATGGCCCCCATGCTGGATCGGCTGGCGGCTCTGTCCACCCAAGCGGATGACAATGAGGCGGATCGGGAGACCGCATTTTATATCGGTCTTCTGGCTCGGATGCTCCTGTCCGCCGTGATCGAGGGGGATCGCACGGACACCGCCGCTTTTATGGATGGGATAGAACTGCCCGTGTTCCCAGAGGATATGCGGCCAATCTGGGCAGAACGGCTGGCGTTTATGGAGAAGAAGCTGGCGGCATTCCCGCGAAAAACGCCCATTGATCTGGCGCGCCACACCATCTCCGACACCTGTGCCGCCGGTGCCGCCCGGCCCGGAGGTGTCTACCGCCTGAATGTTCCCACCGGCGGCGGAAAAACGCTGGCCAGTCTCCGCTTCGCATTGACCCACGCGGCAAAGTGGAACTGCTCTCGAATTATCTTCACCGCACCGCTGCTGTCGATTCTGGATCAAAATGCCCAGGTCATCCGCGATTACATAGAGGACGACGCTTTGATACTGGAGCATCACTCCAACCTTGCCGAGCCGAAGGAGACGCCGGAGCGCTTGCAGGAGCTGGAGATGCTCACCGCCTCCTGGTCGGCGCCGATCATTATCACCACGCTGGTGCAGCTGCTGAATACCTGCTTCAGTGGGAGAACCAGCGCCATCCGCAGATTTCACGCGCTGTGCGGCAGCGTCATTGTGATCGACGAGGTGCAGACCGTTCCCGGCAAAATGCTGACGCTGTTCAATTTGGCGGTCAACTTCCTGTCCGAGGTCTGCGGCGCCACCATTGTTCTGTGCTCCGCCACCCAGCCCTGTCTGGAGGCAGCCGACCATCCCCTGCACCGCCAGCCCGTCGATCTGGTTCCGCAGCAAAAGGCACTGTGGGACGTCTTTAAGCGCACCGACATCCAAAACGCCGGATGTGCCAAGCTGGAGGAGTTCCCGCAGATCGTTGCGGAGGCACTGTCGTCGTGCGACAGTCTGCTGGTGGTGTGCAACACAAAAAAGGAGGCGGCGTTCCTGTTCGAGTCGCTGCAAGCCGAGAATTGCCGGTGCTTCCATCTGTCCGCCGCCATGTGCGTGCAGCACCGCAGGGAGACTCTGCAAGCCTTGCAGTCCGCGCTGGACAAGCCCTCCGCCGACAGGCAAAGGGTCGTCTGCGTCTCCACGCAGGTGATCGAGGCCGGTGTGGACATCTCCTTCCAGCGGGTGATCCGCTTCTCCGCCGGAATGGACAGTGTCGTGCAGACGGCAGGGCGGTGCAACCGGCACGCCGAGCAAAAGGAACCCGCCCCCGTCCGTCTCATCCGGTGTACCGACGAGCGGCTGCGTGGTCTGGACGACATCGTGCGCGGACAGAACGCCACCACCGCGCTGCTGACCGCCTTTTCCAAAACGCCGGAGGCTTTCCGGCACAATCTGTCCTCCGAGGAGGCCATCCGGTTCTACTATCGCCGGCTATACGCAGAGATGGAGCCCGGCTTCCAGGACGACCAAACCCAGGCGCACGGCTCCCTCTATCATCTGCTGGCGGACAACCCCCGGTATGCAGACGCCAACTGCGCGCAGGCGGAGCGCTACCTTCTGCGGCAGGCGTTCCGTCTGGCAGGCACCCTTTTTCAGGTATTCGACGAGGACACGAGCACCCTGCTCGTACCCTACGGAAGAGGGCGCGAGCTGCAAAACACGCTGCGAAACGCCGCTCAGGTCTGCGGGCAGAAGGATTGGGCGGTCATTCGCGGCTGCATTGACGAGGCAAAGGGCTACTGCGTCAGCGTCTACCGCTATCAGCTGGAGCGGCTTGAGAGCCTCGGCGCCGTGACCTCACTGTTCGACGGCGGCATACTGCTGTTGTCCGATGGCTTTTATAACGAACATACCGGTTTTTCCCTGGAGGCCGGTACCCGTGATTTTCAGGAGGTGTAGCGATTGAAAACAGAACATCCCAACATCGTAGAATTTGAGGTATACGGTGATTACGCCCTCTTCTCCGACCCTCTCATGCGTCTGGGCGGTGAAAAGTGCAGCTATCAGGTACCCACCTATGAAGCACTGAAGGGCATTTTATCCTCTGTATACTGGAAGCCCACCTTCATCTGGCGAATCCTGGACGTGCGGGTCATGAACCCGATCCAGACCGAGGTGAAAGGCATCCGCCCCATCAAATACAGCGGCGGCAACGATCTGGCGTATTACACCTATCTGAAAAGCTGCCGGTATCAGGTACGGGCCTGCTTCGACTGGAACGACAACCGCCCAGAGCTGTGCGGCGACCGAAATGAGAACAAACATCACTGCATTGCCCGCCGAATGATCGAAAAGGGCGGGCGGCGTGATATTTTTCTGGGTACCCGGGAATGTCAGGGCTATGTAGAGCCCTGCGTATTCGGAAACGGCGCAGGCGCCTACGACGATCTGCCGGAGCTGGGCTTCGGGCTGATGTACCACGGCATCACCTACCCGGACGAGGCCTACTCGGAGGAGACCCGCGGACGGATGACTGCCCGGTTTTGGTACCCGGTCATGAAAAACGGTGTCATTCACTTTCTCCCGCCGGAGGATTGTCCGGGGCAGAAGCCTCTGCGGGAGATGCCTATGAAGATCTTTTCCGCCGACGAGGGCAATTTTATCGGTCTGCGGGAATTTGGGGAGGTGGAGTAAATGGGACTGATGCAGCAAGCCTATGACACCTACTGTGCCATGGAGTCGCAATACGCCGGTATCTACGGCAAGGCGAAGGAGCCACTGGTTCCTGTTTCGCACCAAATCGTAAACGCAGAGCTGGAGCTCACTCTGGACGCGGACGGTCATCTGCTGGACGCCCGCTCCGTCGAGACGGAGCAGGCCGCCACGATCATCCCTGTGACGGAGAGCTCCTCGGGAAGAACGGGCGACACCACCTGCGCGCACCCCCTGTGCGATCAGATACGATTTCTCTCTGCGCTGTATCCCGCAAAATACGAAAGCTACCTGACACAACTGCACCGCTGGAAGGATTCCCCCTATGGCCACCCCAAGCTCTCCGTCATCGCCCACTATGTGGAGAGGGGGACAATCGTTGAAGACCTGGCGCAGCGGGGTGTGATCTCCCTGAATGAAAAGGGGCTACCCACCAAGGAAAAACAGGTGGTCCGCTGGCGCGTAGAGACAGGTGTGGAAAATGAAACGCCTGCCTGCTGGCAGGATCAGAGCCTCTTCCAAGCCTTCATAGACTACTATGCATCCACAAGATCTGAGAAGCCCGCGTTTTGCATGGTCTCCGGAGTGCTTGCCCCACCGACCCGCCAGCATCCAAAAAAAATCATCAACCTGTATGCCAATGCCAAGCTGATCTCCGCCAACGACACCAGCGGCTTCACCTATCGAGGCCGCTTCACAGACGATTCACAGGCCGCGACCATGAGCTACGAGGCGTCGCAGAAGATTCACAGTGCGCTGCACTGGTTGGCGGCGACCCAAGGCGTCTTCATCGGCGGGCGCACCTTCCTGTGCTGGAATCCGCAGGGCATTGAGATCCCCAAACCGCAGGCCGCCTTCCTGCGGCGGGGTGCCGCCAAGCAGATAAAATACTCCGACTATCGAAAGGCGTTGTCAGAAACTCTCCGGGGCTGGCAGGAGACGATCCCGCGGGACGCCGGCGCCGTAGTGGCCGCCTTTGACGCCGCCACATCCGGACGTCTTTCCCTCACCTATTACAGCGAGCTTCCGGTCTCTGATTTTCTGGAGCGCCTGCACAACTGGGATGCGCTTTGCTGCTGGGAGCATTCCTCCTTCGGCATACAGTCGCCCTCGCTTTCGCAGATCGCGGACTGCGCCTTCGGCACGGTGCGCGTCTCCGACAAGCAGACAAAGCTGGAAACGGACGAGCGCGTCATGCGCCAGCAGGTACAGCGGCTGCTCTCCTGCCGGGTGGACCGGGGCAAAATGCCAGCGGATATCGCCCGCGCTGCGGCGGCCAAGGCGTCCAACCTGCAGATCATGGACGCCGCCCTGCGGGAAACGGTATTGTTCACCGCCTGCGCGGTGCTTCGGAAATACAAATATGATTGGTACAAGGAGGAATGGGGTATGGCACTGGAACCGCAGAAGAAGGATGTCAGCTATCAGTATGGACGGCTTCTGGCCGTGTTTGAAAAAATCGAGCGAGACACCTATGAGCCCAATGAGCAGCGAGAGCCCAACGCGATCCGGATGCAGTCCGTGTTCGCAAAGCGTCCGCTCTACGCCAGCCGGATCATCTGGGAGCAGTTGAAAAAGGCGTACTACCCCAAACTCAAGCCCGGCACCAGAGTGACCTTTGAGCGCACGATCGAGCAGATCATCCAAGAAATTTCCTCCTTCCCGCAGGCGGAACAGGAGGAGGCCCTGAAGGACACCTATCTCTTTGGGTACTATCTGCAGCGCAGTGCGCTGTACACATCCGGCAAGACCGAAAACAGTCAGGAGGAAGAATAAATGAGCAGCTTGCAAAACAAGATCGATTTTGTGGCACTGGTCTCCGTGACCCGCGCCAACAGCAACGGCGACCCTCTGAACGGCAATCGCCCCCGCACCGACCTGAACGGCTTTGGTGAAATCTCCGACGTGTGCATCAAGCGCAAGATCCGCAACCGGATGCAGGATCTGGGCAAGCCCATCTTCGTTCAGTCGGAGGATCGGTGCAGCGACGGCTGCGGCAGCCTCAGCGAGCGGGCCTCCGCCGCTATGAAGGGCATCAAGGATCGGGAGGAATATGCCCGGCACGCCTGCGAAACGTGGCTGGACGTGCGTACCTTCGGGCAAGTCTTTGCCTTCAAGGATGCCAAGGGCTTCTCCTGCGGTGTGCGCGGCCCCGTCTCTATCCATCAGGCGTCCAGCCTGTCCCCCGTGGAGATCGAGTCCCTCCAGATCACCAAGAGCGTGAATGGTGAGAAGAAGGAAAAGGGTGAGAACCGCGCCTCCGACACCATGGGCATGAAGCACTTTGTCCGCTTCGGCCTGTACGAGATCAAGGGCTCCATCAATGTCCAACTGGCGGAAAAGACTGGCTTCTCCGAGGATGACGCCGACACGGTCAAGGAATGTCTGCGCACCCTCTTTGTGAACGATGCCTCCTCCGCACGGCCCGACGGCTCCATGGAGGTGGTGAAGCTGTTCTGGTGGCGGCACAGCTGCAAGGATGGGCAGTACTCCTCCGCAAGGGTCCACCGTTCCGTCAAGGTCGCGCTGCGGGACGCGGGTACCATCCCCACCTCCGCAGACGACTATGTGATTTCGCTGGAGACGCTGCCGGGTCTGGAGCCGGAGGTGATCGATGGCATATAATGAGGAGGACTTCCTACAGCTCTCCGGCTTACAGCATTTTCGGTTTTGCAGGCGGCAGTGGGCGCTGATCCACATCGAGCACCAGTGGGCGGAAAACTACCGCACCATTGACGGCGCGATCCTCCACGAAAACGCCCACGACACGGACCTTCAGGAGCGGCGGGGCGACCGCTTTATTACGCGTGGCGTCAGCGTCTATTCCGCGGAGCTGGGTGTATCCGGACAGTGCGACGTACTGGAATACCACCGGGGCTCCGTCGGGATCCCCCTCTCCGGGAAAGAGGCACTGTGGCAGCCGTACCCGGTGGAGTACAAGCGGGGCCGCCCCCGCGAGGACACTGGCGACACCCTGCAGCTATGCGCGCAGGCCATGTGCCTGGAGTCCATGCTCTGCTGCGACATCCCTGAGGGCGCACTCTATTACGGGGAGATCCGCCGGCGAGAGAGGGTTTCCTTCACCCCGGAGCTGCGCGCAGGGGTGCGGGAGCTGCTGGCGGAAATGCACGAGCTGTACCGTCGGGGCTATACCCCCAAGGTCAAGCCCACCAAATCCTGCAATGCCTGCTCCTTGAAAGAGCTGTGCCTGCCCAAGCTGATGAAAAGCAGAGCCGTCTCCGCGTATCTCCGGGCGGCCATGGAGGAATCACCATGAAGCAGCTTCTCAACACGCTATTTGTCACCTCCGAGGACATTTACCTCTCGCTGGAGGGGGAAAATGTGCTGGCAAACCGAGACAAGACCGTCGTCGCCCGCTACCCGCTGCACACGTTGCAAGCCATCGTCAGCTTCTCCTACGCCGGTGCCTCCCCTGCGCTGATGGGCAAATGTGCGGAGGCCGGGATCGGTCTGGCCTTCTGCTCCCCGCACGGACGTTTCCTTGCCCGCACCTGCGGCGAGAGCAGCGGCAACGTACTGCTCCGTCGTGAGCAGTACCGTATCGCTGACGACCCCGCTCGCAGCTGTGAGATAGCCCGCACCATGATCTTCGGCAAGCTGAGCAACGGTGCCGCCAGCATCCAGCGTACCCTGCGGGATCACGCGCCCCGCGTGGCGGACTGCGGATTGGAAAAAGCCGCTGCCAACCTCCGGGCCATGCTACCACAGGTGCTGGCTGCCGCTGACTTGGACTCCCTGCGGGGAATAGAGGGCGCTGCTGCCACCGCGTATTTCGACGTCCTCGATCATATGCTCCTGAGCCGGAAGGAGGCATTCTTCTTCCACGGACGAAGCCGTCGGCCGCCGCTGGATCGGGTAAACGCCATGCTGTCCTTCGCCTACAGTCTGCTGGCACACGACTGTGCCAGCGCCTTGGAAAGCGTCGGATTGGACAGCTATGTAGGCTTCCTCCACCGCGACCGGCCAGGACGGCAGTCGTTGGCGCTGGATCTGATGGAGGAGCTGCGACCCTGCATGGCAGACCGCTTCGTGCTGACCCTCGTGAACAATCGAATGCTGCGCCCGGAGGACTTTCAGATGCAGGACAGTGGCGCGGTGCTGCTGTCCGATGACGGCCGCCGGAAATTCCTGAAGACTTGGCAGGAGCGGAAGCAGGACACGCTGACCCACCCCTATCTGGGGGAAAAGCTGAGTTGGGGTATGATTCCCTATGCGCAGGCGCTACTGCTGGCTCGCTGCCTCCGCGCCGACTTGGACGGCTATCCGCCGTTTTTATGGAAGTGATGCTATGCTGGTGCTGATCACATACGATGTAAACACCGAGGACGCCGCCGGGCGCAAGCGCCTGCGGCAGATCGCTAAAAAGTGCGTGGACTACGGACAGCGGGTGCAAAATTCCGTGTTTGAGTGCCTGCTGGACGCAGGGCAGTGCCGCCGCCTGCAGGCGCAGCTCCTCTCCATCATGGATTCTGAGAAAGACAGTCTGCGCTTTTACTATCTGGGGAAGCAATATGAGAAAAAAGTGGAGCATTTCGGTACGAAGAGCACCTATCTGCCGGAGGATCCCCTGATCCTCTGACACACGCCGCCCGGCGCGGCAGTGGTACGGCGCACGGGTATCCGGGACGCGCCTTCACGCCCCCGCGAAGTCCAAGTGACCAGAGATTTCCGGGAGGTTCGCAAGGCTTTTCCCGAGAAAACGCCGGTCTTTCTCCGGGTTTCTCAGGCAACCACCCCGCATTTTTCCCAAAAAACGCAAAAGTTCTACTTGTTTGTCAAAGATCCGCAGGTAAAACTGTGCATCTTTGCTGTCGCCCCCCCTCGCGGGGGCGTGGATTGAAATACGATGTCCCGGAAGTAGCCGTCCTCAAAGCCGGTGTCGCCCCCCCTCGCGGGGGCGTGGATTGAAATCTGCATCTGCCGGACCTGGTCGGCGCTCAGGCCGGTCGCCCCCCCTCGCGGGGGCGTGGATTGAAATACTCGCACAGCCTCAAGGCCCTGCCGGATGGCCGTCGCCCCCCCTCGCGGGGGCGTGGATTGAAATTATGAGCCGATCGTACATTTTACGGACGGTGAGGAGGTCGCCCCCCCTCGCGGGGGCGTGGATTGAAATCTCTGCTTGGCGTTGTAGCTGGTCACAAGGGGCAGTCGCCCCCCCTCGCGGGGGCGTGGATTGAAATAAGCACTGCGCTGACCGTCGGGTAAACCTGTACTGTCGCCCCCCCTCGCGGGGGCGTGGATTGAAATGAGAAGGAAGCGCTTTTCGCCCTCCACAGTCTGGTCGCCCCCCCTCGCGGGGGCGTGGATTGAAATCTCCCGCGGCCCTATTGGGTTGCGCATGCACACGTCGCCCCCCCCTCGCGGGGGCGTGGATTGAAATTCCGCCAGCGTCAGACGCTCCTGCCACACCTGCAGGTCGCCCCCCCTCGCGGGGGCGTGGATTGAAATGCATTCCATCGGGGTCAGACGGCGCACCACCATGGTCGCCCCCCCTCGCGGGGGCGTGGATTGAAATATCGTTGGCACCGGAGCCTGGGTACTCGCTCGGCAGTCGCCCCCCCCCTCGCGGGGGGCGTGGATTGAAATCGCCGTCTTCTTCAGCCGCAGGAGGATCTTCTCCAGTCGCCCCCTCGCGGGGGGCGTGGATTGAAATTGCCGCTCACACAGCTCCGCGCCGGACACGGCCGTCGCCCCTTCGCCCAGTTTGCCCGCCGGGTGCGCCCTCATGTCGGCCGGAGAAGTCCAGCTTCGTGCCGTCCGCGGTAATGTATCCGGTTTCGTTCCAGTTGTTCGTCTCCCCGAAAAACTCCTTTGCAGATTTTACATGGCCTTTTTTCTCCGCCTCCGAATAAGCTTTCAGCGAGAACTTCGGCTTGACATTTTCGACGGGATTGGATATACTACGGATAAGACCAAACTTGGTTCCCCCGAACGGCGTAGAACGCCCTAAGGCATTGAACCATTTTTTGGTCTCTTTTTTGTTTTCTCCCAAATATAGCAGTTTGTCGTCAGCCAGAAGCGCATCTAAATTGTGGCTTCTTGTCCCTACACTTCGACTTTTGTTCACGATCGAAATGTGATTGCGTCGGTTTGTAGAGGAAATACGAATCGCGACGACAATAGGGTTTCCGCCGCCATCAAACAGTTGACCAAACACCATAACCGTGTTGTCATACGATTCAGAAATGGCGACGGGGCTTTCCAGCACTTCGGGAATTTGCTTCAGTACGTCTTTTGTAATTTTGCTTTTCCCCTCAAGCTGTTTTGCCGCTTTACTTTGGTCAAACCAAATATCCACATCCGGTACTCCAACTTTTAAGAGCGCATCAGACACCGCGCCTACACGGAATGCTCCACCGTGGTCTTTCCCGTCCCACTGGTCGATTTGGCGCGCGTAATACTTGTCTATACCGCTCTTTTTCAGGCTATACCGCGCACCGTCGCCCTCGCCGGCGGCGGTTTTTGCTTTCTCCGCCTGCCGCTCCGCCGCGTCAAAAGCCGCCTGCCACTGCTTGGAAATGTCCTCCAGCTCGGCAAAGTCCTTGCCGTATGCCTCCTGCGCCGCCATGTCGCGGTATTTGCCAGTAAACAGACCCCTGACCTTGTTGAGAAACTCCTTCAGGCTGTCCAGTAGTTTCTGCGCCGCCGTTCGGTTTTCCTTGGAGAACTTGGCAAATAGGGCGGCATCGTCCAACATATCACCGGCGAAGTCCGCCGCAAGCTCGTCCATCACACCGTCCCGCGTCAGCGTCACGCTCTCCCGCACGGCGGCATCTCCGTCTTTGCCGACTACCGCTATTACCCCAACCAAGTGGTGTATCACAAGATCATGGACGCACTGGAAAAACAAGGCACGGCAAAGGAATAGCCTGCATTCTGCGGTGGTTACGAGCGCCAAATGATGCGTAAATTATAGGTTGATTTTTACCTATATACGGGTATAATAAGCATAGGAGGTGTTCACGATGA